>Ga0208379_1000645_pt1 | contig 14796 bp, 23 predicted proteins | sample CryBogCBE02Aug07_FD_184559 | JGI IMG/M metagenome (GOLD analysis project Ga0208379, IMG submission 184559) | Freshwater microbial communities from Crystal Bog, Wisconsin, USA - CBE02Aug07 (SPAdes) | ecosystem: Environmental > Aquatic > Freshwater > Lake | place: Crystal Bog, Wisconsin, USA... | reverse complement strand
AACCATGCGCGATCTCGGTGGACACGGACGACAACGAATTCCTCGGGCGATCGAAGAACTCCGTCTTCGATCTGGGCCGGTCGGTATTGAACAAAGTCACACTCTTCCAAGTCCGTAATCTCGAGTTGAAGTTGGACTTGGGGCCAATAGTGTTTAGGAACGTTGGATGTAATCTTACGAGATTTTGGACACTTAATTTCGACCAAAATTCCATCTTCAGTGACACCATCGGGTGAAGCACCCAACCACGGGTAGTCCCTGTGTTGAACCAGACCAATCTCGTGGGACTTTCTGTTATATTTTTGGTCATACATTTCCCGAACGATGGGTTCAAGTAAAGTTCCGTGCGCCGTCGCCTCGTTCCCGGCCCACTTGGTCCGGAGGACTTTCTTTTTGACGAATGCATCTTCAGATTCGTAGGGGCTTTCGCCGATCGCGCTTGCAGCATCACTTGCCGTGATCATATTCTCACGGAGGTCTAACCATTCCTGAGACCTTTGTTCGGCGTATTCTTGCGCAATGAGTTCACGGGCTCTCTGAATTGTTGGACTTTCCATTGACGGGTATTTTCTTATTTTTGAAACGGGGGTCAGTCTTAAGTACAATCTCCGCGGCGTTTTGCTCAGCCTGTTTCTTGGTCGTGGCAAATCCAGACCCTCCGTCCATGCCGTCCACTACGACCGTGATGAAGAATTGCCCGTTGGTTTGACCGTCCATACGGTACTCGGGCAAGGCGTACTTGAGGGCCTGACACCATCGCATGAGCTGGTCTTTCCAGTTATCATCCACGAGGGACGTTTGAACCTTCGTGAACGAGTCAAGCACAAACCGCTTGGCGTGTACCATGCCCAAGTCCAAGTAGATGGCCCCGACAAAAGCCTCGAAAACATCTTCCATAATGTGCTCATTGGTGTTCCAGCCGTTGCGCTCACCCTTTTCATCCATCAAAATCATCTTGTCCAGACCAAGTACTTTTGAAATTTCACACAAGGTCTTTCCTCTGACCATCTTCGTACGGGCCTTTGTCAGGAAGCCCTCCTGCTCCTTTTCGTGGAGGTCAAACAGGTGTTTCGTGATGACGAATCCAAGTACGGAATCACCCATAAACTCGAGAGTCTCATAGGAACCAGTCAGACCTGAATAGCGTTTCAGGGCTGACTTGTGGGTAAATGCACGCCGGTACAGCGCAAGATCTTTGACTTTGGTCCCGACCAGAGCATTCACGACATCACGTGAAAGTTCTGGAGGGGGGAGTTTGACAACGTTAGTTTCAAACTCGGGGGCCTCCATTGTTTAGTTTATATTACACACGAGGTTTTGTTTTAAGTCTCTTTGGTCTAGGCAGTGGTAGCGGGCTTGGCGACCTTGGGGCGCATCTTCTTCTCCTTTGGGGCCTCGGCCGACCCCGCAGGGGTCGTACTCTCTCCGCCCACGGCAGGAGTCTCGGCCGCGGCCTTCTCCTTCTTCGCACGGGGCTTCTTCTCGGTCGGGGGCTTCTCCTCCTTGATGTAGTGCGGGTTGATGTACTTCTGAATGTTCAGGAAAGTCACCTGAATACCCTCAGGCACCTGTAGAATATCCTGCAGGGTCGCATCCAGGCTGATGTTCTGACCCGCCTTCAGACCCTTGGCCTCGACGTACTCGTTCACCTTACGAGTCACCTGAGACCGAGAGATCTTCTCGTCCGCAGCCAGACCAAGGAAGGCCCGCAGCTTTTCGGAGACGCCCAGGGGCTTGTTGAATCCGTTGTTCTTGGTACGAGCCTCGTGCTTCTCGCCGGTCGGGTCCTCAAAGTGCTGACGAATCTTGCGAATGTCCTTACGCAGAGCGCGCTGCTCCTTGGCGATAGCCTCGATGGCCGCGTTGAGAGTCTCGAGAGTAGCCATGTGTGCTTTGTACTATAGGCACGACGGGACTCTTTAAGCAAGGAAACACCCTAAGATGAGTACCAGTAACAACGGGATCAACGCAATCAAAAACACTTGCCAAACCTTGTACGTGGGTGGGGGTGGTGTAGTTGACTGAATTCCGCCCGGTAAAAGAGTTGTAGGAGCATCTACCGGTGCCGCTCCAGGAATGTCAGAAGCTTGTGTACTCTGTGGAATGTTCGAACCGTACCCAGCTGGCAAGTCAATACCGGCCGATGGTCGAACTTCAACACGTGTGACTGGATCTTTGTTTTCACACTTCCCGAGACAACACCCAGGGTCACAGGGGTACACGAGACCATTCTGTTTGCTTACGTACCCACAAATAGTTGAATAAAAATTGAGTGGATCTGTCAGACACGTACAATCTTTTAGAATGTACTTGGCCCCGCACGAATTCATGTACTACTAAAGTTAAAGATTATTTTTGTATATGTATTACAGATGGAGTACGGAAAGCCTCAGAAGCTTCCAGACGGCCGGTATTTCTTGCGCATTTCCGAGAAGACTCAGCAGGTCAATGGTCTCGTGCTCCAGGATTCGCTCGAGACCAAGACGGTCAAGTTCAAGGTTCCAGAGGGTACAGATATTTTCAAGACAATTGATGAGGAACTCCTCGCTCAGGCCAAGGCGTCCAAGGTGGAGTGGTTCGGTAAGGAGCTCTCGGACGAGACGATCCTGAACGCCTTTCAGGAGAGCGTCACGGATGGGATTCTCGATGCCTCCCTGGCCACCGTCAAGGGTCAGGTGACGACGACCGCTTTTGATACACAAAAGAACCCGGTCGAACTCCAGGCCGTCAAGACCGAGTCCAAGTGCGACTTGGTTCTGGAATTGGCCGGTCTGTGGTTCCTGAAAAAGTCGTTTGGACCCATTTGGCGCGTGCTCCAGGTGCGTGTCCGGGGTGTCGCAGCCGCTCCGACCCCCAAGGAGTACATGTTCACGGACGAGCCCGTGGACGATGAGGACCCAGCGGATTTTCTGGATTGACCCCGAGTTGCGGTAGCAACTCTGTTTGGCGCCAGCCCGTCCAAAGTTCCAGGGAGGGGTGAGAGCAGGACGGGTGGTATCCGTCCGCGGGGAAAAAATATCCCAACTTAGTATAAATGAATCGCAAGGGTCTGGCGATCGTTGTCCTCGTCGTCATTATTTTGTTCCTCCTGTTCAGCGGCCGGAAGAGTGGGTTCGGGATGTCTAACCAGGGTCAGATGGCCGTGTCTGGTATGAATGTCGGTGTTGGTCCAGCTATGGGCACCACAGGTGGCGTCAATCAGGGCGCCATGATGATGCCCGCCCCCGTGAGCATGGGTGACAACATCGGTCAGACCGTGTCGTCCGCCAGCCTGATCCCCCGCGACGTTGTGGCCACCGAGGATTTCGGTCAGTTCAGCCCAGACAAGATCCTAGGCAACCAGAACTACCTGGATCCACGCAGCCAGATTGGTTACCCCGAGACGCTGGGAGGTGTTCTGCGTAACGCCAACCGCGACTTCCGCAGCGAGCCCCTGAATCCCCGTACCCCAGTGAGCATCTTCAACCTCAGCACGATCCCACCTGACGTGATGCGGCCCAAGTTTGAGATAGATTACGAGTACAGCTAAGCCAGTCGCGCAGCGACTGTCCGCCCCACCTCGAGTCCAAGTCCTGCGGACTTGTCCGTTCCCCGCGCCTTCGAATAGTTAAAAAAATGGTCCGTTCTATCAGAAAATGGATTTTAAAACCGCTATGACTGAGTGGGTCGCCCTCAAGGCCCAGTTGGCCGCAGCTCGCAAAGATCTCCAGACGCTCAACACGCGCGAGAAGGATCTTCGCAAGTTTGTGACGCTTCACATGCAGCAGAATGAGATTGACGCCGTCAAGGTTCAGGACAAGGTCAAGGTCAATTTGAAAACGAAAACAACCAAAGGCTCAATAACCAAAGAGGTTATTCTCAAGGGTCTTCGTACGTTCTTTGGCGGGAACGAGGCTCAGGTCGAAGGGGCCTGGAACGCTATCCAGGACTCGGCACCCACCAAGGAGACGGCTTCCGTGTCCGTAACAGGCCTTAAGGACGTGACACCCTAAATATTCAAGTAAAAAATGGGCGTCAACGACGAATATTCGCGTGATGCGTACCTTGGCGAACACTACGCATACAATTCGGACGAGGATCCCGACGAGTTTGATTCTCAGCTCGACCCTGAGGATTGGCAAGCCGTGTATTCCGAAGACCTTTTGGACGCGTGGATGATAATCTACGACGAGCTTCAGAGGAACTATCTGACGCACGTTGTCAAGTACTCTCAGTTTGTTGATTTTGTGATGACACCTTGGAAGTGGCGACCCGTCACCGACCCCAAGCCGACGCACAAGCGTTTATGGACCGAAATGTCAAGCATCGAGACAATCGACGATCGGGTCTGGGAAGACCAGTTTCACGGGTGGGCTCAGCACTATTTGCGGGCTCTTTGAACCGACCACGCAGTGGTCGTGACCCGTACCCTTCGCGGGCGCTGACATAATATGTCAGTTTATTACAAATGATCGACATAACAGGACCAAAAGTCCTCGTGCCGACCATACTCTTTGCTCTCTTGAGTCCAGGACTTTTGCTTAGCCTTCCACCAAGTTCTGGACTTTTGATACAGGTGATGTTCCACGCTTTGGTCGTAGCTCTCTTGTCATGGCTCATCATCCATTTTGTTTTCAAATTCACAATGACTCCGGCCGACCTCATAGTACCGGCCCTTCTCTTCGTCCTCTTGACACCGGGCGTTCTCTTGACTTTACCTCCCAACGGTGGACCCATCTTCTTCTCGGGTCAGACAGGTATAGTCCCCGTATTGGTCCATACACTGGTGTTTTCCATCGTGTGGGCAAGTCTACGTGGTTTCTTTCCCCAGTTTTATTAGAGTATGAAAAACCTCATCATAGGTCCAGGCGCCATGGGTTTCTTTATGTACCTTGGTGTCGTATCAAAACTCAAGAGGGAAGGTCAACTCGATGATCTCGAGGCTTTATCGGGTGCATCGGCAGGGGCCCTCATAGGCTTTCTATTTTGCTTGACAAAAGGAGACCCAACAAAGGTCCTTGACTTTGCTTTGAGTGTTCCCGTCAAGCAAATTATGAAACCCAACATAAAGTGTCTCCTCAAGGACTACGGACTCATTCCTCATACAAAAATACGTAAAGTCCTTGTTGGGGCATGTGAGTTTTTTATTGGCAAGGAAGACGTGACTTTTCAAGAACTCTACGACTTGTACCCCGTGAAACTCCACGTATCGGCCTATTGCGTAGACTTTATGAAGACTGTGTACTTTTCGGTCGATACGACCCCTTCTATGAGCGTTCTGGACGCCGTGTGTGCCTCGGTCGCCATACCTTTCCTCTTTTCGAGTGTAAAATTGAAGGATGGGTGGAACTATATCGATGGCGGGGCGGCCGAGTCCACCCCTGGTGGTCCTTTTCTTGGTCAAGAAGCCTTTGCGTTAAAACTCGCATGGAACAGACTCGAAAAGGTCAAGGACCTCAAGACGTACGCCATAGGTATTCTCTATTCTACAATGAAATTGAGACACGCGTATGATTTTCCATCTTTGGACCTTGAACTTCACGGGGAGGATATGTTCGATTTCGGTGCGTCGAACGACGCGAAGCTTAAGATGTTTTTGAAGGGTTACGAGCAGGGCGCCCGTTAGGGCGGCCTGTGAGGCCGGAGGCCTCCCGGGGGCGGTCTAGAACCTGCGAGGGCCTGCGGGGCGGTCTAGGACCTGCGGGGGCCGCCCTAGCGGCCCGAGGCCGGAGGCCTCCCTAGAACTTTTTTCCCACCTAAAAATAACAAAAAGATGCGTACCATTATTCGATCAGGATACGTTCAGCACCGTAAGTCTAAGCGTATCACGGTCCACCGCAAGGATGGCAAGACCTATACGTACACCCGTAAGGCGGGTACGACCCGCGTGCGTGCCGTGCCTACCAAGGATGTTGGTGCGATCGGTAAGGGCCCCAAGGTTATCGGCAAACTCAAGGCGGGTATGTTGACTCGGTACCACTACCACCCCGTGGAGGCACCCAAGGATCGTCGCCGTGCGCTCGTCAAGGCGGTGACCAAGGGCCACGAAGACCCTCACGCCGTCATCCGCCGTCTCATCGCCATCAGCACGCTGACGAAGCGGACTCTGCCCCGTGCGTCTCGCATTTACAAGGAGGATGCTCGGTGGGTCCACAGCAAGTACTCCAAGATGTTCGGCCGTACTCGGCGTTAAATTCTTGAACTAAATTAGTATGAGTCAGACCAAACTCCAACGTTTTCAAAACTATGCCATGCGACCAAACACTAATATCAAATGGTCGATAGCACATGGTAAGTATACGGACCCTTCACATCTTCGACACTTTCCAGTCCCCGAAGGCGTGTATGTTTCGCTCGTAGCTGTACCCGGGTTTCCCCTCTCTAAAAACATCATCTATCACCCCACGTTTCATGCGCTTCACCGAAACATCCGTCTTACACGAGAGTTTATTAAGCACAGAATTCCTAGACAGCATTTACCTTCGGCCCTTCGTTATTTTTACTCGCAAAATCCACGCGTTTACCTTCCAGGAGACCCCATCGTAGATTTAGAACTCGAGTACACAGACCCTGACCCGTACACAAACATCTTCCTCGGTGTCAAGAGCCTCAAGCACCACTCAAAGTCTTTTACAAACTCGAAAGTTCACTTGTCGAACATATTGAATCGCCCGGGTGTCTACTTTATCATCGCGTGTCGCGGCACGACGAATAACAACACACGAAGGACTATGCAACGTCACGAAGAGAGCCTCGCGCAGTCTCTCAGTAAACGTCCAAAGAACACCGTGTCACTGCGTCGAAACGCCAACGAGCCTCCAGCGAAGAGGCGATACTAATTTCTTAGTTTATAATAAATGAATTCCGGTAACCGCCGCCCGGGTGGGAACGGTTCACCGAGCCGCTTACCCACAAATTCTAGAAATGTAGCATTACTAACTAAAAACCTTAATCAGGGGAATAACCGAACCGCCGTCTCACTTCTGAAACGTATGGAACCTTCGGCAGTAGGGAAGTTATCGGGAAAGTCTGCAATTCGCGCTCTGCGCGCCGTGGGCGTAAAACCTTCAAGAGTTCCTATAGCCTTGACTATTTTGACTCTCGTCGCGCACATGGCAGCTGGCCAGGTTGTTCCGATGCAAATTGCAGACGCCGTGGCAACTGACATGGTACTTTCAAAAACTGCCGATGTGGCTCAAGAACACCAATTTGGAAACTCACAAACAACTTCCAACATACGGCAAACGAGTGTTGTGGCACTGGAATCTTCTCAGCCGTCTGAAGCCCAAGCTATAACGTTCTGGAATGTTGCCCCAACTCCTTCCGGTCAAACTAACTTTAGTAAAGCAGTGGTGGCTGCATCTATAGCATCATTTCAAAAACTTGAAGATGGTTGTAAAAAAGCCGATGCCGAGTGGGCCGCCGCTGCCAACGCTCGAGCCGAGCTACGCGCCTCTTCTTTGGCTGTGTTCAAGCCTCCACCCCAAGGTCGTTTTGAGTCCACAAGTGCATATAACAAACGTGTAAATTCTGCACGGAAAATTCACAATAACGCGGTCAAGAATGCAGCGCAAAGACTAAAAAACGCCAAGTCAGCCTATATTCAAGAATGTAAAGAAGAATTGGCTACGTTGGAGAAGTCTATAGCTATCGCACCAAGAGCTTTTGCTGAAGGAAGTCAGGCGCTTCAGGTTGCAGTAGGAACTGTAAACGCAAGAATTGAGGCGGAGAGAACGAAGACGGCAGCTGAGGCGAATGCCGAGAGACGGCGTATTGAGGCCGAGGCTGCAACGAAAGAGGCCGAGGAACGCGCTGTGAAGGCGGAGGCAAACGCGGCAGCTGCTGAAAAAGAAGCCAAGGCCGCTAAAAACGAGGCCAAAGCTGCTACCAATTTAGCTAGAAAAATGACAACAATGTCAGCTGCAGAGAAACAAAAGGCGGCAAACAATGCGAAAGCAGCTGAGAGAAAGGCTCAAGCGAACGCGAGAGTCTCCAACGCCGCCTCTGCCGCTGCAAAAAAGGCGAGAGAGCGGGCAGCACGAGCAGGACTGAACGAGGCTCAACAAAAAGCGAAGGCTAATAGGGCAGCTGAAAACGCAGCGGCGGCGGCTAGACGGTGGAACCAACTCGCCGGTCTTCCTGGCCGCGCTGGAACTGCGTTTGTTCAAGCTGCAACAAACGTCATTTATATTGTTGCCACTGCATTTTTTTTAATGGCATACACATCCATGAAAACAATTAGTATAACGAAAACCATAGCTAATTGGGCAGCGTCCGCAAGTGCGTATACACTCCTTATGATGGTGGCAGCTATCGTTGGATACGTGTATGGTGGTAAGCGTTTGGCAATTGTTGGAGCACTGACTCCGTTGGCTATTGGTGCAGGCCGTCTCCTTTTGAAAGGAAGGAGAGCTTCGAATCAGACGAGCCCGCGTTCTGCAAATCAAGCACCCCCGCGAATTACCAACCAGGCGAATCAAGCAGCTCGTGCACAAACCAATCGGCTCGCGCGTCAAGCGGCAGCTCGTGCACAAACCAACCGTCTCGCGCGTCAAGCGGCAGCTAACGCCGCAAGGAAACAGCAGCAAGCACCAGTTCCTGCAGTTTTTCAGCCATGGCAACAAGCTCCCGCGCGTGTAAATAACAACAATGCTGCATATAAAGCAGCGTATAATGCAGCCCAGAGGCAGCGTCAAACCTTGCGTGCCAACGTGGCTGCACGCAAACGCCAAGCACGCCTGCGCCGTTTTGTTTAGACCCACACAATAGCATCCCCGATACCAGACACTGGACCTCCCAAAGGCCACAGAGGTTCAATAGACCATGGACCCGTATGACTCAACACATCAAGGAGGATATGTAAGGCGTATATTTTCCGAGCCCTTGAATTTTGGATCAAAATTAAGAACAAAAGGGAGTGAGGAACCTTGTACAAGACTGAGTAAGCCCACCAGTCTTGTATGAGAGACCATGGAACCGGCCATGGAACTAAGAGGAGCATGGGGATGTCTGGAGCCACGGACCAAAAGGCGTCCCACCAGGAAACAGCCCCAAACACGAGTTGGGTACAAAAGATATGTTGAGGCCAGAGCATTTCCTTACTAAGTGCGTAGCACTTATTTCCCATTGAATCTTCCTCGCCCCCTTAAAAGAGACGCACAAATATCTTTTAATGGACCAGCTTCGAACAATCGCCGAAGACATATGGTCCTCTTTAGGTCCCGGGTACTCCGAGTCCGTGTACCATTGTGCGTTCGAGGTGGCCCTGCGCGACCGTCAGATACCTTACGAGACTGAGCGTATCGTACCCGTATATTACCAAGGTCAGAACGTCGGACACGTCAGAGCCGACCTCATCATAGACCGCAAAGCTGTTGTGGAACTCAAGTCGGTAAGTAAGATTAACGAGACGTACCGAATTCAGACCCGAAACTACCTGACCCTCTTGGGTCTTTCTCAGGGGTACTTGATCAATTTTCCAGATAAATTGGGACCCTTTGAGTTTGAGCGGATCGAAAAGGAGGCGTACCCTCCTCCAGATGTGGAGATGTTTTAGGAGGAGCTCCGCTCCGACTCGGACCCACCGGGTCCTCATACCGTGGAAATGAATTCCCAGCGTAACTCATCACAAATTTTCTTCCAAATTTGGTCTTGGACGTACAACTTCTCACGGCTTTTTAAAAGGGGAAAACACGGGAGGTACTGGTCTTCCCCGAGCAATTCACTCATTTTGTAAAGTACGAAAGAGTACGACAAGAAATTCTTACGATTTGCAGGCTTGTGCTTCTCGAACGGTGCTTGTATGGCATGAAACATGAGTCTTAATTTGTCTTCAAGCGCTTGAGACATCGTTGGAGGAGTGATGCCGCTGACTATAGTTGCTATATATGGTACGTGCTCATAGTACTTGGCATATCCAAGTTTCTTCAAAAGGGCTTTTACCTTTTCGTGAGTAATCTCCGAAAGTTCCTTGACCTTTTGTTTCCTAAATTCAGTTCTTAATTTAGCTATGACTTCCTCGGGGACGGTCGTAGACTCTTTAGCTTGGAACTGACTGATCCACTCGTTAAAGTGGTTTTCCCTCTTGTATGAATACACTATGTGCTTCTCAAGGTCCTGTTCCTCCTTGAAACCCACCTCGTCACCCAGTATGTACTCTGTAGCTCCACACTCTTTGCAAATCTCTTCAGACGCAGACTCGTCAAACACGCGAGAGTACATGGCTCCACATTGGCGACAGGGTTTCTCGTGAATATCCTTGTCCGGTGTGACGTATTCGTACCCGTCCTCGACCTCTTTGAGATACTTTTTATATATATCGTTTCGTTGAACACCTTTACGGGACGATATCTGTACACCCGCCACTTTTTTGGTCTGTACTATGGTCGTTTCTTCAACCTCCTTCGTATATTCCTTTAGTACCGGAACACACGAAAGAAGATACTCGGCCAGTTCAGCCTCTGACGTACACGCACGTATCCTTTCTTCGTACCTGGCCTCCATATATTTTTATCATATATAAACTTTAATTAGTCAGCCTCAACCTTAGGTGCCAAGTAAAACTTCAAGTCTCCGAGATTTGCAATTGTGTACCGAAATATGATTGGCATGTTTTCATTCTCAGAATCTTGCATGAGTTGAACGCTCGAACACATATTTGTCGCCTTGGTAAACAGGTTAATGTACTTGAGACTGAACGTACTTCCGGTCCGCTTGACCGTATCGGGAAACTCTATGACCGTCTTTTGGTCGGCAAAGTCACCCTTACAACTGAGCTCGAGCGTGTTGCCTTCGCGGACGATGTCCATCTCGGTCGCGAGATTGCCCATATCCCTCGTGATGCGTTGAAAGTCGATAGCAGGCAAAGTGGTCACAACATTCATGTGAATATCCGGAAACTCGAGTATGTCCTCGTTAATGTCCAGCAATTTCAGTTTGAAATTGGTCGAAGATTTCTTGTCTGGATTCTCTATGAAAATCTCCATATAGTCACGACCCTCGATACGGACAAACAGGGTATCTTGTCCGGAGACCGACTTGAGGAGCTTGTACACGTTCGCCATGTTCAAACCGGCAATGATGTCTGTGGGACACTCGTACTCTTCAAAGTTATCAGCGCTCAGGTCCATATGGACCAGTGTAACACGGGCCGTATCAAGAGTCAAGATGTGAATACCCCTTTTGGTAAAATAGACATTCACATCGTTGATGATATCCTTGAGAACCTCAAAGACCGACTTGAGGGCCGATGCCTGAATCGTGCGAAAATGCATCTTGTGTCAAAAGTGCGTTATCCCTTTATCACACTCTCACTTTCTTTGGGCCTGATACGCGTCCGTCACGCTCATACTGATTTTGGCCTCCAATTCAGGTGTTAAAATAGGCTGAAGAGACTCGCCGTACTTGTCGAGGTCAAAGAGACCGGGGGTGTCTGACCCGTCGAGGTTTTGACACAGACCCCCGCTACAGTCCCAGGACTCGAACTCAGTCGGTACCATCGACACGAGCCACGCCTTGACTTCGGCACCGACGTGCATGTTCCCCTCGTTTGTGACAAGGGTCGGGACTCTCGTGATCTTTTTCGAAGGAACGCCAGACGTGGTCACGTTATGGAACCGAACAATCTCGATCAGAGCAGGCTGGGTCTTGATGAAGCCTATAATATCCTGTGAATATTTACACTTGTCTGAATAGACCAGAAGTGCCATCTAATTTAGGGTGAGGGTTTTTGGGGAGGCCAGTGAGCGCAGCTCCTGGCCCCGGGGACCTGACTCTTTTTTGTTTGCCTAAAGTAATGAAGGACCTTGTGATCCTGGTCCTCGTGATCCTCGTCCTTTTCTTTCTGTGGAACGGGCGTCAGAGGGCGACATATGCGGCAGGCGACGTTGACCTGACGGCCCCCGTGCCCCCTCTGGTCGTCCAGGCAATTATCGAAAAGGTCCAGTCTATGAAACCTGATATGGCTCCTATCGATACGGTCTTTGTAAACATCCAGCCCGACGGAAGCTATAATTCCCGTATCATGTTTTTCGACACCAAACACTTTTTGGGGACTCAGTACGATATAAGCGCCAAGGTTGGCCAAGACGGGTCTGTCAATATCCTTAAGATTGGAGACTCGTCTACCGTTGATCCGACCGCAGGGTACAAACCCGATAAGTACCAGCCCTGGGTCGATATCCAGAAGAACCTGGATGCTCAGTTCCAGGGCGCGCTCAAGGGGTACAAGAACCAACCCCCTCAGCCCAACCTGACAAACATCGCAACTGCTTATAACCAGAACATGACGGTGACTCAGACGAATTTGCAAACAAGGTCCTGAGGGGCGCGCAGCGGCCCTCCAAGACCGCCCCTAGGGCGCGTACCACTCCCGTCCCAAAATTAACCAGTTAAAATAGAATGGCTGTTTCGGCCAAACAAATTGTTGCTTCTGAAAAGAAGCGGGACCTTGCGAAAAAAGAGTACTACCGTGCCCTTCTTGAGCAATTTTGTCGTAAAATTAAGGTGGCTTCAGACCTTGGCAGTCGCGATGCGATACTCACAGTCCCTCCGTTTGTTGTTGGCTTTCCCAAGTACGACCTTCCGCAGACTGTCGGGTACATGTGTCGCCAGCTCCAGAGGCTCGGGTACATAGTCAACCTCGTTGGACCCTTGGACATCCGTGTTCAATGGACCAAAGCGGCCGCGCTCGAGACGGAGATGGAAAAGGAAGAGGTTGACCCCGGTGTGTACCTCCCAAGTCTCGTCAACCTCAAAAAGACGGCCGAGAAACTCAGGATTACTAAAAAGAATTAAAGCTTCAATTTTCATGTAAAAATATGGAAGTTTCAGTCCAACTCACGTGTCCCTGTCGTCCCGGATTTTGTTATAAAAATGCCGTGTCACTCGTTCAGCACAAAAGGTCCAAGATACACAAGACCTGGGAATCTTTACAGGAAAACAAGCAGGACAAGGTACGTTCAAAGCAATTTGAAAACGAAATTGAGAGACTCAAGCGCCGTCTGACGCACAAAGAGGAGATTGAGTCTGAACTCCTTGCTCGGATACATCAACTCGAATATGAGCGAGACTATTGGAAATCTCAGCTTGATGGAGTGTACGTGAATTAGTCATTTAATATTTCTCTCAATGTACTAAAATGGACCTTTTGAACGAGTCCGAGCGCCGATTCACGAAAAAGCTTTGTGACGCTATGATTCCCGTGATGATCGAAGCCTTTTGGGAGATTTGGCTCGAGGCCAAGAAGGAGTCCCAGGGCAAAAACACCACGCGAGTCTTCCAGGAGCTTTTGAGAGGCGTCAAGACCTGGAACTCTTCAATTTCACTCAAAAATACAGATGCCATCATCAAGAACCAGCCCCTGTTCCCCAACCTTCTGGCGGCTGTCTTTGTGATTCACGTCAAGATTCTGAGTGCGATCAGGACCGACAAAAAGTCTAAAAAGATCAGTATCAAACTTCCGGCCAACGACGTCTTTGTTCAGCGATGCTACGAGGCGTGTGCTAAGGACTTGTATGAGAGTCCCAGTATCATCGTGGACCAAAAGTCCGAGGAGGAAAGAAAAGAGGTCTTGACTGCCCGATTTTGTAAGAGGATTGGCGAAGTTATTGAGGACCTAGTCCCAACTGCCGAGATTCTCAATACGTACCTTCCCCTTCCAGCAGCCGGGGAGGACCTGGATATGGATCATGAGGACGAGGACCCGGAGGGTGATGAGGACGTACCCGATTTAGCTGAGGACGAGGGCGTTCCGTTGGGAACGCCCGCGAGTGAAAACCTCGACACCCTTCCCCAAAACACGGGAAACATGGAATTTGGAAAGACACCAGGCGGTGTTGATACCGCCGTAACAGTCAACAACTCTTTGACGCCCCCGAGCGTTCCAGGGGGCACTCCGGCCGATGACGGGGAGTCCCTGTTCCCAGACGCGCCCACAAAAATTCAAAAATTAAACCACTCTTAGTAATAGATGGATCAGTATTGCCGTGAGCCTATGAGCGCCGCTGCCATTGCCGTAGCCGTCGTCGTTGCTTACGTCTATTTAACTTCAAAAATGAATAACGAGACGAAGAAGAATTCAGACTATTTCAAGCCTGCTTTCTTGGTTGGTCTGCTCGTGTACTTTATCGTGAGCCAAGGTCAGGGTGATTCTGGACCAGTTATGAAGGAGCCTTTTTAAAATTGTAAACTGGCTACGCTAAACAACTTAAGGACTGCGTCCTTAAGTTGGGTTATATGACCACCATAAAAGCCTTCGATGATATGATGACCCAGTTCCTCGGGGAACTCAGTAACGTGTTTCCCGACGAGCCTGCCAAGACGGGACCAGATTGCAAGACGTTTATGAAACAGGTTGCACCATGGGCCGGTCAAATGACGTCCCGTGACGATTCTTTCTTTTGTGACGAGAATGAGTTTGCAAAGAGTCTGAACCTTCCGGCCATCTGGAAACGTGAGGATTGTTCAGAAAATACGAAACAAGCCATTTGGCAGTATCTTTCGTCCCTGTACATGATTGCGACGACTCTGAGTATGTTCCCTCCAGAGACGCTCAGTGCCATCGAGGCTGCTGCCGAGAATTGTGCGAAGAACCTAAAGATGGGTCCGAATGGTCAGCCGGACGAGGCGTCTTTGATGGCCAGTGTCAACAGCATGATGAGTCAGATGATGAGCGGAGGAGGCGCCGGGAACCCTTTCGCGGCCCTGCTCGGCACCGGGGGCGGGACCAGGGGCGGGAGGTCTCCTCCCCGGCTCCCCCCTTCAGGCAAAAAGAAAAAGAATCTCCGTAAATAGAAGTAATGGATCCCAGAGACGTTT
>Ga0208379_1000643_pt1 | contig 14812 bp, 20 predicted proteins | sample CryBogCBE02Aug07_FD_184559 | JGI IMG/M metagenome (GOLD analysis project Ga0208379, IMG submission 184559) | Freshwater microbial communities from Crystal Bog, Wisconsin, USA - CBE02Aug07 (SPAdes) | ecosystem: Environmental > Aquatic > Freshwater > Lake | place: Crystal Bog, Wisconsin, USA... | reverse complement strand
ACGGCGGCAATGGCTCCCATTGCATAGGCTTGATATAGAAAATATTGTGCTCTTGTCATTGGGCTTCTTCCTTTTCTGTTTCTGGCATTAATTGAAATTTAAAGGCGTCAATGTCCTCATATTCAACGCAATCCCGCAAATAATCTAGCAGGGCGTTATAAACCTCAATCTCGTTCTTGCAATTATAGAAGATGTCTTCAAAGGTGACTTTAAATCGCATGGTTTCCCCCTTACATCGCATCTACAATTTCGCCGTCTTTATTCAATAAGACGAACGACAACGGCTCATCTTTTAGTCCAAAGCAATTTTTGGTTTCATTAATAATCTCAAGAGCATCCCAAACGGCGGTTTGGGCAAGGCCTTGGTAGGCCTCGCCGTAATCTAGGCGGACGGAATAGACCGCTCCGCTCTTTTTCGCTTCCTGATAGCTGAAATTGTCGTTCTTATAAAAAGCAAGCGTAACATGAGAACCCATAGTTTTTCCTTTCACTGTCTAACAACGAAGCCCGATGCGTCTTTTTTTGCGCGGCTTCCTTTTGGTGTTAATCCGATAATGACGCCCTTGGGATCAAGGTGCCGCAAATCGTGTTCATCTCCGCTGATCACCTTCCGGTTAAGATACGAATCAGGAAGGGAACCGCTAAAAACAACAGCAACATTGAATCCGTTAGATAGTAATGCGTCACAATCGGCCTCGTTTGTCTCTGATCTCGAAAAGGTTAAGGAATAATTGGAAGGTAGCGGCTTTTTGAACCGGTTAGGATTCTTCGTATAATCGACGAATTGAACGTCAGGGAAAGCCTCCATAAGGTTACGGAATGCTTTCCCGTTACGCTCACAGGCTACACCTTCGAAGGGTATATCCGACGAACCGTTTGGGCGGATAACTAGCTTTAGACCTTCCTTATGGGCTTGGGCTTGGGCTTTTTCTATGTGAGCCACAAACTCGACCATGAAAGCCTTACGTTCTTTCATAAAATAGGCGGCTTTCCGTTTCCGGCTATCTCTGACCTTTTCGCTCATGGCGGCTTGGCCGGAATGCTCGCCAAGGCAAAGCATTATACAGCCAAGGGAAGCATGGGAACATAGGTTAAACTTGCCGCCTGATTTGTGCGGTGCCATATAATTAATTGCGTTAAGGTAGCCGTAACCAATTGCTTTAATCGCTTTCGGGTTGTCCATTGATAGGAATCGTTTGAACCTGAGCATTGCAGTCTCTCCTCTGTTTGCTTCAGTACTTCTCAATATTGCGATTTACTGGAAAGAGTCAAGCGAAAATATTTTTCTTTTCGACGAAAATAATTATTGACGGATTAAATAAAAAGTTTAAATTTAATTTTGCGTTCTGGAGAGACGCTCAACCATATGGAGAAAATCAGATGTTAGATATTGTTTCAATGCCGCAATCGGTTCAGGCTATGGCGGCGCATGAGTCACGTTCGCCTAAATACACGCACCTTCCTACGGCTAAGGTTATTGAATACATGAAGGAAGCTGACTTTGTCCCTGTTCATGCCGTCGAAACAAGAGCCCGTAAAGCAGATAAACGTGGTTTTCAAAAGCATATGCTTCGCTTCCGTCATCAGGGACTGACGGCTTTAGTCGGTGACAGCTTGCCTGAGATTGTCGTGATCAATTCGCATGATGGAAGCACAGGGCTTCAATTATGGTCCGGCGTGTTCCGGCTAGTCTGTTCGAACGGAATGGTTGTCGCCTCTGAGACGTACGGAAAGTTTAGCTTGCCGCATCGTGGCGACCTGCAAGGGAAGGTTATTGATGCATCGTACAAGGTGATCGACAACGCGAATAAGGCGCTGATCGGTGTTCAAGAATGGTCCAAGATTGACCTTGATCGGTCCGCGCAACTTGACTTTGCGGCGGCGGCTTTAGTGGCCCGTTATGATAGCTTGGATGCCGCACCGGTTAAGCCTCATGAGATATTGAAGGTTAATCGGGCAGAGGATCAGGGAAGCGATCTCTGGACAACTTTCAATGTTGTTCAAGAGAACCTGATCCGTGGTGGCGTAGGAAGCCTGAGACAACTTGATAATGGCCGGATCGGATTCCGTTCTGTAAGGCCCGTTCGTGGCGTAGGCCGCAATGTAGAATTGAACGCTGACTTATGGCGGCTAGCAGATAGCTATGCAAAGGTAGCATGATCAATCCAGTAAATATCAAAGGTGCAAGGTACTGATAGAAATATCAGTACTTTTCATTTTTGGAATGTACTATTCAAACAGCCAAACAAGGCACGATAAAAGGCCCGCAATAGATAGCAACTCTGCAATGTACTGAAACATAGCAAAGGATTATATAGAGTAAGGATAGGAGACAACCCGACCATGTGATCAGGTTGTCAACGGAATGTTTAAGCGTTGTAGAGTTCGCAACTCCAGTAGCGTTTGACGTTGTTTTTACGATCAGGGAAACGAACGTAAATTTTCTTATTGATTTTAGATACTACACCAACAAGGCCGTAATATTTGTCGCTCATAAGAACGGGAGTAACCTTTGTACCTGTTCCAATGATACGGTAAGAACCGTTTGGGTTTTCGTCTAACATGGTGTTTCCTTTTGAGATGTAAGGGAGGCCGAAGCCTCCCTTGATTAGTCAACAACGACACTGAAAGACATATTGCCGAATGCGTCTCTGACTTTGTCCTCAAAGTCGATATTCTCAATGGCGGCTTCTATCAGGGATTCAACATCTGATTCCCAAGAGGCTTGCCAATCGTAGCATTCTAGATTTTCAATACGCTCAACCAATGCTTCGACGCTTGGTGTATCCCCGTCAAGAGACGCGACCGATGTTTCAAGAGCAATGAGGCGGCGTCTAATGTCGCTAAGGCTTTCGGCGACAGCCATGAGTGCTTCAACATAATCCATAATCCTTTCCTTTCGTTTGTGGAGAGGAGGCTTGCGCCTCCTCTGTTGATTAGATTTGACCTTCAGCAGCCGCCTTGTGACCTGCTGCTAGGCGGCGGTTGAATTCGTCATCCGATAAAACCTTGATACGGAATTCACGTGGTTCAGCAACAAGAGCTTCTTCACGGTCAACCCAAGACTCTTTGTATTGCACACCTTTGCCAAACAAAACTTCAATGGCGGCGGTTGTTTGTGCATTCATTGGAACGATAACGTTCTCATAACCAAAATTGATTTGGTACTTCATAGTGGTTTCTCCAGTTTGATAAGCAGCCCGTCTGCTTATGATTGAATGTAGTACTTCTCATTTTTGTTAGGTAGTGGGTTTATTGCATGGCGGCTATGCACGGATTGCATAACAACGTTATGCAATATAACGTAACGTCAACCATTATATCATTGACGTAACGTCAATGACAATACCCATAGCTGCATAGCAGCTATGCATTAATGCATAGCCCAAGGCGTCAACACATTGACATTGTCAATGTAATGACATGTAAATTTTTTGACATGTCAAAAAACCGACACCCCTACCCCCCTTTTAGCGAAGCGTCCCGTAGGGAAAAGGGGGGCCCCACCCCTCAAGTCCTGACAAAATTCCCCACTACTTCTCACATCTGAAAAGTACTACCCCTATTAAATCTTATTTCTGCAATGTACTAAGACCCCCCCACCCCTTTTTGGGTCCCCTCCTATACTTAGATACAATCCTACTGGCGGCAATTGTACCAAACCGCCCTTTTGGTATAATCTATTGCCCTACGGGATTATTTTTGTAGGGCAATGTTTGCGGCCCCTTAAACGGAGAAACCGCCAGAGTTTCCCCTGACGGCTTCTTGAGACCCGCCGACCGCGACGCGACCGCAGTCCATTGTTCTCCATTAGCGGCTATGCTTTACGGGTGGTAGACTTGACGCTGTTCTGCTTCGTTCTACCCAAGACGTGGAAACAGCAAAAACACGCCGCCCCGTAAACTTGTACATAGTAACTGCCACAACTTACATCCGGACATGGCATTTACCAAAGCTTGCCGCCCTGTATAGGGTGACAATAAAAAATTGTCAACTAACCGCAAACCATGCCGCAGTAGCCCAGCGTATCGCTGTAATGACCTTCTTCTTCCCCATCTTCTTTCCACTCATACTTTGCCCGCCAAGCCATGCACTTTGTACCAATACATGCGCGGCCAGCTTCCAGCCCGTCATAAACAAGAACACGGTTGTTCATGCCCGAACCAACCGACATTGGGCATATTTTCTTGGCGGCTTCTACTTCCGTAATATAATGCGGCGCATTAGACATTGCTTTTTCCCCAATTAGTGGTAATAAAACTTACACAGTTTCAAGGCATTATACGCCAAACAACGGGGAAAATCAAATGCCAACTCCTAAACTGTCTGTTGAAGTTTTAATTGAAACTTTAAAATTATTGGAAGCACATAGCCGCAGACCAAGCATAGCAGCCAAGGCGGGAAACATATCTCCCAATACATTTAACTACAGAATGAAGATGGCCTTTGAAAGGTTTCCCAACGGATTAGACGACGTAAAATTAGAAAGACCCACTTCCTCTTGGACCTACCCCCGCCTCAAAACAATTGAAGCGCCCGGAACAAAATGGATCATAGGGTCCGACCTCCATGTCTGGGACGGTGACCCAACCCTCATCTACAAAGCCTTTGTTAAGTTAGCCAAAACCCTTAAAGTCGACGGGATCATCTTAAACGGGGATATTATTGACGGGGCGCGAATCAGCCGCCACCCATCCGTCCGGGGTTCCAAAGCCCCCAAGATTGAAAAAGAAATAGACACCGCCAAGAAATGGCTTCGCCTCCTTCCCAACGCCAAATACAAACTGTGGACATTAGGCAACCACGACGTCCGCATTGACAATTACATTGCGGCTAATGCCTCCGAACTGGACGGCTACATCCTATCCCTGCATGAGCATTTTACGGATTGGGATTTTTCTTTTGCGTTTGACATTAACGGAACAGAAGTCCGCCACAGGTTTAGGGGCGGCATCCATGCTGGATGGAACAACGCCCTACATGGCGGAATCAGTATAGTTACGGGCCATACGCACCAGTTGCAGGTAACCGCTATGCGGGATCGCAATGGTTCACGGTGGGGCGTGGAGACTGGGATGATGGCGGACCCTACTGGCCCGCAGTTTCAGTATTCAGAAGGAACCCCGTCCCGGTCGCAGCAAGGGTTTGCGGTTATTTCGTATGATGAAGACGGGACAATGTTCCCGCCGGAACTCTGTGAAATGATTAATGGCCGCCCCGTGTTTAGGGGCGACCACGTATTTTGACCAAGAAAAGGATTACGCTTCCTCTTCTTCATCCTCTTCGGAATCATCGCCCTCATCAGGGTACTCATATTCTACTTCAATTTCGACCAGCTTATCTAAACCTTCGTCGTCCTTAACAATTTTAAGGGCGGGGAGTTCAAATGCGGCGGCCATGAGGTCAAAGTCGTCCGCAACTTCTTGGAAGCTGTTGCCAAAAGGGGTGCAACCCTCATCCGACCAAAACTCAATCTCACCGTCGTCGTCGTAAAATACTTCACGAATGGTGTACGAATCTTCACTGAAAATTTCACCTTCAGTGGCGGGTTCCATAATAACGCGGTAGTTCCAAGACATGTTATCGTTCCCTATGTTGAAAGAATCTGATGATATTGTAAACACTGGGATTTCTCCCAAAGTCCATTCAAGTGTAACGTTAGTCGCAGTCAAACCCATGAAAACCTCCTGTAAGGGGGACGATGCTACACTATACCAGATTCTCATCACTTTGATGACGATATTTTCTTTTTGGGCGAAAAATCTTCACAAGTGTTCTTTTCAAATGTCACTGCCGCCCGTCTAATATCTCTGACAATATCCCCGGAAGATGCATTAAAATGGTCATATAGGCGGTCATTAATAGGGTTCATGCAGTTAAAACCCGCATCTTGGGCGTACACCCACTTACAATTAGCGCAAATCTTTTCCATTATTGTTCTTCTTTCAATTTATCAATTTTGCGAAAAACATCCGCCAACTCAAAATCGCCGTCTATAAATTTGGTTGTATATATTTCCCAATCATCCAACAGGCGATTGTGAGTTTTGAGCAAAAGTTCATAATCCCATTTTAGTTTTTCGTTTTCCCTAACCGCAGTGTCCCGCTGATCCCGAAAAAAGGCAACTGTTTCCTCATATTTTATTGGATTATCAAGCAAATTAGTTAAATCTTCAACTTGCTTTCTAAGGGTTTCGTTTTCGGCGTATAGTTGTAACCCCAGCGCCCCCGCTTGGTCGCTTTCCCGTAACCCGCCAAGCCTGACGGTTTCCATGTTTATGATTTGTTCCCGAAGCTTAATAACGGTTTTTGCAAGGTCTGCGCGCCCACTGATCCAGTTTAATAACCGCCAAAACCAATTACGTTGTACGGCAACTTTGTTTGCTACAGACCACGGATCATATGAAATTTCTTGACGTAATGCTTTTAGCCCAACAATTTTTGGATATTCTTCACGCATGGAAGTACCTTTCTGAAAGCGTTTCAGGGACTTGCATTATATTCAACTTTTAGTATATATACAAGACAAAGTTGGGGATTTTTTATGCCAAGAACAACCTATGACAACCGTAAAGGGGCCGACGAACCTAAGCGGAAACATAAGATTGATGACACGGAATTGGTCCGTAAAGCCATTATGGGCCTAGCTAAACAAGGTAAAACAATACCTGAGATAGCGGATATTATGGGTGTCAGTGCTTCCCACCTTAAGAGCAAATACGCACATGAGTTGAAATGCGGCAAAGAAATTGCGGATGCTTTGGTAGCGGAAAATATCTACCAGCAAGCGATGAAAGATTCTCCCGCAGCCATGCCAGCCGCCATGTTTATTGCCAAATCCCGTATGGGCTGGCGGGAAAAAGAAGACCCCAAAGACAATCGTCCTAACATTGTATTCGATTTTGGTAGCCTAACCTATGAGGAGCGGGCGGCTTTGCGGGAAAACCTTTTGCAAAAAGTACAGCCGCAACCCCTGACCATTGAGGGTGAAGTATTAGAAGATGACTGATGCTTTCCGGGCGGCTCACCTTGAACATGCCATCAAACAATACCCAGAGGACGCCCTTCGGGAATTGGACAGGCTGGACATGGAAGAGGACATGGTCCAGTTTGTTGAGGGTGCTTGGAAATATATTGACCCTAACCCTTACAAATACGGTTGGCATCTCGAAGCTATAGCTGAACACCTTCAGGCGGTTGCCCGTGGAGAAATCCGCCGACTGGTCATTAACGTCCCGCCCCGTACATCCAAATCATCTATGGTGTCTGTTTGCTTCCCGGCTTGGACATGGGCGCAATCACAAACTGGACCATTGTCTGGTCCACATGTGCAGTTTCTTTTTGCCTCATATGCCCAATCCCTGTCTATCCGCGACAGCATCAAGACCCGCCGATTGATAGAATCCCCTTTCTACCAATCTTATTGGGGCCGCCATATGAAGATTACATCGGACCAAAACACCAAAGTCCGATTTGATAATGACAAAGGCGGTTACCGCCTTGCCACATCGGTTGACGGCGCTTTGACGGGTGAAGGTGGCTCTATTATTGTGGTCGACGACCCGCACAACGCCAATGAAGTAGAATCCGATCTGGTCCGCCAAGGTACGCTGGATTGGTGGGATCAATCCATGTCTACCCGTCTTAACGATCCCAAAACAGGTGCATACATTGTTATTATGCAGCGGCTGCATGAATCCGACCTTACGGGCCATGTTTTGTCCAAAGACCGGGGCGAATGGACGCATTTGTGCCTTCCAATGCGGTTTGAGCCAGACCGCCAATGCATTACGCAATGGTTTGTGGATGACCGCGTAGACGGAGAACTGTTGGTTCCTGAGCGGTTTGGGGAAGCAGAAGTTGCATCCCTTGAAGCTGCCCTTGGCCCGTTTGCCGCCGCTGGTCAGTTGCAGCAACGCCCCCGTCCTAAAGGCGGTGGTATTATTAAACGTGACTGGTGGGTGCTGTGGGATGAAACCGTTTCTGGGCGGGAAGGCATGCCCAAGAATGTATTCCCACCATTTGAATACGTTATTGCCTCCCTTGATACGGCCTACACCACCAAACAGGAAAACGACTATAGCGCCATGACCGTTTGGGGCGTCTGGACCGACCGCCAAGATAACCGCCGCATTATGCTTATCCATGCTTGGCAGGAACGGTTAGAATTTCCTAAACTGGTGCTAAAAGTTATTAAAGAATGTAACGAGTTCAAAGTAGACAAGCTTTTAATTGAGTCCAAAGCGGCTGGTATATCGGTTGCACAAGAACTTAGAACCCACTTTTCCCGTGAAGATTGGGGCATTCAGCTTGTTGATCCGGGCCGTGGAGACAAGGTGGCCCGTGCTTATGCTATTCAGCATTTGTTTTCAGAAGGCATGATCTACGCCCCCGATATGGAATGGGCGGAAATGGTTATTAGCCAGACTGAAGCGTTCCCCAAAGCCGCCCATGATGACTTGGTCGACAGCATGACCCAAGCACTAACTCATTTAAGACTCATAGGTTTTGCACAAAAACCCGTGGAGATAGTAGCGGAACGCACAGAAGGTATGCTATACAAGCCAAGTCGTAATCAACAATTGTACCCGGTGTAACCCATGCCATTAGCACCTATGAACATTCGTCAGGTTCCCGTTTTGGGAAATTCATATGACGAATTTGACGCATTAGACATGGATATGACCGCTGATGGAGATGCGGAAGTAGAGGTTAATCCTAAATCTCCGTATGTAAAAGTTGAATTACCAGACGGTTCTGTGACCATTTCTTTTGGCGGTCAGCAAAAAACCGACGAAGAAAATGGCGATTTCCATGAAAACTTAGCGATGAACTTGGACAATAGTTCCTTGGGCCAAATTGCCAGTGAACTTGTCCGTTTAATTGAACAAGACAACGAATCCCGCCAAGAATTGCTTCAGCAATATGTTATGGGCTTGGATTTATTAGGAACTAAAATTGAAACGCCGCGTTCTAATGCGACGGACGGGTCGACGGCTGTTGAAGGACAAGCAACAGTCCGTCACCCACTCCTTTTGGAATCTATTGTACGGTTCCAAGCTAACGCCCGTGGTGAGTTGCTTCCATCTGGCGGGCCTGTAAAAATCCGCAATGATGGTTTGGACAGCGCCAATATCAATGCTCAGGCAGAAGCATTAGAAAAAGACTTTAACCACTATCTTACAGTCACGGCATCTGAATATTATCCTGACACGGAACGTATGTTTTTTGCGTTGGGTTTTGGCGGGACTGCTTTTAAGAAAGTATATTATTGCCCAATCCGCCGCCGCCCGGTGTCGGAATTTGTTAGCATTCCTGAAATTATTGTTTCCAATGCCGAAACAACTGTAGCTACAGCGCAACGCATTACCCACGTCATTAAGATGTCTCCAAGCACCCTGAAACGGTTGCAATTGGTAGGAATGTACAGGAATGTGCCATTGTCATCGGCTCAACCGCCTAAAAACAATGTGGTTGAAGACAAATTAGAACAAATGATGGGCGTTATCCCCCGTAATATATCTAATACAGACAATCAGCCCCGTGAAATTTATGAGTGCTATTGCGAATTAGATTTGCCGGGCTATGAGCATGAGGACGATGAGGGGCCAACGGGCCTTCAACTTCCTTACCGCGTCACCATTGATAAAACATCCTCTGAAATCTTAGAAATCCGTCGGTGGTGGAAAGAAGATGATGAGCAGTGTCTGCGTCGGCAAGTGTTTGTTGATTATATCTTCGTACCCGGCTTTGGTTTCTACGGTTTGGGCCTTTTACATCTTGTGGGTAACACGACGATGGCGCTAACCGCTGGCTGGCGGTTGTGCATCGATAACGGAATGTTTGCCAACTTCCCCGGATTCTTGTACGCAAAACAAGCTGGGCGGCAGAATACCAATGAGTTTCGGGTTCCTCCCGGCGGCGGTATGCCTATTGACACGGCTGGCGGACCTATTCAATCGGCAGTTATGCCATTGCCTTACCGCAGCGTTGACGGTCAGTTCCTTAACTTGCTTCAATTGATTGAAACCAGCGGCCAGCGTATGGCGTCTACGTCGGAAACTAACGTAGGCGAAGGCAATGCAGAGGCCCCTGTAGGCACGACTATTGCGCTTATTGAACAGGCGCAGAAAGTAATTTCCGCCGTTCACAAACGGATGCATGCGGCTCAAGCCCGTGAATTTCAACTGCTTAAAGATTTGTTTAAAGAATGCCCAGAAGCCTTTTGGGAAAATAACAAATATCCAGCTTACCAATGGACGCCAGAAACATTAACAACGGCCTTGGATAACATTAATTTAGTTCCCGTTGCTGATCCTAATACGCCGTCCCATGCTGTGCGTATTCAAAAAGCAATGGCAATTAAACAATTGCAATCGCAAAATCCAACGCTTTACGATCCCAAAAAGGTTGATGAGCGTATTTTGACGATGCTTGGTATTGAAGATGCAATGGACTTGTTTGTCCCACCTGCACCTCCAATGCCGCCACCGCCAGACCCCGCAATGATTATGGCACAGGCAAAAATGATTGACTCCCAAGCCAAAATGGCTGAAGTTAAAGTCAAAGAAGTTGACACTCAGGCTGACGCTCAGAACCGAAGTGCTGACAGAGAAAGCAAAGAACGGATTGCCATGTTGCAACTGGCCCGTGAAATTGCAGTTCACCCGGAAAGCGCCTCTACGGCTGAACAGTTTATTAAACCGGATATCCAAAATTTAGTTAGAAATCCTAACGTTTAATGCTGGACGCAGCAGGAGTTTAAAATGAGTGAATACAAGAAAGAAGCAAAAGCCGCATCCGCCGCAAAAATGCAGCGCATGGGCCTTAAATTAGAAGATGGCAGCAAGTCGTTTACGGACGAACGCGGCGGTTCTCCTTTTGAAGGATTGAATAGCGGCAATGCTGGCAAAATGCCTATTACGCCATCACGGTTTAAACGTGGCGGCAAAGTCGCCCATGTTACGGGTGAAAAGGCGCATAAAAATTTAGGCAAATCTTCCCGCCGCAAACGGGATGACGGCGGTGGCGTTCCGTTGCCTCCTGTACGTCCTGCGGACAAAATTCCAATGCCTCCACGGCGTCCAATGCAGCGCCCTCCTGTAAACCCTATGGGCGGCATGACCAATGTTCAGACTGGTCAACAAATTACGCCAAAAGAAGCTTATGGGTATGAGCCTAAACCGCCAATGGCCCGTGGTGGTCAAATTGGCAAAAAACAAGCTGCCGCAATAGCTTACAAGAAAAAAGGTGCTGGCATGTCAGGCAAAATGGCTTTGCCTAAAATGTCTGGTATGCCTAATCTTGCTTCGGACAATTATATCCCCCGCAAATCTGGCGGCGCTGCAAAACATACGGACGAAGCACAAGACAAGAAATTAATGCACAAAGTTCTTAAACAAGATGCTTTTAAAGAACGTCCGCACAAAATGGGCGGCGGTGCAATGAGCCGTTATTTAGCAGAAGCTGGCCCTAGCCTTGCTAGAATTTCTAAAGCTAAGGGCAGCGCAGAATCAATGCGTAGTTCTGTTGGTGCAAAAACTGGTCGCCCACAGGCGGAAACTGACGTTGAACGGGATTTTACCCGTAAAATGGGCAACCGTATGCAAGGCATTGAACGTGCTGGCCGGTTGATGAACCGCAAATTGCAAGATTCCAATGAAAATTTGGAAAACACAAAATACGAATTAGGCCGCACATCTGATGAAATGCGCGGTTCTGACGGTATGAAAAAAGGCGGTCGCGCCCATGCTAAGGGTTGCGGTTGCCATATGTGCAGCGGTGGCATGGCTGAACGCGCCCACAAAATGGGCGGTGGCGCAATGAGCCGTTACATGGATGCAGCCCGTGAAAATCTTGCTGCTAATAAAAAATACAAAGACCAACAACTTTTAAGCAATCTAAAATCAAAAATGTACGGTTCTTCATCGCGGCCATATTCACCCGCCGATATAATGGACACCGAACGGACTATGAATAAACGTCAACGCGGTATTCGTATGGCGGCTGATAAGTTGTCGGGCAATGCTAATATTCCGGCAACAAATGATGAAGAAATGAATAAAGGTGGTCGCGCACACCGCGCAACTGGTGGACGCACAAAGGGTAAAACCAATGTCAACATCATCATTTCTCCGCAGTCTGGCGGACAAGGCCAAGGCGTATTGGGCGCTGGCGTTGGAATGGGTCAGCCTCCTGTCCCACCAATGATGCCGCCTGTACCACCACAGATGCCTCCAATGCCGCCAGCAGGTGGCATGCCACCAGCAGGTGGCGCACCACAACTTCCTCCGCAGCTAATGGCGGCTCTTGCTGCCCGTGGCGGCGCTGGTGGACCTCCTATGCCCCGCAAATCAGGCGGTCGCGTAGGTCAGGGAATGCCAAAATATCAAGAAAAAGATTACGGTTCCGGGTCTGGACTTGGTCGTTTGGAAAAGAAAAAGTGGCCTACTGCAAACGGAACTGAATAAGGAGTTCTATGGCGTCACTTGACCTGCTCCTCTACCGCAAATTGGAGGAGCGCATTGAAGAAGAAAGGCAGAACCATTCGGAAAGCCTCTTAAATGGTTCTGCACAAACTTACGAGGACTATAAGAATCGCGTTGGGTATCTAAAAGGATTATCCGACGCACTTATCTGGGCGAAAGAGACGATGGATGACATCGTCGGCATTGATAGAAAAGGCAGATAAAATGAAGACCGCTACTATGAAGATGCTCCATGCGGCAGACCCCGCAGCGGAGTTAAAAAATGCCATAGGTGATATTAGTGGCATTCGCGTATATCATAACAATATACTCTGTGCCGTATATAAAAGGCCAGAACGCACAGCCTCCGGGCTTTATTTATCAGATGGCATCCGCAAAGAAGACGAGTATCAAGGCAAGGTAGTTCTTGTTTTGAAAAAAGGTCCAATTGCGTTTGTGGATGACGACAAAACTGGCTTTGCCGGACAAGATGTAAACGAAGGCGATTGGATTGTGCTTCGTTCGTCCGACGGTTGGAAGTTGAACATTAACGGCGTTCTTTGCCACGTAATTCAAGATGTTCAAATTAAAATGGTCATTCCAGAGCCAGATATGGCGTTCTGAGGAGTAAAACATGTCAGATTTAGAAGCCGCAGAAGTTACGGTAACCGCACCAAATGTGCCGCAAATGGCAGATTTTGACCTTGGTAACGTTGAAAAACAACCAGAACCACAGATTGAAACGGCAAAAGAAGACAACGGCGTAGAACTTTTACGCCGCCAGTTAAGCGAAAAACAACGTGAAGCAGAAGAAATCCGCCGTCAAAAGGTTGAGGCGGAAAGAAATGCCCACAAAGCCCAACAAGAAGTAAAAACGTATCAAGTTCAGGCTCAAGACAACCAGTTAACAGCTTTTGTTAACGCAATTGCAAGCTTTGAACGTGACGCAGAGATGTTGGAACGTGATTATGCTAACACTTTGGCGGAAGGTGATTATTCAAAAGCCGCCAAAATACAGCGTCAAATGGCTCAAACTGAATCCAGATTGATGCAATTGGCGCAGGGGAAAGAAGCTGTTGAAGAAAAATTGGCATATGAACGCCAAATGCTTCAACAGCAACGCCAACAGCCCCAACCACGGTTTGAAGAACAGCCAACTGACCCAATTGAAGCACAGATTCAGGCGGTTAGAAGCCCAACTTCACAAGCTTGGTTGCGTTCACACCGTGATGTGCTTGCTGATCCGGTCAAAACAAAGCTTATGACCGCCGCACATTACGAAGCGGATGCATTAAACATCCAACCAGACACCCCAGAGTACTTTGCACACATTGAAAGCAAAGTTTATGGCAACGAACCTGTACAACAGTCTGTACAACAACCCCGTCAACGCCAAGCTATGGCGGCTGCACCTGTTTCGCGGTCCAATTCTGCACAAACTTTCCGTCAAGGACAGCAAGTTACCATGACTTTGACGCCAGCAGAACGCCAATCAGCCCGTGATATGGACATGACTGACGAGGAATACCTTGAAGGCAAGCTGTATTACCAACAAAAGAATATGTTGTGAGGTAATCCATGTCAGAAGCAGTTAAACGCGGCCCCGGACGGCCAGCTAAAACCCCAATTACAGAACAAATGGAAGAAAACATGACCGAATTACGCCAGAATGATGCCCCAGAGTTGGGTGTAGCCCCAGTTACCCGTGGTTTACGTGAAGCTGCGCTTCGTGCTGAAGAGTTGCGGGCCAGAATGAACGACGATTCAATGGACCCATCAATGTACGATGAGTTTTACATTGATCCACGAAAGATTCCTGAAGGTTGGGATTACAATTGGAAGCGGGAATCCATCGCTGGCATGACAGATGAGCAGAATATGCTTGAAATGCGTTCCGGTGGCTGGGAACCAGTAGATACCCGCCGTCATCCGGACATGATGCCTATTGGTCATAACGGTGCAATCCGTAAAAAGGGCATGATTCTTATGGAGCGCCCCAAGGAAATTACCACGATTGCTCAGAATCGTGAACTTTCTACCGCCCGTGAACTGGTTAACCAAAAGGAAAAAGCATTGGGCATCGCCCCTGCTGGTACTTTTGAACGTGACCGTAAGCAAACAGGGATTAAAAAGTCCTACGAGCCAATGCAAATTCCACGTACTTAATAAAAAGGGGGCTTCGGCCCCCTTTTCCCCTATTGCATAGTATTTAATACGGTGTTATAGGAAAAGTTATAACTCCATTACGCGCCGTAGTGGGCTTCCCCTCGTTGGATACATGCAGACGCGCCGTCTGATTTTATCCTACCGAAAAGGAGCGACCTATGGCGAACACTTCTGCGCCCA
>Ga0208379_1000640_pt1 | contig 14865 bp, 15 predicted proteins | sample CryBogCBE02Aug07_FD_184559 | JGI IMG/M metagenome (GOLD analysis project Ga0208379, IMG submission 184559) | Freshwater microbial communities from Crystal Bog, Wisconsin, USA - CBE02Aug07 (SPAdes) | ecosystem: Environmental > Aquatic > Freshwater > Lake | place: Crystal Bog, Wisconsin, USA... | reverse complement strand
AATTTTAATATATGTTTGAATCATTTGATAATTACATCATTTGAATAAGCACTCCACGGAGTAAACTTATTACGGTCTTTTAATTCATGTAGACTATGTGTCCACACACCTGGATTACTAGCATTAAAATCTTTGTCATCGATCTTAAGCATAGTGTTATAATTCCATAATTTGATATATGGAATTGGAACTCGAATCTGTGGAATAAAATTTAGATAATCATTTAATCCACCATCGTTAAATTCTTCTACAGCACTTAACGGAATATCCAATGAGCATAGGTAACTTTTATTTAGGAAATATGTAATCATATGTTCCCAACGTTGCCAATCTAAATTGTTTTTAGGGTTGAAACTATGATTAGCACCAAAGAAGATATGTTTAACTTCTGATGAAGCACTTGCTAATATAGATTCTATAGCACTTTCTAGTTGTACACCGGTAACAAACAAAGTATCCATTCCGTAGGCAGGAGTATGCTCTACTTCTTTACCAAAAAAGTAAATTGCACTATCACTTGTACCGGTTGTATAATTTCGTTTCATATTATTAGTATAGCAAAAGTTTGTAAACGAAGCAACCAGAAATTTACTCAAATAATGTTTTTAGATAAGAATCCAAAATGTTATTGGCTTCGTCTATACTAATTGCTAGAATTTTAGCAGTTAGTATATTATCTTTGATAGTAATATCAAAAGGAACTGTACCATTGAATTTGAGTTTACCAGTCAACTTAGTTGTAATGGTAAACTCCTGCAAATTCATAGCACGATTGATCAGCGCATTTGCCATTTCAATCGAATTCATAATTTTTTATGCCTTAGCTTCTTTACGAGCATTTTTCTCAGCAGTAATTTCGTTACGTCGAGCTTTAATTAACTTACCAATTTCTGCTAATGCCTTACGTGCTCTTGTACCTGCGGCACTATTACCACCTGTAAATTTAGCATCTTCTGTGTTCCATGTTGCCACCGCGGCATTAATTTGTTCTACTGTTGTTGTCATTTTAATTTTCCTTAGTTAATTGTTCAAACTCTGCCTTAAGCTCTTCTAACGCCTCTTCTAAATCTGTTACATGATTATTAGTTGTATCATCAGGGTTTATAGCAAGTCCTTGCCATTCTTTGATTTTAACTTCATCATCGCTGTAACTATTAGTCCATTTAGTGCCATTCCATTTGCACTGATATGTATAGCTGTTTTTACCAGCTGTCTTAACCATGTACATGCCTTCACGTACAGGGTTAATCTTTTTCGGAAACCATTCAGTCATTGGATATTCAATATCATCCATGTTACGGTAACATTCATATCTGCCGCCTTCTTTTCTAGAACCAGCAATATAAAATCCAAAGTCTGAACTCTTTCCATCTGTAGTGCCACCGAAGTTGTCAAGTTCTTCACCATCATATGTGACAGTATCGATAATTTCTTCACCATCAATTTCTTCTGAAATTAATGTTAATTTGGTAATGTCAAATGGTGCTGTAAGATTAATTTCACTTTCAAAGAATGTACCTTTTTCATTACTACTACCAATAAACACTACTGTTCCTGGCTCTTTCTTATCAATCCAATGTTCATCAAAAGTACTAAGTTCTGGACTATCGTCTCCACCATCACATTCTTCTAATGGTTTTTCAAATACTACATTACCGTTTTCGTCTTCAATTTGTAATGTACCTGCATCTCGACTAACACCGTTAGTATGTACTATGCTATCGCAATCATACCAACTACCTGGTTCAAAAGGTTGCATTTCTTCTGGAATATTATGTTCTTCTGCATAATCACTATTCCAACAATAGTCACTTAGATCAAGTCTGCGTTCTTTGAAATAATTATAAATTTCACGACTTACTGTACCCATAACTCTTTCACCACCATATCCCCACATAGAAATTTTGTATGTGCGTGGAGTAAATTTAAGTACTTCCATTAACTGTTCTTTTTCTTCAAGCGTTGCCATTTTGTTTTTCCTTTCTAGTTCTCTTAGGTTTGGTCTGTGATTTTGCATAGCTTTCAAGAGCCTCACGAACATCTCTAGCCAACGCTTCGTCATCCCATTTTAATTCTGTTTTGCCATTTTCGTAAGTAATTACAGTTAAGTGACTACCTACAGTTACTTTAGGCCAAGTTTCTTTCTTTTTACGTGCCATGTATTACACCTCTAAGTTTTCTTCTAATGCTCTTAGTTCGTCATCATCTGGATTAGCTAAATCAATTTCTTCTGCATTTGTTACTTGTTCAATTTCAAACAAATTATTGAATGTATTTTGTTTAGGACCGCCTTGTAATCGAGCACCTTCTAAACTGCGTAAGAAAGGACCAGCTTGTTCTATCATAGCAAATGCAGTAGCTTTATCTGGAGTATTGAATAAGTCTTCAACAAATCTATCAAAGTATAGTATATTACGTGGCACCCAGTCTGAGTATTCATCACTCATATCACCTGATTTAACTTTTTTCCAGGCACGCCAGTTAATTTTATTCCGTGTCTTTTCAATTTCAATATCCATTAATTGTTGTGCACGTTGTACAGCAACAATATGGCAATAGACATTATGACCCATCATTAGAGCATAGGCAAAACTATCCCATGATGTTTTATTTGGAATCTTACCTAACTTATTAAGTCTAGGAACAACATGATAGTGTTCTGGATTTAAGTGGTCAAATTTTGCACCTTTTAATTCTGCATCCGTCTTACGTTTGCCTAAATTGTAATAGGCAATATCCGCCATTGTTAATCTGCGACCAATTTCTGATTCGAACGGGAATGGTATGTCGCTTCCAGCAAGGGCTTTATTGTCTGGGGCTTTGTCCATAATAACACTCCACCTTTTTGGCGTGTGGACTGCATTGGTGTAGACAAGTCCATGCGCTGTTGCGATGAACGGTGAGGCGCAGTCAAAAGATATGGTAAGCTCTTCATTTATGTGTTTCCTAATTTGACGTTGAATTGATGTTAGATAGCATGACCAGTCTAACTGTGCTGTACCCAAGAAGTGGATCCAGTTTTTGCCTTCTAGCAAACCTTCATCTCTAAGTGTCATGAGACGCTTAAGAGTAATGTCCATTTTACACATATTAGCACCACCAAAGGCCCAACCTTCTGCTTCTCGACCAGCATAAGGACCTTTAGGATCACTGAATTCTTTTACACCGTTGTACCATTTCTCAGCAGTTTCCCAATCACTGCCTTGTAGTACATTAAGCCATTTAGTTTGACCTAATCTATTATCTAAGAAATACTTATTATTGAAACGTGTTTTATCTAAACAATCTTCAAATGTTTTTAATCCAGTCTTAGGACTATGAATATGATCACACGCCCATGTTGGAACGTCAAGCATCATTGACCAATCAGCAGTTACTTCTAACCACTCTAAAATTTGTTGACGAGTCTTGTTTGCACTATCACCTTCAAAATCTAACCAATCAAATTTAAGAACACCTTTACCAATCTGATATCCACCGGAGTCACCTAAGATCATTGTGTTATTGCGATCACGTTGTTGAATCATAGATTCCTGCGTTAGACTTTTATTCAAGTCTAACTGTGCATGACCTGCTGAATACAAACCATATTTGTAAGTAAAGTACCCTTGCTCTGGATTAAGAAAGTTCATTCCTTCAATACCACGATCAAACCCTGCCGGAATACGATCTTTTGGAACAAACTCTTCTAAACGTTGTTTAGCAACATAGGTACTATAAAAACTTGAGATAGCTGGAAGATATACAGCATAATCTTTTTGTAATGGTGTTAGGTTAACTGGTGGATTCATTGTGTTCTTTACTTAATAATATTGTAGCATTTAATTGTTGTCTTGCCTTCTCTAAATTGTCCAAAGCAATTTGTACAGCAGGATGATCTTTAGCTAATTCCTGAGCTTCTCGTTCTTCGGCCATTTTTCGAATAGTCCATTGAAATGCGTCTTGTGCTTGATGACTCATATCTATCTGTGCATAGTTTCCTACTAGCTGTTTCCAACTATTGCCGTCATTGACTTCAAAATCATTACCATTGTATCTAACTTGTCCAGCAAGACCTTGTTGGAGTTTATAATTATCAACATAGATTGAATTACTATAAACTCCGCTAACATTGATAAAGCCACTTCCGTTGATACCTTTGATCATCTTAAGCCTGTGCTGGAATGATATACTTGTAAGTTGCAATACCGCTATCTAATGTGATCTGCATAGCACCTTCATTACTGAAACTAACTGTTGTGTTATTGGTATCAGCGGCTTTGAGAATACTTAAAACAGCACTGACTGGATATGTCCATGCTTTGGTAATTTTACCTGTAACACCTGTGGCAAATACAAATTCACCACCATGACTGGCTTGATCACCAAATGTAAAGATCAATTTATCAGCATCTGTCTTGGCCAAGAATGTTGTGTGCTCTGTGTTAGCACCTGCTTGGAATTGAAAACGCTGTACTGAACTAAGTGTTGGGTTGACTTCAACATGCCATGTAACACCACGGAATTTTACTGTCTTAAGTTTTTCATCAATGATAGCCTGATTCATAAATCTATAATCATTCTTGAAGTCACCATCTGCATTTTCAAAGTGAATACCTGTTGGAATAGTTTCGCCGTTGATAGGAGCAGTTGTTACTTCAATTGAAGCGCCTTCTTGGTATTCTTTGCCATCAACAAGATAGCGTAATTTTTCTAGTTGTGGCATGCCAAATGTACCAATCATAGCTGGACATGGGTCAGCGGTTTCTGCGTACATAATAACACTACGATCATCTGCCATAGAGTCAATTAATGTTTTATCTGCTGTGCCAGTGACTTTGACTGTGTTCAAAAATCCTAGCTTGTTTGTGTGAGAGACGATGTCTTTTAATAAATCAATCATGATAAGTTCCTTTTGTTTAGTTTATTTAGATTTGCGGGAAATGTCAATGAATATTTTCAATCAAATGAAAATAAATTGCCAAATGTATTGGTCTCGGTAGTACTACTAAGATCCCATTCCAACACACCGATTAAGTTTTCAATTTTGTTATTGATAATAGTGGCTTCCATCTCTGCATGATCAAATGGTAGATCTTGAAACCACTTAGGCAGTCGAAGCTCATCAACCGGATAAGCCACCGATGTATAACCTAAAGGATTGGCCTTGACCTTACAAACAATAACTTTCATACCATCAACAATCTGCTGACTATATTTGTCACCATTCATACGCTTTAGTGTATTCCAATTAATACTAGCACGTACATGTCCAGGCATATTAGCCTTGCCTTGTTTCTTTTCTTTTTCTTGATATTCAGCAATGTTATTAGCACGTTTAGGTGAACCTTTTTCCCAACCCGGGCGGGCCTTAAACTCAGTGCGGAATTCTGTGATCATATCAAGCACTTCTTGTTCTTGACTACCATTAAGCACCTTGGTCAATACTTCTTCTAAGAACTTCTGCATAAATTCTGGAGTATCACTGCGTTTGAGATCCAACCCCATGGCTTTAATCTTACCTGGCTTGCCATCTACGTCTTGGCGTTTTCCCTCTTTGTCATAATACAACACAGCATAACGCTTCTTAGTAATGAACAGGCCTTTGACCGCAACAATTTCACGACCTGCTTTGATCACATCACCTCTAGATTTAGGACAATGATGTGCATCTAACATATATTGTGGAAATGTTGAATTCACTTCTGCACTAATAGTATCGTATAGTTGGATAACAGTATCTCTATCCCAAGGTATTTCGCCCTTGTTAATTTCATTCTTCAACGAACTATAAGCACTAAAATAAGCAGAGTCTGTATCGCCATATATAATTGCTTTACCTACGTGATTATATTCACCAGTTACTACTTCGTTGATTTTTCCGGCCATATGTTTTGCAATTCCTCGGCCTGTAAGGGTTGTTGACTGCCCGATACGATTATCAAAGAAACGACAGCCAGCATTAAGAATAGCACCATAAAGACTATTAAGATTAATTTTTTTGACGAGTTGTCTTTTGTCCCAGTATTCTTCTTCAATTTTATTCTCCGCTTTAATTGCATCTTTTAATTTGGCCTGCATTTCCTTACGCTCGGCATACCAACGCTTGAGTAATCCTGGAATAATACCTTCACGCTCATGTGTAAAGATAGTTCCGTTGGCACTAAGCATCCAAGGCTTGCCACTATCAAATATCAGTTCATAGATCTGTGCCCCGCTCATCACATCAGTCTCACCGTTTTCCCAATCGATGATAATATCGTGAGCACGGTCTTGATTCATTACAAATTCATATTCGTTACTACCAAACTTGCCCTCCCATGCCGCGGCAAACGATCCTTTGGCCATTTTGGCTTCAATTTCAGCATTGGTATAGTCTTGGCGTAATTGTCCTACAATAGTTTCAGGACCCATATTAAGTGCACGAATCACTGATGGATACAGTGAGTTAATATCCATTGATCCAATCCAGTCATGTAATCCTTTCTTAGGATAAGCAACATAAGCACCTGCGGCTTGATTATTTGCATCTTCATCACGCTTAGGACGACTTGGCACAATCATACCTCTGTGATGTGCTTCATTTACAATAGCTTGTTCAGTTACAGCCACTGCACCCATTGTTGTCTGCAATAGCACAGTATTCTCATGTGCAATGGTGTTGGCTAGGTCTAAGAATTTAAGTTTTTTATCTAACTTATCTAGCAATGCACAGTCTTGACGATTGTATTCAATAAACTTACGAAAGTCATTGTTGTATAACTGATCAAGTGTACCTTCATAAACTGTTTTAGTTTCCCCAATCTCCATCTCACCTATGGCATCTAGCCTATATGTATGGCGTTCTTCATAGGTATATTTGCGGTAGAGCTCAAGGCTATCAAGATGGACCCGACCAATAAGATCATAAGTAACAGCCGCTTTTCCATATTTTTCGTATTCTCTTTTCTTTGGCATTTGACCCCATAGGCAAAATCTACGAGTATCTTCTTTACTTAGTACTTTAGTTACTCTGTTGACGGTATAAGGAATATCAAAGCCTTCTGAATTCCAACCACTCAATACATCCGCATCTTCAATGATGTTTAAGAATGTATCCAACATTTCGTATTCTGTTTCAAATAGTATAGTGTTAGGGAATTCTTTGACTTGCTCTTGTGCCTGTGCCATAGTTAAGGTCTTCGGCGGGATAGCAAGGCATATCAATGTATCCATCCATTGCAGATGAATAGCAATAGCAGTGATTGGCATGAATGCATCTTCTGGTGATGCATATCCACGCTCGGGATCAAAGTCCACCTCAATATCGAAAAATGCTACATTTAGTTTTGGAGGTTCTTTGCCTAGATAGTTTTCTTCTAGACAACGGAATACAGGGTTGATGTCACTTTCATATAACTTATGACCACTGTGTATTTTTTGTTCCTTGGCAAACTCTTTCCAGCTACGTGCTGTAACTTTGCTGAGATTCTCACCATGGATTGATTTGTACTTGCCCCGTTGATCTGGGTAGTAAAACATATAACGGGCTGGATACTCTTGATAGAGTCGCCCTTTCTTTGGATCTCGTTCAACGACATAGACAATGTCCTTCTCGCGATCCCACTTGGCATCTACATACGACATATTTTTATTCTCCTACCGCTTATGGCCGGCAACCTTATTTTATGATCACTTGTGGCTGATCTTGCCTTACGCATTATTTATCAGCATCCTAATTAGGCCTATAGAATCTATAGTAACAAGAAGTCCATAATTAGCCAACATACCAAAGGAACGCCGACTGTAAGCACACCCAGCATAAAGAAGACAACCTGTAATCCAGACTGGGTACAAGATGAGAAGAGGAGGATTAGGCACGGAGAGGGCCATAGTGATAGAACAGCCAACAGATATAGCCCAAGCAATGATCTCAAGACAAAAACGTACTGGATGACTTCTGTAATCTTCTCTGATCCAGCGGAAGATTCCGTAGAGTAGATCATTCATTATCTCTACGATTAGCGTGTCCACTAATGTCAACAATAGTTTCTAGATCATCAAACTCACGGAATACTTGATCCCATTGATCTTTTTGTGCAATACGAATTGCTTTTTTGATTACTGAAGGTTTAACTTCGAGTTCTTCTGCCACTGCTTTGATTGTTTCATTCAGGCCTTCTGTAAGGTCTTGAATTTCTTGCATCACAGTCATTCCTTCTGCGATGATTTGTTTAATCTTTGCTTGCTCTGGAGCACCAAATGCTTTACTCATAAAAAATCTCCTTGTGTGTAAGTATACACTATTCAAGGAGATATAGTCAACAATATATTTTAATTAGGCTAAATCAAATGCTTTTAGATTCTTTTCAATTTGTCCCGGACGAACATCTTTGGTAAGACTCATAGAGTATCTAGGATCTTTGGCTTGACTTTTACTGGCAATAACTCCGGAGGCATCTTCTAATGGATGATTCTTAGTACCTAGGAAAGTCCAAGCCATTTTTTTACATAGGCGATTGATATCATCATTTTGGGTATCTTCTAAATTAAACTCTGCATGTGGATCATGTTGGCTAGGATCCATGTATCCACAATATACTTTTCTTACGGGACTAGCATTGATAAGATCAGTACAACTTGGACCACTACGATCAGCCATTGTATCGTTGCAAGGACTTAGTGTGGTAATAATGATACTACCTTCTGGAATTTCTCCATACCTTTTATTGTAATCATCCATAGCATTGTGTTCGGCATGTTTCCATTTACCATTTTCTTTAGTAGTTGTGCCTACTCCAATATTATGATCTGGATCTAATACACATGCACCTACAATACCAAATTGTTCTGGATCTCGATGTTGTCTTTGAATAACAAGTTTGCAGAGCTTTACAAGATACTCGTCTAGGTGTTTCCTATCATGTATCTTGTAATCTTTGTCAAGAAATTCTCTGAGAATCATTTTTTCTTCTTGCTGGGATTCTTAGCACCATAGCTGGCCGCAATAGCCATTTGACGAACTTTCTCAGGACTCTTGTTTTTGAACTGATGATGTCCTTTAGCATTAGGAGTCTTGGCTGCTTTGGCAAAATCATCAATATAGGCCTTTACAGGTGCATTCTTAGGAATTTTCTCAGCAAGGCGAGCGTGTAACTCGGCCATGTAAGGATCGTTAGTCTCTTGTTTAAGTGCCGCTCTTTTAACCATCTTGCGGATAAGTTCTTTGTCTTCTTTTTCATCAGGATGCCCTGCTTCTTTATAAACATGTCCTTGTTCGTGTTGGCTTTGGATGTATTCAGCAACAGTTACCATATTTTGTTTAGCCATGCTGATCTTTTCTTCTACCCACTCTGGCATATTTTCACCAGCAATTAATACATCTGCTAGATCCTTACAGGCTCTGATAATAGTGTGTAGATTATTTTCAACCATATCTACTTCGTCATCGTACTCATTGTATTCATCACCTTCTGGCATTTCTTTGTCAACTCCTTTGCCTGGCTGGATTTCTGAACCAATAGCAGTAGCATATCCGCCCATACCCCAGCCTTCTTTCATAGATGGCATATGATATCTACCAGCAATACGACTTGTAGCGGCTCTGTCGGCATGTTGGGCTGCCTTGTCTCCGTGTTTTCTGCGGATATTAGCCATGATTTTATCTGCCTTGTCGCTATGTTTTTCTGTTTCCTCATCATCTCCGTAATGATCAGCATCGCTGGCGTATTCGCTCCTTCCTGCATAAGCACGGATTTTTGGACCAACTGATAATTCACTGATTTGATCTTCCGCCACACCTTTCTCTCTCTTCATTACACCGGCATGATATCCACTGTCGTAATCATTGGTCATTGGACCATGAATACTGCTAGCACGGGGATTTCTATGACCACGCAACCCATCTTGAAATCCATCACGATATGCTGAACTTGTTGACGGTGCTGAAGGTTTTGATGGAGTATCTCTCTGTGCAATCATATCTCTGGTGCGTTGCTTTTCTTGCTCTGGAGATCCTTGAACACGATGTTTAATACCTTTGTCTTTCAACATACTTAGGAACTGTGATTTTAGGTCATCCATTTCTTCCATATAAGGTTTCTTATGTTTTGCGACACCTTGTTTCATTTCTTTCTTTTTATCTTTGTGCTGGCCAGCACCACCCATCTTGGCATTCTTGGCAACAAAATTACGGGGCTTTGGTGCTTCTGTTTTGTTGTCTTCTTGAGCAATAAGATTATCACCACGCTTACGAACTCCGCCCATTGGACTAGATACACTGGCTACTGAGCCAGAACCAGTAGCACCTGCTGATGCACTTTCTAATGTATAGACAGTTGCGTTGTTTGATTTTGTTACTTTGAATTCGTTGTTTTTCATTTCTTTTTCATCCAGTTACTTACAGGACTTGTCGTATTTGTGTCCTTTAACTCTTTACTACCACCAGGTGTTAATCTAACACGCGGTGTTCCGATTAAATTTGCGGCAGCATCTAATATATCTTCATCTGCTTGAGTGTAACCTATAGTAACCATTTTAAGACCAGTTGGACCAGCTACATCCATCTTTTGATCAGGCATACCGGCAACAGCAACACCAAATCTATAGGCCATGTATCCTGAACTATTATCTAAATCAGGATAGAGATGAGCGTTGACCATACTGCTAACAGAGTCGGGATGGAATCCTTTTGGACCTGCATAGTCTTTAGCTTCACCTATAAATTCTTTAGCTCGCATTTTATATTTCCTATTTGAGTTATTTATTCACAATGCCACTTGCGTAAACTCTTGTTTATTCGGCTGTTTGGATCTCGTTTAGTTTTAGCTCCTGTACGATGTTTCTTCATACCTTTCATCCGAGCACAGAAACTCTTACGGCGTTTAGAGGCTTTGCTGCCTTTTTTGAGTTTGCTGGGTTTAGTTGTTACAGCAGTTTGTAAATGGCTACCAGGATGGCTTCTTCTATAACTGGCTACACCTTTTTTATTCAATCCGCCATTCTTATTCTTACCTGATGATTTTTGCCATGCTTCGGCTTCACTTAAAAGTTCTTCATCATCAACTTCTTCAAGATCTTCCCATATAGCATCACTGTCAACACCATGCTGTTCAGCCCAATACTCAATCATGGATTCGATGATGTTGAACTGTTCTTCTAATTCTAAGTCTTCCGCTACACCTTCATCTGCAATAGCTTTTTTTATGATGTTGACAACATTGGGATTAGTCTTAAGTTGTTTTAGGGCATGTTCAGCATGAGCTTTATCTTTGAATCCGCCTTGAACTACTGCCCACGAATTTGTACCAAAAAAGCCACCAGACGGATACCATATCTCTGATTTTCCAGTATCTGTGCGATCTACTACTTTTAATTTATTTGGGTCTATCGGTGGAGGATTATCTTTCTCAGCTTGTGCCTTGGCCATCATTTGTTTGTGTGCTTGAACATTGGCTTTCTCATGTGCTCTAGGCTCTTGACCAATCATATCTCTCAACAAGTCTGCCCAGCTCCAACCTTCCATTTCAGGATCGTGGAATATTTCTTCAAACTCGCCTACTACTTCACTTAGATCTTCTTCAACAAAATATTTTGGAATCAAACCTTTTTTCTCAGCTATGTCTATCATGTAAGATTCTAAAGCATCATCGTCTTCATTAGCAAAATGTTCTTTAGTATCTGGATCCATCTTTTTAATAATATCCATACCAAACTTAAACGCATGTTTGTAACCTGGCATGTTATTCATACTCATAACAGTTTTTGGGTCAACTTTAAGTGGTTTTTTATCTTGGCGTGTGCCTAATGCTTTATTCATAAATCCTGTAAAATTAGGATCATGTGCTTCCGCTACACCTTCGTTAGGTTTACAGTTACGCACCTGTCCGCCATTTTTACCTTTCTTGGTACCTACAGCATGTTTGCCTGGCCAGCAACGAGTAAACCCATTAGCGTCCTTTTGACCCTTCTTGATCTCATTAAGATTACCGTGTGTTTGACACATACCACAATCAGGGCATGTCATTTCCATGGTAATACTTTCATTGTGCTTTTTCTTTCCGGCACAATGGGCCTTTTGACTGAAACCTTTGGGATGACTACAGTTGATACTAGATTTGTATTTCTGGCTCCACTTTTCAGTTATGAATTCATTTGCTCTCATAATTTATTTTCCTACTGGCTTTGAGTGTGTTAGATAAGGAAGACTAAACCAGAGTTTGAACCATTCTGGGGTTCCTGGCTGTATGTTATGCTCCTTCATCAACTTAACTTTTTCCATAGCAGTAACTGTTATGTTACTACCTTTATTTACTTCTGCTGTGTGGGTACGATATTCCTGTAGTCTGGCCTCACCGCCCAGCCCTGCTAGATACTGTACAACTTTTAATTCTTGTATAGGATCTGTAGGATCAAGATAGCAGTCATCATCGCTATCTTGGGGAATATGCTCTGTGGTTATCTTGTATTGTTTCATTTTAGTTGAGATTCAATAAGACGAGCAATAGCTTCTGCTTTGGCTAATTCCCAGTTCTCACCAATATTGTAACCTTGGTCACTGCGTTGACTGGTATAACTACCTTGTCCTGCATAACCTCTTTTATTGTTAGCATAGCTACCACCATCTACAGATTCGGCATTGATATCAATATCTCTTTTCTTTAATTCTTGATGCAATGCTTGAAGTTTGTTATCACTGCGAGCAATGGCGTTACGAATATCACCTGCAACCTTCTTAGGCAGTTTAGCTAATACACTGCTGACAATTTGATCTACTTGTACATTTTGTTTGCCCATAGTATCACTCTTGGGTGCTTTGACTTTTGGCTCATCAAAATCATCGTCATCATATCCGGCTTCTACTTCAATCTTGCTTAGATAATTTTTATACTCATGATAACGATTTCCCCAGTTGTCGGCAAATTGTGTTAATGCCCCGCTCTTCATTTTGTGTCCCATATTAAACAATATGGTTGGCAACTGCTTGCTGATCTCATTGAAACTTATTTTGTGTTCGCGGTCTTCACTGGCATCTTTGAGGAAGTATATCAACGCCTGTGAATACTTAGGAGCTTGCTTGGTCAATGCATATAATTCAGCTTGTAGTTTGTTGAAGTAGAAATCATTGAACCAACGACTGCCTACACCACCTGCTACCATAGCAAAGCCTTTTAAGTCACCACGACCATCTACATAACGCTTGGCCATGGCTTTGAGTTGTTCAAATACCTGTGCAATATACTTACCGTGATCTGCAATGGTCTTTACGGTACCTTCTAAACTATTGGCCTCAGATATATCTTTTTCTTTATTCTTCTCATATTCGTATTCATTCCAACCATGGTATACTTTTTCTTTAGGAGGAGTCGGTGCAGTACCTCGGGGTAATCCGTAGTCATCCCACGATTTCTTTTTAGGTTCTTCTTTCTTTTCCAAACTCTCGCCTCCGACAAAGTCTCCTGCCTTGGCTGGACGATGTTTTGATTGATTCCATTGACCTGCTGAGCCTAATTTATTCTTATCACTACCTGCAAAATTACTTGCTGGCAACATTTCTTCTTTGGCCTTTTTAACTTTAGGAGTTGGAGTCATCCCTGCCTTTACATCTGCCATTAATTGTTGTGCTGTTGCATCATCTAATGAACCAGGAACTCCAGATTTGAATGTAGCAAAATCATCATCCATTGCGGCTTGACGCATTTTAGTTCCGCTAATCCCTGAAGCATCATCTGCATCAGGATCTCGATCTATTTTAACAACTTTAATACTATCAAAATTATAGTCCTTGCCATTGTAATCGTTCAATAGTTTTTCAAATTCTTCAGCACGACTGCCGCCTGCTACCATAATAATATTACGGTATTTTTGATTTAGATATCTTGCGGCCTCAACAGGGGTACGTATTGCATCAGTTGCAGGTTGGAAGTTTGTTCCAGGAAACATACGACTTAGGTACCCCATTTTTTGATCTACAGTTAAGGGGTTCTTTAATTTTTCTGCAGGTGTTTTACCAACTGTTCGACTAATATAGATAATATAAGGGCAGTGATTTTGTTCTGCGGTTTGTTTAACAACATTTACTAGTAACTCATGCCCAATAGTAGGAGGTTGCAGTCTTCCAAATGCAAATACCACAGTACTCGGACCGGCAGTTTCTATCAGTGCTCTTAACAATCTCTTTGACTCTCCAAAGGCTTGCTGTATTTTACTCAAAGCGGCTTCTTTGCCTGCTGCCTTGGCAGTACCCACTTCGCCACTCTTGACTGTAATCATACTACCAAATACTCCTTGCATCCTAGAATTGCTTCGAGGATTTTTAATTACTTGTTTGCTTTGAGCCAATAGTTGATCAAAATTTGCATCTAAGTTATATTGATACAATAACTTTTGAATATCTTCAAAGTTTCTAGTACTCCATACGACATCTCTACTGAGTTGTTTGTACTGCCCTTGTGTCAATAATTCTGGATCATAAGTAACTAGTCTTAACTGCAATTCAACACTGCTTAGATTAAACTCATACTCTTGGTTCTTTTCTATGTTAGGCTTTGCGTTGATACCCAACTTCTTAAACAATACAGCAGGATCAGTTTCGATAGTAGCAATCTTAACAAGACCTAGAATTAATCCTTGTTTCTCAGCAGGCCAATCTAAGAATAGTTGTTTGAATGTTGCTTCTGTTTGATCCAGTGCTACAATATTATCAATCTGAGCACTATAGCCTAATGAGTCATCGTGATATCTTACACTGACTAATTCGCCAGCATTATAACTACGCTTGCCTGCATGTTTCTCAGAGCTAAAAGGAACAATAACTGTTTCAGGTTGGCGTTGTAGAAATGCCTGTAATTCTTTTTTAACAGTGGCCTTGTCTTTGTTACTTTGGATATGCACAATAAGATCTATGTC
>Ga0208379_1000639_pt1 | contig 14893 bp, 14 predicted proteins | sample CryBogCBE02Aug07_FD_184559 | JGI IMG/M metagenome (GOLD analysis project Ga0208379, IMG submission 184559) | Freshwater microbial communities from Crystal Bog, Wisconsin, USA - CBE02Aug07 (SPAdes) | ecosystem: Environmental > Aquatic > Freshwater > Lake | place: Crystal Bog, Wisconsin, USA... | reverse complement strand
GGGTTATTAGTCGTTTGACATTTAAATTAAAGTCACGACGTTACCAGTGGCGCTTAAAATTAAGCAACATCCATCTCATCTGGATGCACCAACTTATAGACATTCAGAGCCTCCTTGCGACCCAGGCGATAGGCGCGCCCTAAAATTTGTTTTTCCTCTTCCAACTGCATTGAATGAAGAAGAACAACATGGGTGGCCGCAGTGATCGTGAGGCCTGCACCCGCATGAACACTGTTCAAGAAAAGACAGCGAATCTCACCTGCCTGGAAACTCTTCAGAATTGAATTGATCACATCCTTCGTTCCCTTTACTTCTTTTGTTGAAATACCTGCCTCCGTTAAATCCTGTCCCACCTGTGTAAAGGAATTATCATAGCGACTGAAGATAAGAAACTTGCCCTTCGGATTCTCCTTGAACAAATTCAAGAGGGCATCACGCTTCAGAGGCGGCTGGTGCGTATCTTCTACAACAATCTCATTTCTGGCTGGTGCTTGATTCGTAATCTGCTTGAGTTCAGACGGTTTTGTAGGAGTTCTACACAGAGGACATGCGACATTTCTCGTGAGGCTCTGAAGAATACAGGCGGCGCAGAAGATTCTCTGGCAGCAGTGCGTTAGAAGAGGGCTGGTCGGCTCATCAAAACAGATGGGGCATATTTCCTGCTGGAAATTCTCAATTCGCTCCCTAATAGAGAGAATCTGCTCTTCTAGATGTGCGATCTTCTGTTTTAAAGATAAAAGGGCTGCCTCCTTGGCCTGTGGTGTCGAGTATTCTAGCCGCTCCTTATACTCATATGTCAACTTGAGCCTGTGAAGCTCCTTCTTTCTGTTTTCAGTCACGGCCTGCACGAGACTCACAGTCTGTTCCTGTGAAACACCGAGAAGTTGTAAGGCGGAAGCAGTATCCCCTGCATGGAGAAGATTGCGCACATCGGTTGAAATGACATTTGAGATTAGCTGGAAAGAGGCAGGTGCCCTACAAATAATTGTATGACGATAGAGTGCAGGGAGAGAAATAGACTCTTTAATAAATTCTGTAGAGGAACGAATGACTAGATATCCACGAAGATGGTGATTAGGAGATATTAATCGTCTCATAAAAGGATCACTTGTCACAGTGTATCGAATCGAATAATATGGAGTATTATTTACATAAATTGAGCGAAATTGCTCTCTGAAATCTTCTCCATAGCTAGAATTGGGCCCAAAAACCTGTGTGGCTAGGGTGTGGTGACCAACCCAGAGATTTCTGTTTGGAAAAAGAAGATTAGGCCAGGAAGCGCTAATTAGCCAGATAAACTGAACATTTGGTATATAACGCGTTCCAGGAATATAGATCGAGTCGGCTTCGTCTATATAGGCTCTTTTAAAACGGGTTTTTTCTGTTTTTTCTAAGAATTGTCCATAGAGAGTATTTGAAAGAAGAATAACATCTGCATCCATTATCTTCTTATGAAAAGATTCACTATTAATAACTGTCTTTGTGGTGATTAGAAAGCATTTCAACGAGGACTGCTCTTTAATATAGGTTGACCATTGCCGAAAAAGAGTATGGGGGACAATAATAAGAGAAGCGTCACACTGTGAGAGGTCAACTGTCTTTGGCTTTTCCATACTATAAAGAAAAAAAGAAGAGGGGAGGGTCAGATGCATCATATTGGGCACAAATGCTGTTGGCGATTTTAGATACGCAATATGTGAGAGAACTGTCAGACTCTTTCCTACACCCACTCCATCCCCTAGAATGGACCAGGATCCATACAGAATCTCACCACTCAGATCCCAACCCTTGGATAGTCTAACCTCCTGTTCAACCATCGCATTGACCGCCGCAGCCTGATGGGCACGAAGAGGAATCTTCAAATGGGGACTTGTCATCTCTATGCGTGCTGAATTCGTGGTAAGTTCAGATGCATAGGGTTGATTTAATATGGCTAGACTCTTACTTATATGTTCAGGTATAAGTGACATTCTAGATTGTTTTTACGTTGTATGTTTAAGCATCAGAAAAGAAGTCCCTTAAAGAAGAATCCTTTATAAAATCCTTTATCTTGAGCATGCTCTTCTTTACAAAAGGATTGAGTGGTTCTTCACGCATCTTTCTCTTATCAAATGTATTCTCTGAATGGCTCATGACAAGCATAACCTTCATAGGATCTATCTGAATCATGGGGTGTTGATAATTATCTAGGAAAGATCGCTCTTCCGCATGAGTGACTGTCTCATCATACAAATGTGTCTTAGCATAACTCTTACGCCACGCCATGGTTCCATTTGTCGCATGCTTGTTATTATAAGGACCGAGCTTGTAGACTGCTTTAATGTCTGAGTAATACATGAAGACTTCTGAAGTTCCTGCGAGATCTATCTTAGGGAACTTCTTGAATGCATTCACAACTGCAGATACGCGCTCTGGAAAATAGAAATCATCATCGTCCATTGCCACCATGATCTCGCCAATTGCCTCCTTATTCAGACGATTCCGCTTCGCTCCAATATTCTTCTTCTCAGGATCATAAATATAGCGGAGCATTGGAAGCTTGTCTTTGTGCTGCAGAAAAATATCCTCCACCTTTTCGGATCCGTCATCCAGAACAATCCACTCCATACGCTCCTTAGGATATGTCTGTGAGAGAAAACACTTGATTAGACTTGGTATGAATCTGCGACGATTATACGTAGGAGTTAATACAGAAACGAATGGGAATGTTCCATTCGTTTGTGCAGAACCCTTCATCTCCTATGTATATGTTTAAATTGATTAAGTGGCTTTCTCAGTGATATTCATTATCGCCCTGACGGCATTGGGAGATAACTCACCCAGAATACCAGGTAATTTAGAAGAGGCTAGAACTCCATTATCTTTCGCTTGTGCTTGTGCCTGTGCCTGTGCCTGTGCTTGCGCTTGTGCCTGTGCCTGTGCTTGTGCTTGCGCTTGCGCAGCGGCTTGAACGGCAGCGGCTGAGTTTGCTGCAGCAGCAGCTAAGACTGCACTTTCATCTGCAATCTCAGGTTTCACAGGCCGAACTTGAATAACAACTGTTCCTGGATCATAGATAAAAGGATACAGAAGTTTAGCGTATATACTATTATTCACAGGTCCCTCTACTAAAGGTGCTAGGATAGCATAGTAGGATCCTTTTACTCCTGTATACCATCGCATAATTGCGAATGCAAAAGAAACAGGAAAAAGGAGGGATCCATAAATAAGATAATAGAAGCGCATATAGGCGGGTTCTGATATGGCATTATTACTTGACATAGAACCTCCCCAAAGTGCTAAAAGGATAATTGTAATGCCTAAGAGCCACCACTTTCCATAGTCCCATGCACGCTTCATCATGCGACTAAAAGAAAATTTCTGATTTTCTTTCTTTTCTTGAACGGCCGCCTTTGCATCCGCTGCTACCTTGTCCTTTGCCGCCTTTGCATCCGCTTGTGCCTGCTTAACAAGTTCTTGGCTCTTTGTATTGACTTCAGCCGTCTTTGCGGCAATTGCGCTCGGTGAAAGTGAACTTGTGGAAAAATTCTTCGCTTCATCGAGGAACGCTGCCATTTTATTCTTTGTATCATCAGTGACTCCGGGAATAGAATTAAGAATACTTGATGTGCTCGTTGCTTTCGTTATTGAACTCATTAGATCACTGGTATTGCTAATTTTAAGAGCATTGAATTGTGTCTCAAGAGCATTTAGACTTGGATCAAAGTTACCAAGTCCTAGTAAATACTTTTTGATCGTCTCCATCCCTGTTCTGTTATGTGTTTATTTTGCGGGAGTTTACTTCCGCAAAATAATCCTACAGAACAGCCTTATGTGTTTATTTTGCGGGAGTTTACTTCCGCAAAATAATCCTACAGAACAGCCTTATGTGTTTATTTTGCGGGAGTTTACTTCCGCAAAATAATCCTACAGAACAGCCTTATGTGTTTATTTTGCGGGAGTTTACTTCCGCAATGGACGTTTATTTTTCTCTCAAATAAGCAGATGGCGACTCGAAAGGTTGGAAAGAACATAGACTATGTAGTCGCAATTCCCTCCTATAAGCGCGCGGAAACCCTCAAAGAAAAGACACTTCCTGTTTTGGCCAAATACAAGATCGATCCTAAGAAAATCCATGTCTTTGTTGCAAATGAAGAGGAGGAAGAGATCTATAAGAAGACACTGACTCCTGGAACCTATGGAAAGATCATCAAGGCAGTAAAGGGAATTGGGCCTGTTCGCAACTTTATTTACGATTATTTTCCTGTTGGAAAGCCGGTTGTCTCAATGGATGACGATATCAAGGGTTTTTTAGAATTTGACGAGAAGATGCCGAGAAAAGAGAAGCCACTGGTTAACTTGGAAAAGATCATCCAGCGCGGATTTCAGGAGTGCAAGAAGGCAAACTGTCGTCTGTGGGGCGTCTATCCTGTTCCGAATGGTTTCTTCATGAAGGATAAGGTGACTACGGATCTGAAATACATAATTGCCTGTTTTGAGGGCTTCTTCAACCCTGGAACAAAGGGCCCGAAGGGTGTCAAGATCAATAAGATGGGTCACAAGGATGATTATGAGAGCAGCATCCAGTTCTATAAGAAAGATGGGGCTGTTGTCAGATTAAATTTCATTGCGCCGAAGACGGCCTATTACACTGAGCCTGGCGGCCTGCAGGAATTTAAGAATACAATTCGCTCTCCCAAAGGAATTCTGGAGGGTGCCAAGTGGATTGTGAAGACATATCCCGAATTCGCTAAACTCAATCTGACAAAGAAGAGTGGAAAGGCGGAACTCAAGCTGAAGGATACTCGCAAGCTTACAAAGCATACTTGAGACCGCCCATGCCTGAAGCGATTTCGAAGAAGTTGATATTCTCGACATAGATATTGAGATCATACGTATACGTAGTTCCTGCTGGAAGAGGATAGACATCCACCTCCACTTGGAAATTCCGAATGCGGCTCGAATTGATGCTACCCGAAGGCTGGGGGGAGGGGCTTCCCAGAGAGAAGCTGTAGATAGGAATGTTTTTGGGAAATCCAGACACATACTTCCACGGAGTGATCTTCGTAAAATAGTCCGCAGGCTTCTCCTCCTGGATCTCATTTCCATCCGCCAGAACACGCAGATTTCGGATAATCTGCATCTGTCCCTGGGTTACAAGAAGGCCCGATGAAAAGGCACGTGTATTCATCGGTGTCTGACCCGGTGTCGCAATGAAGGGCGGATACGGATAATTCCACCAATTGGTCATATTTGAAAAGTCATTGCGTGTGGGCGCATCGGATCGGCGTGTAATGAAAAGGAGCCTCGTGATTGGATTGTGTGTTTCCAAGTCAAGTGTCTGGCGAGTATAGAGACCCAAGAAAGAATAATTGGTTACTTGATACATTAAATAGGAGAGAGGGGATGTAGCAAAGATCTTCTGTTCCTCTTTTGGCAGATAGACATAAGTTGTCTGAAGTCTGGGATTCAGAAACCACGTGTTCAGGGCCGGCACTGTCACTCCCCAGTCCGTCAGAAAGTTTCGGATCTGGCCGCTCAAATCTGAAATCTGGCCATACTGCGGTAGATTTGTCTGAATTTCCAGAGAATCCTGGTTCATCCGATAGCCAGGAGCCACGCGATATCCAGATACATCCAGATAGGTATAGAGTTGGTTGATCGGATTCAGAGTAATCTGGACCTCGCATTCGTGATACTGGAGGCCGACAAGAGGAAGAGCCTCAGACGCCTCTGTAAACCAGAAAGGGAGAGGAACATGAATGTCCTGTCCAAAGATGGAGGGGCGATTGGCCTGGGACGTGATCGGCGCATTCGGATTCTGGAACACGCTCGGATAGCCCGTAGCTCCTGCACCGCCTGCATAGACACCCTTGGCCGGCTCCGTCAATTCAGGAACATCGCCAATCAGAATCTTCCACTTATCAAACTTGTCAAAATCATAGTCGCACATTGCCTTTGACATGATATAGGTTCCATCAAACTCCTGAATCTTCTGGCCACCCACGAAAAAGGCCACATTCTGTATAATGGCTGCGCCCAGATAGCGAACCCACTGGAATTGATACTGCGATGTTCTTCCTCCAGTCGGCGTCACGTATTTGCTGTAGATATCGGGAATTCTGAAAGTGAAATACATGTCTGAGACGAGATCGGCCACGCGCTGGATTTTGCTGCGGATGCGAATCGGCTGGTCAAAGAAGAGTTCATTCGGACCCTCCAGAGGCGAAGATACACTTTCCATGGAAAAGTGACTGTATCTGCGGAATGCCTTGTAGAAATAGGTCATTTGTGGATTACCGGATAAAATTACATTTTGTGCTCCATAGGCAACAAGACTTATAAGCCCTCCTCCTGTCATCTCTCTTCATGTTAGATAACGTCGCGACTTTAAATTAAGAAAGCTAAAGCTTTCTTAATTGAAATGTCATGCGACTAATATGGTGACGAAACTATAATTTAAGGAAGCTTTAGCTTCCTTAAATTATATTCTCACCTGTATTCCCTTTACACCCGCAGATTTATTTTTATGAGGTAGGACCTTTTAAAAATAGATATTCTAAAACTAACTTTCTAAGCATTATAATTTGTCGTCCACCAAGTATCAGCCATATACGGGGGGAGCTCCATGGTCGCCGTCTTCGTCTGCTTGGACGGGCCCTTGTTCATTAGTGACTGAATCTCCGTAAAGGACAGTGCATACCGGGTATAGATAAACTCGCTCATGTAGCCATTGAAGGCGCCGAGAACTTGGAGATCATCCTGTCCTGCAAGAGCAGGCGTTGTGGACGCGCGGAGCGTATAGTTCGCATTGGAGAAGAGAACAATGTCCTGGAAGTTCATGTAGGCAACAGTCTTATCAAAACGGATCTTGTTGACCAGGTTGCCATTTACGTGGACCTCCAGGCCACCCTTTCTGCAATTCAGAACCACGTGGAACCACTTGCGCACAGGGATATTCGTGACATCCACATATGTATAGGGGTTCTCATATGTATTCATCACAATGCGCATGGCATTGGTGTCGCCGCGGATAAAAACACCGGGACCCATGAGCGGCCAGACGCATCCATATCCCTTGTGCCAGACGTGGTGAAGAACCTTCGCACCGTCAAATGTATTGGGATTCACGAAAAGATAGAATGAATAGGCGAACTCAACACCTGTCGGCTCATTCTCTGAAAAGAGAATCTGCTTTGCATCGGCATATTTCGCAGGGTCCTGGTGAATGACAAGGGCCTTATCTACTGAATTTGCCGTATAATCCATCAGTGTCTGGAACCGGTTTGACATTGTATTGAAACCGCTATAGACACCTTCCGCCGTAAAGAAGAGAGTTAATACAATGACGTTAATAACAAGGCCAAGAACGATCTCACCGAAAGGAGTTTTTCCAGAGATCACCGAGATAAATCCAGTATTTGATTGGGCCGGCGCAGACATCTATCGGTAAGTATTATTTTTAAGGAAGCTAGAAGATTCTTTAAAAATCATTATAATACCATATTATCGGTCTTTTTAACTGGCCGACACGAAGAAGCTCTTAAAATAGGCCAAAGCATCAAGGTTTGAGCCGGATGGTCCAGCCATATACGACTGATAGATCACATTGGGCGTCAGTGCATAGTTAAACGTGTTCACCTGGCTCACATATCCATCAAAGCCAGCTCTGTCAACTAACTTCACTGAGTGACCTGTGGGATCCACCTTGTAGAAGTGAGGGAGGACGCAGGATCTGGCCAGCTTACCGTCCATATACACATCGCACGTGCGCCCGTTAATTACAATAGTTACCTGAGTCCAGCGCTGGAGATCAATCTCTTCGATGTCGCAGCTGGGCTGCACATTGAGAAGGCCATCATCCATGGAGAGGGGCTTGAAGAAGCTGGCTAGAGTGGCAGCATCAAGTAGCACCTCACCCGATTGCGCAGAGGGATGCGGCATGTGATTACCCGAAGCATCATTACCTGACGCATCAACGCCGGAATTGCCCTTTGTGCTCACGCGAACAGAGAGAGAGTTCTTGTATGCACCGAGGGCCACTAAGAGAGTAGAAAAGTTTGTTCCACCCAACTCAAAGACGTGCTTACGTGTTCCCTGGTTTGTCTTCCAGCCAGAAATGTAGAGCCACATATTCACGCTATATTCGCCACCCTCATAGATCTGAGCCTGGTTTGCATAGATCTTTACACCCTGGTTAGCCGTTATCTTACCAGACTCAACCATAGAGGAGCCCTGTGTGGCTCCTCCAAAGAAGAACTGAAAGGAATAATAGAAAATAACAAGGGCGATCACAACCACCAGTAAATTTATGAATCCAGACAGATAGCTTTGTCCATAACTTGTTGATGAAGCGTTCATTCTATCGGTAAGTATTATTTTTAAGGAAGCTAAAAGGATCTCTTAAAAATAAGGAAGCTCACTGAGCTTCCTTATTTTTAAGTCTCACCGCTAAATTAAGCATATTGTGTTTCCCAGTCCATTAGAGGCTTAGAGGGCATCACTTTCGGCCCACATCCAATTAAACATAAAGAGGGCATCTTAAACCCAAAACTGTCGTTAGCCTGTGTAATTGTTTTCTCTGGAATCTTAACAAAAGGGGCCCCGCGAGTATCAGTCTCCTTGCTATACTGTGCAACAACATCTGAGCCTGTTAATGCCGATTGTATGAAATTTGCACCCGCCACATATCCAGTAAATCCGGGACCTCCTGCTGTTACCGCCTTCGTAGAATCTGCCGTTGTAGATAGGACATAGGAGGTTTTCTTAGAAAGAACAAGAGTATTATCATAATAGACATCAAAGCGGCGACCCTCACGAACAATTGTTACAAGACACCACTTCTGTAGAGGAATAGGGGGAAGAGCAAGATATTCCGTATAGACTTTTGATAGAGGCCTATTACCTGAAGGATCAACCGCATTTCCTGACGCATCCATATTTGTCTGCGTGCGGATAGCAAGCTGTGTCATCGCCTTTCCTTGTCTACCCGCATCCGGGGCAGGCAGGATCTCTAATGCGACAGTATCTCCCACCTTCAAGAGATCCAAATAGCCATTACTCTTGCAGTTTGTGCAGTCCGTGTTTGAGGCGCATGTGCAGGTATGGAAACGACCATCTTCGCACGACGGATTGCCTGGCGTGTTACACGACATCGCCGTAGGCGTTCGCTGAAGAGGGATAATGTAGAAGAAGCCCTGGAAAGTCGTCGAGCCACTGGACTCATACGTCTTTACATTTGAACTATCGAAAAGGGTTGTTAAGGAAGAAAGATCATAGGGGCCGACATTGGATGCAGTGAGTTGAGTATAAAAAAGAGATGGGTTAAAATAGACTATGCCGCCTAGTATTAAAAATAGAACTAATATGATTGCATAAGTCAACCAGCTCATCCTCTAACCTTATGTAACTTTTGTAAAAAAGTCACTTGAAGCTGTTGAAGCACTCTCGCGAATTGCGGAAGCAGGTAGTGCATCAGGCCAGAAGCTAAAATTGCCAACCTTTACAAGTGAGCTCACTGAACTCGGAGGAGGCCAGAATCCATAGGTGGAGGTGGCAGGAGGAGTCTTGAATACACGTGTTGCTTGAAGCTTGCCATTTATATAGACTTCCATGAAGGTCGGCATATAGACAATTGTGAGTTTGAAAGGAGTATTGAGAGGAATATTCTTAATCGGGGGAATCGCCTCTTTAGTTGTTGTTGTAGCAACCACATTGAGATCATTCGTCATATTATCCACATAGACTAGCAAGTTTGTATTTGGGAATAGGGTTGCTAAGTCTTTGTCTTTTGCCGTCACGGGAAGAGTTACAGGGGCCTTACCTCTGTAGAGAAGAACACGCGGCGCTATAATAGAAGAATACTGGCTACTTACGAATACATCCATGGAAATAGTATAATCAGATGAAACAGGATTTGCCACATTTGCACTCAGATCAAATGCAGGAGGGGATAATGTCCATGCACTCTCTGCAGTCATAGTTGGAATACTTAGAAAACCGGTGTCATAGGGTGAGAACTTGAAAATGGGTGTCACAGTGAAATGGACAAAAATAGCGATTAGAAAAATTATGAATATGGCGCTGCTCAGATAGAAAAGGCCAGCGACGACCGTTCCCGCAATAGAGGTCACGGGGACAGGCTGATAGGTTGCACTACGCCCAGGGGTGAGAACGCGTTTTGCCGCTACCGCTTGTGCCGCTGCCGATTGTGCCGCGGCAGCTTGTGCTGCCATAGCAGGTTTAACAGAAGCAACAGGATTAGAAAGTCTCTGTTGTCTTTGTCTTAATAGTTCGGCCGATGCCATCTACCGTCTATACTTATTTTTTAGGAAGCTCGAAGAGCTTCCTAAAAAATAAGGTATGACGGATTATTAGTCGTTTGACATTTAATTTAACGAAGTCACGACGTTACCGGTGAATCTAGAAATTAAGGAAGCTCAAAGAGCTTCCTTAATTTCTAGATCTATCACCATATTAGTCGTAGGGACTAAGTTAAGAAAGCCATTGGGCTTTCTTAACTAAGCCACGACGTTAGTTTTTAGACTTCTTTTTTCGCGTGCCATTTGATCCATGAACCGGATCAAAATCTATTCTCTTGTAATACTTCTTTGTCTCCCCCTCATTGCATCCAACGAGCTTCTCACGCAGATAACAGACAAATGAAATACGTGTAAAGGGCTTATCTTCTCCATGTGTTCCCGTAGATATGTTCTGACGATGAATCTTCGAGAGGCGCTTATTTTTAGTCTTCTGCTCAGCTGTCTCTGTTAGCTCCGTATTACAGTGCCATTCATGAACATCCATGGCTAAAAAGTCTCCAGTGCGCACATCAAACCCGATCTTGTATCTTGGAAAGAGTGTATAGCCGCCACCATAGTCACCACGTTCAATCACAGATAAATTGCCAAAGCCCTTGCGGAAATCGCCGTCGTCCATGTGGAGAGCCGTGCGGAAATTCCGATTAATAGTGGCCGATGAAAAGGCAGTCTCGGGTATTTTATAGGCGGATTTCATATTCGCCTGCTTCAGCTGTGCATTATACTGGCTTGGTAGAAGCTCCTTGAACATCTTGCTAAGGGCCTGGAGGAAAGGAAGGCCGTGCTTATATTGCTTGAAATAGCGTTGGGTATACGAAGTCAGACGGCACGGTAGGCCCATAAAAGGTGTCTCTTCAAAGAAACCGAGCACGCTGCTGAATACATTGTTGTTCACGCGCATTTTACTCACCTTTCCATCCTGCATATAGCGGGCTGACCAGCCAGTGATTTCTGTAGGATTTCTCTTTTTCCAGTAGAGACCCTTCGTATCAATCGGCCCCGCCGCGGCACCGCGATTGCGACTCGGCGCCGCCGTGCTGTAAAAGGCCTCCCAGCCCTGCCGTATGAGATCTTTATTAATGACATTCTTACGAAAACGGGCCAGTAGCTTCTTCTCACCCGTTTCAGCATCAAGCGCATAGACATCTGTGTCACCCTTTATGATTTCATCTGCATCCTTCTCTGTAAAATAGGTGCCCTCTCTTGCTTTGATCTCGTCATTTGTGAGCTTCGGTTTGAGAATAAGTGTCTTAACTGACTCTTTTACTGGCTGTGTGGGTCCCTTGGGAATTTGGAGCCCCTCGTAAATCTCGGGATCATATGGTTTTGCATTGCGCGTTTTTCCACGATTACTATGAATCGCCATCTACTGTAACAGTGAGACTTAAAAATAAGAAAGCTCTTCGAGCTTTTTTATTTTTAGACCGACGGGCATTTTAAACGGGCACTTGACGACACAAAAATTGAAACCCCACAAAACGGAATTGTAAGCACTTAACAAATACCAACGCAGATATACAAGATGCCCTGCTCTATCTGTAAGAAGCCTGGACACAATAAGAAGAGTTGTCCTTCCGAGAATTCAGCACCTGTAAAAGTTGAGGCAGTGGCTTCTACTGTAGCACAGTCCGCACCAGCAGAACCAATGACTTCCACTACAGATGACATCCTTTCGTTTAATCATTGGAAGAATACAAAGACATTCAAGTCTATTAAGGACAAGGAAACGCAGATAAAATACTACAAGCGAATGAATGCCTCTGCGGAGGTTCTACAACTTGTAGAGTTAGAGTCCAAGCCATTTGGCTCGGAATCTGAAAAAATCATTTCAGAGATATTTCATCTTGGAGCACGGACTTCAACCCAAAACGATGGAACACTCAATGGTAAAAAGATTGAGATTAAGTCTGCACGATATTGGGCAGGAAAGGATGATTGTGTATGGCAACATCTTGAGCCAGACCACGATTATGAGTATGCTCTACTCGTAATCTTGGACTTTCAGGGCTGGAAGGTATGGTGTATCAAGAAGTCCCTGCTGATGGGAGAAATGCGGGAAAAAAAGATAGTAACATTTCAAGGCAAACAGGGTTGGTGGACAAAGAAGTCTGCGATTCTTCCTTATCTAACACCCATTAAGACGATTGCAGAACTACAGGGGTTTGTTCTGTAGGCTTATCTTTCAGCCTTTCATTAATCAACTTCACATAATCGGCATTCAACTCAATACCAACAAACGGAAGCCCAATATTTTTTGCTGCCAAACATTCACTTCCAGATCCAGCAAACGGAACAAGCACATAACCATCTGTGGCAGATTGCTTACAAGAGCGTATGAGTTTATCACATAGTGCCAGTGGCTTCTGTGTTGGATGGTCTACACGCTCATTCATACCAGCACCACCAGCAAGAGCAGGAATCTTGATTACATCCCTCGGCAGTGCTCCATTTGCGTGAGCAGTATATGTGGTCTTTTTATCACCCTTTGAGAAGCGACCCTTCGTAGCCTTACGCTCTTTTCCTGCTGCACCATTGAGAAAGCCTTCTGTGTAGGCTTCCCTGATGTCATCCCTATGAAATACTTTATCAGACTTCCATAAGACAATTACGCTTTCGTGGGAGCGTTGCCAGAAGTTGAGAGAAGGTACATTCTTATTGGTGTAATGCCACACAATCCAGCGACGATTGATATTGTAGGGGACTTTAGAAAGAATAAGAGCAAGGATTTCACTAAACCCATAGATGAACATAGTGCCATTAGGCTTCAGGACACGCAGACACTCCTTAATCCACTGTTCGCACCAGAGTAAATATTCATCCATAGGTTGCTTATCACTGTCGTTGCCAAAGTCCTTTCCAATATTATAAGGAGGGTCTGCGATAATAATCTGGGCAGAGTCGGCATCAAGCGTCGGTAGGATTTTGATTGTATCACCGTGTATTACATCTTGGCGAAGATTAGTCGGTGCTATTGCTGTAGGAACAGACTCTATAGTATTTACAACTACATTTGTCGGTGGTTCAAGCATAGCGATTAGGTCAGTCTTGCTCTTACCACTGATGCCCTTAATCTTGCGTTCCTTACACAACGCTTTTAGTTCAGGAACAGTCTTTTTAGTGTAATCCATTTCGTTGGACATGGCGTTAGTGCTTTGTAGGTGCTCAATTTTTAACGCAGTCGCATTCGTTTTTGCCAGAGCCTCCTGCACCTTCTTCTCAACCAGTTGTTCTATAGTATTATCCTTCTTACACGGCAGTTTTCTGTTCTTATGAACTTCCAGATGCCCCTTCTGCTTGAAGACTTTAGAGCAGTTGTCGCAACTATAATTCACCATTTGGTTCTATATTATAGACGCCGAAAATCTTTAAGTCATTTCACCGATTTTCACTTTTCGGTGATACCGGAGGTTCAAGATTTATAGACCTTGGGCGTTCGCCTTCTCGTCTTTCTTGTTTTCAAGAGGGTTTCGCTACGGAATGCGTGTAAGAAGTAGTTATTATAGTTCTGTTCCTTTACCTTTGTGATGCTCTTCTCAATGACCTTTTTGATGTCGGTAAATGATACTGGCGACTCTTTCTTGAGATAGTGTTTCATTTGACTAAAATACTGCTCGATGGGATTGGATCTGGGGTAGTATGGAACTGTATATTGGATTGTATTCTTGGAGTCTGCTACTGCCTTTTTTACCTCTGGCGATTTGTGAAACATCGCATTATCCATAATCACCAGATTGTCTTCGTATTTGCCTGTGATAAACTCGTTGATAAACTCTACAAGACGCTCGGCATTTACCGCACCTTTTTCGTATATAGTCCAACCGATGGTCTTCTTGTTTGTGATGGCTACAAGTAAAGAATAATGGGTGAATACCTTATTGTCGTCTGATTTTATATAACAACGCTTTCCAATATCACACCGAGCATACGATGGATGCAGGTTGGCATAAATTGCGGTTTCATCCAAACAGATTATTTTATCAAGGTCATATTTCCTTGTCTGTTTCAAATACTCTTGGACTTCTCCTTTATGATTTCTCTCCTTACCCCTATAGAGTTTAGGTTCGTGCCGTTTGCGAAGACGCTTTCTGGTCTTATCATTATCACGGAGCAATCTGCCTATATGTTCTCTTGATATATCAGCATCGGGATACTTACCAATCAATAGTATTCTCAAATCCTCCATAAAAATATCAGGCTTCTTGTGAAGTTCCTGTCGGAGAAAATCAACATACTCCTTCTTTACTTTGTAAGCAGTTCGCTGTCTTCTGGTAGCCCTAACAGGAGAACCAGTTTGTCTATAGGTTTCAATCCATCTCTGTAAAGAGGCTCTTTTACAATCAAAAACTTCACAGGTTTCTACTTGATTGTTGGTTCGTAGAGCATACTTCACAGCGGAGACTTTATAGTCTTCAGTGTGATGTTTTCCCATTTCTCCTTACTAAAAGTGCCCGTTTAAAATGCCCGTCGGTCTAAGATCCATCACCAAATTAGTCGTTGGACATTTATTTTAAGGAAGCTAAAGCTTCCTTAAAATAAAGTCACGACGTTAGAAATTTAAATTAAAGTCACGACCTTATAATAGAATGGAATCTCTA
>Ga0208379_1000636_pt1 | contig 14946 bp, 9 predicted proteins | sample CryBogCBE02Aug07_FD_184559 | JGI IMG/M metagenome (GOLD analysis project Ga0208379, IMG submission 184559) | Freshwater microbial communities from Crystal Bog, Wisconsin, USA - CBE02Aug07 (SPAdes) | ecosystem: Environmental > Aquatic > Freshwater > Lake | place: Crystal Bog, Wisconsin, USA... | reverse complement strand
TAAGTTTTGAAACTTCTCCAACTGCATCGTCAGAAGAATTTATGTAGTACCCAAGAAATAGTCCTGTAGATACGAGGGTGGATACCTTAAGAAATGCTCTACGATTTAATTCAGAAGATTGTGTGTTCATACTTTAGCCTCCTTATTTGCTGCTAAATTTGCTGCATGATGTATTCCAGCGCGAATTCGTGTGTAGGTCGCACAGCGGCATAAATTACCCGCCATCGCATCATCTATGTCTTGATCGCTTGGGTTAGGATTACGTGCAAGTAGCGATGCAGCTGTCATAATCTGTCCAGCTTGGCAGTAACCACATTGTGCAACGTCTAATTCGCACCAGGCTTTTTGCAAAGGATGAGTTCCGTCTTGGGATAATCCTTCAATTGTTGTTATTTCTAATCCTACAGCAGCAGATACAGGCGTTTGACAGCCGCGTACAGCGATACCATTAAGGTGTACAGTGCATGCACCGCATTGACCTATACCGCATCCAAATTTAGTTCCAACGAGGCCAAGCGTATCGCGTAAAACCCATAAAAGGGGTGTTTCTGATGCGACGTTAACCGAGTGTTTCGTACCATTGATTTTGAGGTTATACGTACTCATGGATATTAAAAAGATTATTTACGCAGTTTAATCCAATGTACAATAGCATTATCGTCTGATCCTGTGCGCCAAAGAACACTTAAGAATTCTGCTGGCATGATATTGTGCGTTTTGAAGAACTTGCGATCTCCGCCGCAGCAAAACATGAGTTCACTTGAAAGTTCGCCATGTAGCTTTGCGCGGGCTTTAGGCAGTAAACGAGGTAGCCAAACGATTCCTTGCAAAGAGTCTGTCTTTGAAGGGAGATCTATTTCTTTTAGAATCTTTTGTGAGGCAATACCGCGTTGAATATTAAGGAAGTAGTCACGGCGCACTAACTCAATCGCTAAAGCTTGTTCAAAACCAGGCTCTTGGTACTTACAATGGTCCTCAGCATAGTCATACATATGCTGCTGATTGATTCCATTTTTAGACAGCCAATCAATTTCTTCACTTGTGTAGTAGGTTGCTATATCTCGAGACCCTTTTATATATAAATCGCTGCTTTTTCGTAGAGTGATTTAAAGCCTGATGTAAATTCGTAATGTTTCATGTTTTAGAGCAATGGATTTAAGCTAACGTAAACTGAATAATTCAATCAGACAAATTTGTTCAAATAATTGGGGGGTAAGTTATTACGTAGTTCTACGTAATGCGATTGTAAGTAATACGTATAGACCATAATATATGAATAGAATACAATAGTACTGTTAAATTGTTTTTAAAATATACTATGATATTACGTAAGATGTTGTTATTTATTTAGTAATAATAGTATTCACTGCTTTTTTAGCTCAAATTGTAAACTTATGAATAAATCGTTAAATTATCTGCTTATCGTAATACTAGCAGTCGGTGTGAACTTAATTTCACCCCTAGTACATGCACAGAACGTGTCTACTACATCAGCAAACACGAGTGAAAATACAATCGTGCTCAATCCATTCGAAGTTACACAGGATGCTGATGATAGTTATGGTGCCCTAAATTCAAATTCCATAACACGTTTCAAAACTGAGCTAGATAAACTGCCTGTTTCTGCTGATATATTTGATCAGGCGTTTATTAAAGACGTAGCAGCAACAACGATTGAGCAAATGTTAATGCAGTACTCAGCTGGCGCTGGTAATGCATCCCTTGATCAAACTACTGGAGCAGGTTCACAGCCTGGTGATCACGTTAGTCACCAATTTATGCAGTTACGTGGTTTTAACACGACCAGCATTCAGCGGGATGGATTAATGTCGTTAGGTTTATTTTATAATCCAGGTGGTACATTACCAGGTACTACATCGAATTTCGACGTTGATCGTGTAGAAGTAATCAATGGCCCTCAGGCTCTTCTTTATGCAGGTGGTGGAGCAGGTGGCGTAATTTCAACTGTATCAAAACAAGCTCGCTTTAATTCTCCTATGGGAGGTTCTACTGATTTTAAAATTGATAATTACGGATCAAAGATAGGTCAGTTTGATTTAGGATTTGGTACTAACAAGTTTGCGCTGCGCTTTGCAGCTACAGCTCAATCGGTTCAAACAAGACGTATCAATATAGGTACTAAAATGGATGGTCAGTATTTGCAGATCGCTTTCAAACCCTTTAAGAATACAACGATTCGTGTCATTGGAGAACAGACGTTTTCTAATCACATCAATCCTGCAACCTTAACATTAGCTGCAGGAAGTTCTACTAATGATAGTAGACAGAGCTATAATTTAAAGTACCTCATGAGTCAAAACATGCTAGGTGCGACGGCATCTTCACCTAATACACAAGGTGCAATACTCAATGGTTTATTAAATTGGAGCAATGTAGACTCACTTCAGGGCTGGGGTAATTCCGAAAAAGGAACAAGTACTTACGAGTCGATTAACATTGAAACGAAATGGAACAGCTGGCTTTCATCGCAATTTTCAGCTGGATACAATAATTATCATTACGATCTAATCTCAACGCAAAGTACAAGTTTGTATACGCCAGGGGATAATACAACAGGTCAATGGGCTGTTGCTTCAAGTCCTATCGATACCTGGGAGCCAGCAAGAAATAAAGCTATCAGGTTTTCACTTGTTGCAGAAAATCAAGTCATGGGTGGTATCGGCCATAGCCAGACAATCGTTGGAGCTGATTACGTACGTTCTGACGCATTTTCAATTGTTTACGATTACTTCTTAGCGGATTCTAATTTTAATGCTATTACTAGCCCAGCAGTTACAACAAAAAATGGCCGGACACAACTAAGCACGATTTACTGGTCGATACCTAATGGTCCTATAGAGTATCCGTACTTTAGCCCACCAACGCCAACAGCTGTGGTTAATGGACAAAATGTTGTACGTGGTATTTCTCAAATTGTAGATTTAACTCAAATTTCAGGATCTAATCCCCTTGGTACTACAAGTACAGGTACTTATGAATTTCTACGCAGACAAGACCATGGTATCTATGGAGTAAATTATACCCAGTGGTTTGGCGGTAAATTAACGACTATGGCTGGTTTACGATTGGCAAAGGTACTGGGTGTGACGATGGAACCTGGTGATCCATATAACCATGCAAGAACCTTTAGTCCTAATGTAAATTTCGGTGTTGATGGTCAAATCTACGGAAATCTTCGTGCTTATGGAGAATTCTCAAGTTCATATTCTCCTCCTTTGGTATTATTCGTCGATCCAGCTGGTAAGATGCCTACAAGTAGTAAGGGAACAGGTGGTGAAGTAGGATTGAAAATATCAAACGATGCACAAACCGTTTCCGGATCAATTAGTTTTTATAAATCTAAATCAACAAATGAAGAATACCAAATTCCAAGCGGTCTACAAACCGATATCAATCCAACTGGATTGAATGGAATCGCAGGGGGTGCTTCGAGTACTTATGTGGATCTAACGCGTGAATCATCAGGTATTCAGGTCATACTAACAGCAAACCCATCAAGAAATTGGAGAATGCGTTTAAGTGCATCGACTCCTGCTGGTAAAATAGAAACCAATGTTGCATATCCGCAATTATACAACGATCAATTTCACGAAAATGCAGCTGGTCAAGTTACATATGCAGATGGAACTATAGTGTATGTTAATCCAACATACAATTCTAAGGCGCCATTTGCTACGTCTGCAACCGCAGGTGCAGTACCTTTGACAGTATCGATGATGAACACATCGACTAGTCCGTATTATGCAAGTCCTGTAAATCCATCCGGCGCTATCTTGAGCACTTCAAACGTTGCTTATATCTTAAAGGGTGCAGTTGGTACTGTAATTGATCCACAGCAAAACGTTCACGGAACAATCCTAACTGGAGCTACAGGACTTCCGATTTCTTCGATGCAAATTACTCCTAGTTTTGCTTTACCTGGTTTAATTCCAATAGAAAATTCTGGTGATAAGACTGTTGGTTATCCTCAAATCAGTGCTAACTTTACAAACATGTACAGTTTTAGCTCTGGAATGCTAAAGGGCTTTAAAATTGGTGGATCCGTTGTAACGAGTTTAAAGTATAACATGTTTTATTACTATCCTAACGGAATAGCTACATTACAAAAGCAACTATTTACAGCACCTAATATGACGACAGTTAATTTGATTGCTGGTTATGCTCATAAATTCAAGCACGTAACTTTCTCATCACAGGTTAACATGAACAATATGTTTAATCATTATGATATACTCATATTGCCTAATCAATCTACTGGTTGGACTGTACTTTCAAGTTTAAGAGCAACCATGTATGGATTACCTCGTACTACGACTTGGAGTAATACTATTAACTTCTAATAGTTAATAGCTAAGATTTTAATCTATTAAAGGCGTTTGTTTTAAAAACATACGCCTTTTTGTTTATAAAGATTTGAGACTATTTATGAAAAAGTATTTACTATTATTTCTAGTTTTAACTATCACGCTTAGAGCTAATCCTTCTGGTACTGAAGTAGTATTAGCTAAGCATGAAGCTGTTGTAGCTGGACACCCAGAAGCAGCAGAGGCGGGCCTTCAGGTTCTACATCAAGGAGGGAATGCGATAGATGCTGCTGTTGCTGTATCCTTATCACTTGGCGTTGCTGAACCTTACGCTTCAGGTTTAGGAGGTAAAATTGAAATCCTTTACTACGAAGCCGCATCAAAAAAGGTATATGTGGTTGATGGTATGGATATGTCTAGCAGATCACTACCTATTAAGGCGTTTATCAATCAGCCAATGCATGAACGTATAGAAGGTGGTCCTAGCGCTGCGGTTCCCGGACTTGCTCAAGGATTGTATAAAGCACATAAAATGTGGGGGACATTGTCTTGGGATCAAGATGTAAAACCATCGATCGTGTTAGCACAAAATGGATCCCTGATATTACCTAAAACGCAGCAGTTAATTGAGGAAAGTGCTGCGAGAATTAAACACAGCAAAGAGGGGGTTAGAATATTTTTACCCGATGGAAAACTTCCAGCTGTAGGATCACGCTTAGTAAACACTGACTTGGCTAATACGCTAAAAAGATTAGCCGCAGAAGGTCCTGACGCTATTTATAAAGGTAAAATTGCAGAATCTATTGTAGAGTCAGTATCTAATGCTGGAGGTTACATGACCTTGTCAGACCTAGCTTCCTATGAAGCTAGAATACTAGAACCAGTTTCAGTTCCATACCAACAGGGCAGATTGTACTCTACAGCTCCGGTATCAGGAGGTGGTCAATTATTAGCGGTTATGAGCGTTTTAGATCATGTAAATTGGCGAGGCAGTACATTTCACGACGCTTTAAGTATAGATCATTTTGGTAAAGTTTTTTTAACAACTATTCAAAAATTTGATTCAATTACAGGCGATGATGAAGCAGTTTTAAATCGATTTAAAACTGCACTCTCTGAAAAAGGTATAGATTCTATTCTTGAATTATCAAAAATATCTAATGGCTCACAAAACTCGGTTATTTCTAACGGAAAAGAATCTACTACACATTTTATTGTCGTAGATGATAAGCATAATATTGCCTGTGTAACTCAGTCTTTAAGTTATCATTTTGGATGTGGGGTAGTACCTGTAGGAACTGGTATTGTTATGAATAATTCGTTGAGTAACTTTTCTATTAAAACTCCAGGTCGGCCCAATTATGTAGCTCAAGGTAAAAGGCCAAAGAGTACAATAGCTCCCAGTATATGGTTAAACGATAAAAACTTACCTGTACTAGCAATTGGTCTACCTGGTGGTGCTAGGATACCGTCTGGAATAGCTCAGGTTTTACTAGATTATAGCCAGTTTCATAGACCACTTGCAGAAGCTATTTCAGATACTCGAATTCATGTAACTAACATTAATAAAGAACAAACAGTTGAATGTGAAATTGGATTGCCTGATTCAGATGTCAAAAGACTAAAGGCGCTTGGATGGAAGGTGTTAATGCCTGAAAAATCAGGTACTGGCGTATTATTTGGTGGTGTTAATGCTGTAGAGTTTCTTTCGGATGGATCTTTAAATGCGGTTGCTGATTTAAGACGTACTAATTCCGCTAAAGGAGATTAATATATTTTAACAGATTATCTATAATGAAAAATATTCTCTTAGTTAGTACCTTTATTATAGCTATTTTAAATAATTGCTTATCGGATCCGCTACCATCACCTAAAGAATATTTTGGTTTCAGTATAGGTGATGATTATCATTTAGTAAATTATAGGCAGACTCAGAGTTACTTTAAAAAACTATCTGAAGTTTCCGACCGAGTCAGATACGTTAACATCGGCAAAACAGAGGAAGGTCGGGATCAAGTAATGATGGTTATCTCAGATTCGGCTAATTTGAATAAGTTAGCTGAATATAAAGCTATTTCTCAAAAACTAGCTAAAGCAGAGGGTTTAACTGAACTAGACGCACAACAGATGGCGCTTTTGGGTAAAGCAGTTGTATGGATTGATGGTGGTTTGCATGCAGATGAAACCGCTGGAGCTCATCAATTGATAGAAACTGTTTGGCGATTAGTAAGTAGTAATAGTGAAGAGACGAAACGTATATTACACGATGTTATTATACTATGTGTTCATGCTAATCCTGATGGTCAAGAGTTGGTGAGTAATTGGTATATGAGAGAGAAGATTCCGGCAAAAAGAATATTGGATCGTACGCCTAAACTTTGGGAAAAATATGCCGGACATGATAATAATAGAGACTTCTTTATGTCTGCCTTAAAGGAAACAGCTAACATGAATAGGCAGATGTATTTGGAATGGTTTCCGCAAATTGTATATAACCATCATCAGTATGGGCCGCCTGGCACGATTATATTTATCCCACCTTATAGAAATCCATTTAATTATGTGTGTGATCCTCTTGTTATCACAGGAATTGATGCTTTAGGTACGGCAATTGAACAACGATACCTTTTGGAAAATAAATTTGGGGCAACTTCAAGATCTGGGGCATTATACTCAACGTGGTGGAATGGTGGCTTACGTACTATGCCGTATTTTCACAATATGGTTGGAATTCTTACTGAAAGTGTAGGCAGTCCTACACCAACACGCATTCCTTTAGTTTTAAATCGTCAATTACCTAATGGAGATCTACTAGCGCCAGTGGTTCCTCAGATGTGGCATTTTAAGCAAACTATAGAATATGAGGTATCAGCAAATTACGCTATTTTAGATTACGCGTCGCGTAACAGGCAATCATTGCTATATTCAATATATAGAATGGGATTAAATTCGATACAAAGAGGAAGCGCGGACAACTGGACAATCCATCCCTCTCGAATTTCAGAAGTAGCAAATTACTTAGATAAAAATAGTCACAAGAGTGAGGATGCACAGGAAACTGAAACTGTTGATATTTTAAATCGAAGACTAGCGTCTTCATCGTATGAACTACTTCACAAAAATGAATGGAGAGATCCACGTGGTTTTATAATACCTTCAAATCAAGTTGATTTCCCAACAGCAGTTAAATTTATAAATACGTTAATACAAGCTGGCATAAGAGTAGAAAAAGCTACTGATACATTTGTTGTTAACGGAGTTTCATATCCCAAGAATTCTTACATTGTTAAAACCAATCAGGCTTTTAGACCACATATTTTAGATATGTTTGAGCCACAGGATTATCCGAATGATTTTAAATACCCTGGTGGGCCACCTATTAAGCCATACGATTCCACAGGATGGACACTTGCTTTTGAAATGGGTGTCCATTTCGTTCGCGTACTTGATGATTTCAATGGTCCATTTAAAACATTAACTTATGGTGTTTTAGAGGAACCAATTTCATTTAAGGTAGTGAATGAACAGCAAACAGTGGGTTATTTAATTTCCCATAAAATTAATGATAGTTTTATTATAATTAACCGACTTCTTAAGAGAAATCAGAAGGTTTATTGGTTAGAGCATGGTAAACTTGGTGATGGAACAATTTATGTTCCTCGCACAAAGGAATCTGAGTTTATTGTACAAGATTCGGCACAAACCTTAGGAGTAGAAGTTGAAAATACTTCTCAAGTACCTCATGCTAGAGCAATATTAATTAAACCTAATAGAATTGCTCTTTGGGATAAGTTTGGTGGATCTATTCCATCGGGATGGATGCGATATATATTAGAAAAATATGAATTCCCCTTTGATTTGGTTTTTTCTAAGGAAATAGATCTCGGTAATTTAAACAAAAAATTTGATTTAATTATTTTTCCTACAGCTGCAATTCCATCAATTAAAGCAGACGTAAATCATTCAACAGTAGATGCTGTAAATTATGCTATAAAAGAACCTGCTGATTCCAAAATACCAGATGAGTATAGGTCATGGCTCGGATCTATCACGGTAAATAAATCTATACCCAAAATTAATGAATTTCTTATGAAAGGAGGGTCTGTAGTAGCTATTGGAACTTCTACTAATTTAGCCTATGATTTGAATATACCTTTAGAAAATGCATTATTAGTTAAAACAGCTAAGGGCTCTGAATTACTTTCTTCGGAGAAATTTTATGTACCAGGTAGTATTTTGACAGCTACTGTTAATAATAATGATCCAATGGCTTGGGGCTTAGATAGATCGGTCGATTTTTACTACGACAATAATCCCATATTCAAAAAATCTGTGAGTATTATTCCTGTAGTTACATTTGAAACTGATAAACCACTTAAGAGTGGCTGGGGTTGGGGACAGTTATACCTTAAAGATTCAGTGTTGGTAGGAAGAACTAATATCGGTCTAGGTAAGCTATATCTAATTGGAAGTGATATAACATTTAGAGCTCAAACGCATGGGACATTTAAATTGTTGTTTAATGCGTTATATTTAAATAGTAACTATGTAGATCTGTAATATTTAATTAGTACTGATATCTATACATAGTGAGAAAATATTTTATATTCACTTTTTTTCTATTAGTTAAAAGTATTGGTTTCTCTCAAAATAGTCCTGTAGATTTTACATTTAATTCCAAAGTATTATCAGGTTCAATTGATAGCGATTCTGATTTTAGTATTCAGTTAAATAAATTAAGGCAAAATCCTAGACCTGAAGAAGCTGCTAAGATATTAATTCATTTATCTGATCTGCAGAGATGGCGTGGTGACTATGCAGATGGTTTAGAGTCTGCTAGAAAAGGTTTAAAATACGCTAAAGATAATTCATTAACTACATATCAATGTGAATTTTTATATAGGATAGGGCGACTTTTTTGGAATTTAGGTGATTATCCGCATTCTCTCGAAAGTCACTTAGAGGAACTAAGATTAGCAGAAAAATTAGATATAAAGCATTTAATAGCTCAGAGTCATTTCGGTCTTGGAATTACTTATTATAGATTCGGTCAAAATCAAAATGCGTATCAACAACTTATCCAGGCTTATCAATATGCTATTAAGGACAATAATAACGATGATTTAATATTAATATTAAATGGTCTTGGTAATTATTATCTAACTGAAAAAAATTACAAAAAATCTGAAGAATACTATTTGCAATCACTTCGTCTTCATAAAAACGGAGGCTTCGTTTCAGGAACTGCAGATTCACTTACTAACTTAGGTTTAATAGCTCTTGCTCAAGGTGAATATGACAAAGCATTAAAAAATCTTAATGAAGCTTTAGATATATATACGCACCTTAAGTATAAAAGATACATTGTAAACACACATAGAAGAATTGCTACCGTCTTGCGTAATATGGGAAGGCTTAATGAAGCCTATTTACATTTAAATACAGCAATCAATTATGCCTCCGAACTAAAGAGTCCTGATGTTATGCTCGATATATATGCAGAATATTCCGCTACTGCTGAAAAACACAATGACTATAAAATGGCTTTAGATTTTGAGAAAAAATATTCGGATTTAAAAGAGCAACTGCGCAGTGATCATAATAGGGAAGTTATAGCAGGCTTGGAATCACAGTATAAATTTGATCAACAGCAAATGCAGATTCAAATACTGAAGAGTGCAGATCAACTAAAACTTGTTGAGATAGGTCAAAGAAGATCGCAAATACTTGCATTATTGGCAGGTCTTTCAGTTGTTATAATTATTACTGGATCTATTATACTTGTTCAGCGCTATAGACTAAAAGCTGAGAGACAAACACTGGCTGTTAATAAAGAGGCACGAATTAAAGCAGAATCTGCAGAAAAACTTAAAACGAAATTATTTGAAATAGCATCACATGATTTGAAGGTACCGTTAAGATCTCTTTACGCTACTGCTGATCTAATTGCCGACTCCAAATTGGATTACAGTGACATAAAACGTTTAGCTGAAAACATGCGAGTTGATACATTGCACATGCGGTCACTTGTTGAAGCATTTCTAACTGCTGTTGCTATTGAGAATGGTAATTTACAGGTTAAATCTGAAAGAATAGACCTAAGTGATTTATCTCGTATTGCTGTAGAAGGCGTTCGTTTAATTGCTCAAGGAAAAAAACAGAATTTAATATTTAAATCAGAAGTAAAATTATGGATTAATGCTGACCAGATTAGAATGCGTCAGGTTATAGACAATTTATTGAGTAATGCTTTAAAATTTTCTCCTTTAGGTGGATCTATTTTAATCACTACTGGTTCTGTCGATTCTTGGGCCTATGTTGAGATATCAGATAGTGGTCCTGGTTTTACTCCTCAGGATTTTGCAAAATTATTTCAACCTCATGCAGTATTATCTGCACTGCCAACAGCTGGGGAGGACTCTAGCGGACTAGGTTTATTTATCTCAAATGAATTAGTTGCACTTCAAGGTGGAAGACTGGAAGTTGAGTCTCAGCCAAATAGTGGTGCAGTACTTAGAGTGTTACTACCTTTAGCAGTTATAAACTAAATCCAGCACTTATCCTAAACCATTCCTTAAACACCATCTAACAAGTGTAGGAATATCATGTAAGCTTAATTTCGCTAGTATTCGGGATCTATGTTTTTCAACCGTGCGAATACTAATATTAAGTTTATCAGCAATTTGCTTTGAATGCATTCCGCGTGTGACCATTTGAACTACTTCTTTTTCACGCTCGGATAAAACACTCGCATCAATCGTGGGTAAACTTATTTCATTGCTTATATTGGGTAACGGTGGAGGTGTGCCAACTGAGAAAAACATTCCACCATCTAGTACTCGATTAACAGCTTTATTAATTTGTTCGATTGGGGAGTTTTTATCCACAAATCCAGCGACACCTAGTGCTACTAATTGCGCAGGTAAGTTCGATTCTGGATAAGCTGTAAGTACGATAATACGAGTAAATATATTATTTGATCTAAGACTGCGTATTAAATCTCTTCCGTCGTAGTTATTAAGGTAAAGGTCTGTAATAAGTAAATCTGGTGGATTACTAATGCATGCGTTCAATGCTTCTCTTCCGTCACTAAAATTGAGTAGCTCGGCTGGTTTAAAGTGACGTATTAATTCAACCTTAAGTAATTCGCCAAAAGTCTTAGTATCATCTGCGAGTATAAAGCGTAAATTGCTTTTTTTATCACCTAAGGTAGTTCTCATCTTACTAGGTAATTAAAAAATACTATGTGTACCTATAGCAAGTGGTAACTCTATAAAACATAGCACAATTAGTATAGCATAGATTGACACTTTTCACTGCTTGAATACCTGATAGTATTCTACCTATGGAAATTAAACGTAATGGTACACAAGCATCACTCATAGGACCAGCTGATTGGTTTACGGGTTGTGTCAGAATAGATCCTCTATTATCAAGTCCTGCTCCTGCTCCTGCAAGAGCTGCAGGTGCGAGTGTAACTTTCGAACCTGGTGCTAGAACAGCATGGCATACTCATCCATTAGGACAAACCTTGATAATAGTTTCAGGGGTAGGTCGTGTACAGAGGTTTGGCGGAAATATTGAGGAAGTGCGCCCGGGTGATGTCATATGGTTTTCACCGGGTGAAAAGCACTGGCATGGGGCTTCACCAACTACAGCAATGACCCATATAGCAATTCATGAATACCAAGACGGAAAAGCAGTTGATTGGCTAGAAAAGGTAACAGATGAAGAGTATAGTAAATAAGTTACTTATTTAAGCCTGTCTAAAATCAATCATACGTTTATAGCGATCGACTTTGTCCACAATAACTTCGAGGCGTGACCCAACGGTAATCCGGTTTTGCTTTCTTCTTCCTATGAAAGTAGTGCCTGAATTATCTAATACATACTTGTCATCAACTAGCTTATCTGCTCCTAAAAAGCCAAATGTCATAGACTCGGTGAGTTCTATGAATAAGCCTTGGCGTCTTACTTCAGTGACTACTACAGCGAATTTAGTTTTGTTTTTCTTAGCTAGTTCTCTTTCAAAAAACTCAAGTAGTTTAATTTTTATACTTTCACGTTCTGCCTCTGATGAATTGACTTCAGTCTGACTTAGGTGCTCAGCAAGGTTTTCAATGTGTTTAATGTCATAGCCTTGCTTGCCATCTACACCTTTACCACTTTTTAATAAGTAGGCGTGGAGTACTCGGTGTACAACTAAATCTGAGTAACGTCTGATAGGTGAAGTGAAGTGCGTATAGTCTTTTTTGTGTAAACCATAATGACCATCTGCACTAGAACGGTAACATGCCTTTTTAAGACTTCTTAAAAATTGAGTTCTTAAATTATAACCCTGTGGATGTTTAGCTAGAATCTCGAGCATTCGAACAACATTCTCACGACGTGTAAGATCTCCAACTTCAATACCGTAGGTTGTTGCAAGCTGACTAAATTCTTGTAGCCGTTCTTCATCTGGCTCGTCATGCACTCGGTATACCGATGGTAGACGCTGGGTTCTTGAAAGCCGCGCCATTTCCTCATTCGCAGCCAACATAAATTCTTCGATAAGTTGATGACTTTCATCGTGCTCAATCTTTTCAAGTCGATCGGCGTAGCCTTCGGCATCAACAAATATTTTGGTTTCAGGCATATCCAAATCAAGACTGCCGTGTAGCATGCGATTTTTTCTTAATTTAGATGCAATCTTCCAAAGACCACGAATCCACGTTTGAAGATCCTGTAATTCCTGATCCTTCATATCACGTAGTGCTCGACCTGTGGATCCTGTCTGGTGTTTTGGCGGAAGTGGAAGTTGTTTAACTTTTTCTAAATCATCTTCAAACAGTAAGGCATACGCTTGTTTATAAGTAAGTCTTTTCCTGCTGCATATGACAGTGTTTGCAAAATAAGTATCTTCAATTTTTCCAGTTTTGGAGAAGGTGATAAATGCTGCCTTACATAGTCTATTTTCTGCTTCAACTAAGGAGCAAAGACCGTTCGATAATATTTCGGGAAGCATTGGTATAACTACACCTACTAAATAGGTTGAGTTACCGCGCTTTTGAGCCTCTTTGTCTAGGGCAGTTACAGAGCGTACGTAATGTGATACATCTGCGATATGGATACCAACACGAACAGAACCGTTTTCTAGTGGTTCATACGATAAAGCATCATCGAAATCTTTTGCATCATCTGGATCGATAGTGAAGACAGGAATTTCTCGATAATCTTCTCGGCCTATTAAATCTTTGTCCGCAACTTTTCTGCCAAGGTGTTCCACCTCTCTCATTACCTCAGACGGAAATTCTGGAGTTAAATCAAACTTTTCTAGAACGCCTGCTAATTCTGATTTTGGTTCGTGTGTTCTTCCTATCGTTCGAGTAATTGTTCCAGTAAGTGGTTGGTAGCGTTGTTTCCACTCGTTGAGATTAACGACAACTTTATCTCCAACTTTTGGAGTAGGTTTAAGATTCGATTTAAGTGGATCTGCTACTTGTATCTCATGAACAAATCGAGGATCGTCTACAGCTACTATGAAACGCTGTCCATATCTGCGCAATTCACCAACGACTTTGGTTGTTGAGCGTTCTTTTACTTTGATAACTCTTCCAACTAACTCTCCTGGTCTTTTACCTTCAATTCCTTCAAATATCTTAACAAGTACTGTATCTCCAGGAAGAGCGACACTGGTATCTTCAGCAGCTATTTGAATACTAGGTAAACGTTCAGTACTACCAAGTATAGGTTTTTGAGTAACAAAAGCAGAACCTGCTGTTCTAAATTGAATCTTACCCTCAACTTCTCCTGAGCTACCTTTTAGTTTTAATCTATCCCCTTGGACACGCATTAATTCACCTTTTGATAGAAGTAAGCGTACCTCATGGGTTAAGGTAGAACGCTCTTTTTTATTAATACCTAGACGTCTCGATAGCTCAAATTCGTTAGCTGGGGTGTAACTAGGGGTGTTCAATAAAGCTAACAACTTTTCTCGTAGAGTCATGTATAGGATTGGCATTCATTAAAGGCTTAGCTTTAATAATTCGCGATGAAAATCGTTCATATAGCTAGTGAGGTATTTCCCTACATGAAAACAGGGGGATTAGCTGATGTTGTAGGAGCCTTAAGCTCTACTCAGGCGGACAGTGGTCACGAGGTTTCTGTGATCATTCCTGGTTACCGACTAGCCTTAAGTCATACTGATGCTGCTCACAATGAGCGTAGATTACGCCTTAAAATAGAAATGGGCGAAAAATTTATATCAGGAGAAGTTCGTGTTTTTTCACCAAAACGTAACTTATCCATTTATTTGATCTGTCGTGATGAGTTTTTTGATCGCAGAAATCCGTATGGTACAGGTGAACGTGATTATGAGGATAATGCAGAGCGTTTTGTGTTTTTCTCTAAATCTGCCGTAGAGACTATTCGTTTACTGGATCTTCAACCGGACATTGTTCATAGCCATGACTGGCAAGCGGCACTCGTTCCAATATTCTTACGATATAGCGAACGCAGGTATGGTTTAACACTGGCTACAAAAACGATTCTCACGATACATAATATTGCTTATCAAGGATTGTTCCCAAGTGCCATCTTTGATCTCACAAATCTACCAGCACAGTTAAATTCTGTAGAAGGT
>Ga0208379_1000634_pt1 | contig 14969 bp, 17 predicted proteins | sample CryBogCBE02Aug07_FD_184559 | JGI IMG/M metagenome (GOLD analysis project Ga0208379, IMG submission 184559) | Freshwater microbial communities from Crystal Bog, Wisconsin, USA - CBE02Aug07 (SPAdes) | ecosystem: Environmental > Aquatic > Freshwater > Lake | place: Crystal Bog, Wisconsin, USA... | reverse complement strand
CGAAAGAATCGGAGGCCGGTAGGTTGTGCTTATTGTTATCAGAAAACACAACGCCTGATTTTCAATATATAACCATATGCAATATAGAGAATCAGTGTAAGCAAGATGCTTTGATTGTCAAAAAAACAGGCATTGAAGCCTATTTAATGTATTGGAATGATTGCCTAAACGATGGGCAAAAGCTAAGTCATTATGGTTATAGTTATGAGGATAAATCAGGAAAGCGTTATGTGCGGCCGTTTGATGGAGGCTTCAGAATGATATTCCATTTTGAAGCTCTTAAAGAGTGGTATCTTCTTCTTCTATCCAAAAGAATTGATGAAATTCAAGCAGAGCCTGGCGGGAGCAAGCAGTCAAAAGAAAATGAAATTCTGAACTGGAAAGGCAGCATTTTGAAAGCCTGCCAAATGTTTCTTGAGGAAAACGCTAGTAACGAAAGCCAAAAAAGCGGTATAACCTTTGACCACGCCAACGAACTGATAAAGTTTCATGCATGGTTAACGAGTGAAATAAGTAGCATTGAACAGCCTTGGAAAAATTATGTAGAAGATTTAATGCTGCCCTTTCTTTTGGAGGCAGAAAAAAAAGCCACAAATGGAACCAGCGAATTTTCAAGTTTGATACGCTGTGCGGCATTTGTTGAACTGTTGTATAAAAAGAAATACATCAAGCAAACAAATACACGCGTAAAAACAATGACCGCATTTTCGAAATGCAAATACCGCATTGATATTGAATCCAGTTTGCATGCAAGTAAAAAAAGCGGCAGGGATAAACACAAGACAGCTACTGTTAAAAACATGCTCCCTTTAATTAGATGCTTTTAGGTAGGTACGTACCAGTACGTACCTAAAATTTTAGATTTTCTAAAACCCTTCGCCAGCCTGCATTTGCAGGCTTTTTTATTGCCAGTACCTATAAAATACGTGCTTTTCCTTTGTATTCTTTTATTTCACTTTTACACTGTTAACGGATAAGCGCTTATTCATTTGAAAAAATGTAAAAACTCTTAACAGTGGAAAAATCAGACCAAATAATAGATTTTCAGCAGGCTTGTGCTATTACAGGCTTTGCGCCGAGCTATATGTACAAACTTACGAGCGCGGGGGTAATACCGTTTTCTAAGCCAAACGGAAAAAAGATATTTTTCGAAAGACAAAAGCTGGAAGCTTGGATACTAAATAATTCGAGCGCAAACACGGCTAATAAACCAAGGAGGCAACATGCCTAAAATCACCCTTTACGAGCTGGATGAATTGCAATTGCAGGCCCTCATTAAAAGGGCCGTTGGCGAGGCTTTACAAGAGCGGGAGCAGCCCGCAGAAGACAAACTATTAACAGTTAAAGAGGCCGCCGCTTTCTTTCAGGTAAGCGCAGGTACCGTAGGCAATTGGGCAGCGGCCGGGCTGATAAATAAAAAGGTAATCGGGGCAAAGGTTAGATACTCCCAAGCCGAACTACATGAAGCTGCAAAAACAATTAGGAAATACAAACCACAATAAAAAAAGCGTCAGCAGCTACCAACTGCCAACGCAAAAAAAATTAAACCGATGAACAAAAATATATCAACTCCAGCGCAAACGCAAATAGATATTGCCGCGCGTCCAATTAGTAAGGCAGACAGGCATATTCAAGCCCGCAACACTTCCCGGCAACACTGGCACGCTTACGAGGCATCCGGGGTGCCTGCTAGTCAATCATCACAAGCTTTGGACATAATCACCAAGCAAGGGCCAATTAATGCCAGGCAAGTATGCAAGCTGCTAGGGCTGGAGCTATCCACCGGCCATAGGGCCATAAATACATTGCTAAAAATGCAACCATCACCCATTAGAATTTTTAAGCGCGATAAATGCCCAGTGACAGGCGTGCGGGTCCAGTTTTATGTAAATGCTGATTACATTGATCCTTCACCCACAAACAAGTAACCATGGAGGGTTATATTCAGTTACACCGGCAATTATTAGAAAGCAAAGTGTTTGCCAATCCTATTACTTTAAAAATATGGGTTTGGTTGCTGTTAAAAGCTGCTTGGAAAGACCGGTTTGTTAACCTGCAAATAGGCAAGGGCTTCACCACTGTTTCGATAAAACGCGGCCAACTGATATTTGGGCGAAACAAAGCCAGTGATGTTTTAGATATTGACGCAAACAATGTTTATAGGCAATTGCAAGCTATGCAGGCGGATAATATGATTTTGATTGAGCCAAACAACCAATATTCAATTATAACTATTTGTAATTATGATAGTTATCAAGAATTAAAGGGAGAAAACGAACAGCAGGTGAACAACCAACGAACAGCAGATGAGCAACCAACGAACAACCAGCGAACAGCAGGTGAACAGCAGGTGAACACAAAGAAAAAGGATAATACTGTTAAAAAAGAAAAAACACTAAATCACTCATTTGATGTTGTTTGGAATTTATACGACAAAAAAACTGGTGATAAGAAAAAGCTTGCTGCAAAGTGGGGGAAATTAACGGATGAGGTACGGCAACAGATTATGCAACACATACCAAAGTATGTTTCTTCCACACCTGATAAGCAATACCGGAAAAACTTTGAAACATATCTCAATAACTGTGCTTGGCAAGACGAAGTTATTACTCCCATTGCAAAGCAACCTAATCCGGCCGTTTCTACTGGTGCCCAGCAAAAACCATTTGTTGACCTTTCAAAATTAGACTAATGCAAATAGCTTATAAAGAATACATGCACTATAACCGGGAAATGGAAACGGCTATAATTGGGGCCTGCATAATCGAATTTGCGGCAATCAGCCGTGTATATGGCATGGTAGAATCTGAGCATTTTTATGAGCCTAAAAACGCTTTTTTGTTTAAATCCCTGCAATGGATGTACCAAAAGGGTTATAGTATTGACCTTTTAACCGTTGTGCAGTTTATCCACACCAAGGGATTAAAAAAATGGGTTGAAATAGCTAACGGGGATGAACTGTGCTATTACTGCACCAAGGCAACCAACATGGTAGTATCCACCGCTAACATAGAAAGCCATGCACTGATTATCAGAGAGCTTTATATAAAAAGGCTAACCCTGCAAATACAGGCTAATGCAGGGGCTGATAATTCGATTGAGGGGGCAATTGAAACTAAAAAGTTACTTGATAAAGCTTTTGAGCTGGGCCATGTGGATGACTGGATGAGCTTTGAGGAGGTTTTGACAAAACGCCTTATCCCACACATGGACAAGGTGAAAGGGATGGAGGTTATCGGCCATAAAACCGGGTTTAGTTCACTGGATAAACACAGCAACATACAGCCAGGCGAATTTGTGATATTAGCAGCCCGCCCGTCAATCGGCAAAACTGCAATTGCTATGAAGATTGCAAAAAATATTGCTTCAACAACTGGCAGTGTAGGTGTAATAAGTTTGGAAACTCAATCCCAACGGCTTGCCGGTAGGATAATGGCCGGGGAAACGCAGTTGGAATATTGGAAGATTTGGAAAAACAGGATGCATGATAATGAGGAAACATTTTTTAACGAGCGAATGAGTAGGCTTTCTTCACTCCCTCTTTACATTTCTGACAAACCAAGTATTTCAGCCATTGACTTAAGAAATGCAGCATGGAAGCTCCGCCGTAAATGCACCGGCCCTATGGTAGTAGTGATTGATTACTTACAATTAATAAGCGCCGATGAAAACGAAAGGGCTAAAACTCGCCAGCAAGAGATAGGGAATATAAGCCGCATGTGCCGGTTAATTACCTTAGATATACCTGAGACCAGCGTATTAGCCCTTTGCCAGCTAAGCAGGGCGGCCGAAACGGACGGTAGTATAAAGCCGCAGCTCAGGCACTTAAGGGAGAGCGGAGACCTTGAACAAGACGCGGATAAAGTTTGGATGTTATACCGCGACCGCGAGAATGAACGTAAATTATTAAACGGGGGCAACAAAGGGCCATACGATGCTAGCCTAATTATTGAAAAAAACAAGGAAGGATGGTGCGGTGAAATTCCCCTTTTATTCAAGCCTGAGCAAATGGATTATTATGAGCCGGGCGAATCCTTACCACTAGGCAGCTGGCAGCCGGTTAAAAATTACTATGAAGTGGAAAAAAATGAAAAACCCTTTTAGCGCCTGTCTAAAAACGGCATAATTTGAAGACTAATATTTTCAAAACCATTAATACAACATTATGAAAACGGTTGAACAAGAAACTAACGATTTGCTGGACATCTTTTGCCCATTGCCTGACAACAGTTTACCAGCGGTTTTTGATGTTTTTCACATAAAAACATTTTTAGAAAGGTATAAGCCAAGCATGACAGGGTTAAGCGAAAACATGCTTGTAGAATGCCTGACAGACCATGGCTATATCGTCAAAAAAGAGAGCGGTCGAAGCTTTGTAAATGTATCGTTTCTTTCTATTTATAACCTATACACTGCCGGCTCGCCTTGTTGTGATGACGAAACTAAAAAATTGATACTTGCAGATAATTCCGATGAACTTACCCTAAAGATAGTTACTGAAAGGTTAAGCCTAATTGAAGGCTCCGATGATGGTTTAACTGTTTTGCATCAAGGTAAATTAGCCCGGCTGTTCTGTTTTAATGGCCAATCCTTCAAAATCAGCTTTGAGGATACACCTGTTAACGTGGAAGCTTTGGGCAATTTGGTAGGCTTGGCCAAAATGCTTTCAGATAACTACGGGTTTAATAAAATTTCTGCCAATATTCCAAAAATAAAAAGCCTGAACACTCTTTGGATAACGGCGGTACAATAATTAAACAAGCATTAAAATCCTTTGGAAATGATCAAAGAAAAAATAAAAAGCGTTGGACGACCGACTAAATACCGGGCTGCGTTTGCTAAACAGGCTTACACGCTTTGTTTGTTGGGCGCAACTGATAAAGTGCTGGCTGAGTTTTTTGATATAAGCGAATCAACGCTTAACGAATGGAAAGAAAAGTACCCGAATTTTCGGAGTAAGGTAAGCGGGGGTAAAATTTATGCCGACGCTCAGGCAGCGGAGGGGCTTTTTAAACGGGCAACGGGCTATAATTACGATGAGGTAACGTTTGAAAAGGTGGATTTTAACGAAGGGGCCAAAGGGGATAACATTAAACAAGAGGCCTTTAAAAAGAAAGTGGTTACCAAACACCTGCCACCTGATGCAGGTGCTGCTTTGAACTGGTTAAAGAATAGGCAAAAGTAATTGTGGAGGGATAAACAGGAAATTGCCTTTGAGTTAATGACAGATGAACAGCTGGACGCGATTGTTTACAAACTCACAAAAAAAGCTTCAAAAAATGAACATGACCAGAGAGGAGAAGATTAAAGCGTTGCAGGCGATTTATCAAGGTAAAGCAGGCATTGAGATTTTAGAAGACAATACGGAACCTGTTTTTACCGTGTGGATTGGCGATGCTAAAACAGGTTATGATTGCAAGGAAAAGGGGATCCATCACACACCCGAGCAGCATGCCATATACTGGGAGCGGGCAAGGCTTGCCGGGCATAAGCTTATAACATTTAAATAGTTAGATACCACGCAAAAAAAATATTGTATGCCAAATAATGAACGCATTGATAGTATTATTGACACCGCCGCCATTAACAAGGAAGTAGCCGCCGTGATAGAGTCGTTAGACGTGTTAAAGCAAAGGATAATTCAAATGGGGAACGGGGAGGGCTTTAAAACAGGTACCGAGGGCATGGCTGCTCTCCGTGCTGAAACAGCAAAAACGGCTGAAAGCTGTAAAAATGTTGCCATGGCCCAAGCCGAAGTAAAAACCGCGCACGACAACGCCACGAGAGCAATAGCCGCGCAATTGGCCACGCTGGGGCAATCCTCCACCCTTTACCAGCAAAACACCCGCAGCATACAGGAGAACGCCGCGCGCCTGGTTGACCTTAAGGTTAGGCAAGGCGAGATTGCCAGCTACATGAAAGAGTATAATGCTGAATTAAAAAGCGGCGCCATTGACATTGACACGTACAACCAGCGGGTTACAAACCTCACCCGCAAAAACGAGCTGCTTAAAACTGAAATATCGCTGATTACCCAAGCTTTTAAAAGCCAAAATAAAGAGGCGTTAGCGGCTGAGGGATCTATTGACAGCATGACACAACGACTTAACCAAATGCGTACCGCCTACAGTGCACTAAGTGCTGCCCAGCGTGAAAGCCCGATGGGCCAACAAATGCTTGCAGACACCAGTGCGTTGCACGGGCAATTGCTTGCGCAAAAAAAATCAATTGGCGACAGTAGCGGCAATGTTGGTAACTACCCCACCGAGGGTATAAGGAATTTCACCCAAGCTTTGGGCATACTGCAGCAGGGCTTGGGTGCCGCCAAAACAGAGCTACAACAATTGCAAGCGGCTGGCCAAGGCGAAAGCGCACAGGCGCAAAAACTTAATCAAGAAATTGGCATGCTCACAACGTTGGTAAATAGCAATGTTAACGGGTTTGCTTCTCTTGCCATGGAATTACGTGCAAACGAAAAAGCCCTGCAAACCCTCGCGCTCACCGGGCAGCAAGATACCGAGATGTTTAAGCAATTGCAGGCGGAAATAGCCAACGCACAAAGGCAGCTGACCATATTCAAAGAAAACGAAAAAATGAACGAAAGCACCGCCCCCGCCTTGCAGGCAATGACCACCGCCGCAAAGGGTTTGGCCGGGGCATATGCTGTGGGCGCAGGTGCTGCCTCCATGTTTGCAGATGGTGATGAAAAGGTGCAAAAGCGGTTAAATAGCTTGATTGCCGTAATGATGGTTTTGCAAGGGCTGGAAGAAATTAACCAGCTGTTGGTAAAAAAGGGTGCGATAGCTCAAATATTCAGTGCGCAAGCGGCAAAGGTTTTAACATTGGCCCAAGAGGCCCAAACGGCCATTTTCGGCAAATCCACCACGGTTAAAAAAGCTGAAGCGGAGGCTAATTTACTACTGGCAAAAACCAATTTGGCAAATGTCACAGCCACCGAAGGGGTTACTGCGGCAGAGGTTGCAGCAAGTGAGGCCGCAGTTGTTGAAGCTGAAAGCCTAGTAGCTGTTGAAGGGGCCGCTTCCGCCGCCACCGTGGCCGTGGAAGGCCTTGAGGCTGCTATTATAGCCACCGGCATAGGTGCGCTTGTTGTAGCGGCTATCTTCCTTATTACAAAGCTTGTTGGTGTTATAATGGATTGGGTGGGGGCAGATGCCAAGCTTGCTAAGCAGCAAAAGGAATTGGCGGAAAACATGGGGGCTTTGCTTGATACCATAAAAAAGCAAGATGATGCATTTGTAGAGGCAGCCCAGAATAAAATAAAACTTCTTGAGGCGCAGGCTGAACAAACAAAGGCGGCCGGCATTACAGAAAGCGCGGGCCTCGCATTAGATAAAAGCATTGCAGAACAAAAAAAGAAGATTTGGCAAGACGTGGCAGCCAATCACGGCCTATCCGTTGACCAAATTAACAAGAACCTTGAAAAGGAAACAAACATTTATGCAAAGGGCCTTTCTGATTTAGAAGCCTTTCAGGAGGCCCACAAGGGCGACACCGGGACCGATAAGGAAGAAGCTGATAAAAAGATTGAGCTTAATGGTAAAATCTTAGAAAACCACCGCAAAGCTATAGATATGCTTAAGTCAATCAGTGAAGGTTATTCCGATGCACAAAAAGAAATTGACGTTAAAAATGCAGAGGCCGCCAAGCTTTCGGCGGATGAATTGCGAGCATACCGGGAGCACTCCATTAAATTGGAAGCGCAAGCAGTTATCGACCATAACAACCTAATTGCCGAAAGTGACAAAGCAACCTTTGCCCAGCGCATTGCCATATCAAAAGCCAACCTGGTGGAACAGCTCAAAATTTTAAAAGCTGAAAACGATGCAAAGCAGCATGACCCTACATTAAGCCATACGGACAAACTGATGGCAGCCGGTGACTATGAAAAAGCCGTTACCAAGGCAAAGGAGGAAGAAGTCGTAAAAAGACAGAAGCTTACAGATGATGAAAACAGGCGCGGCGAGGAGATGCTCACGGAAATGCTAAAATTACAAATTGAGGCGGCAAGCGAAGCCGATAAGCGGATTTTTAATAATACCAGCGAAAGCCTTACCAATAGGCTTGCTGCATACAAAGATTATTACAGCCGCCAAAAAGAACTACTAGACCAAAAATATCGTTTTGATATTGAGCGCGTAAACGGCGATAAAACAAAAGAGCTTTTAATAAACCAGCAGCACGATGCCGCCCTGGTCGCCCTTGCCATCAAGACAAATGACGATATATATAAAATTCAGTCTTCTAAACTATCCACCGATAAGGCCGACGCTTTTTCAAAGATAAATACCGAAGGTGTTAAGGCTGAAACCGAGGAGTTAAAGCGGTTAGATGCCCAATTGCGAGCAGGGAAATTATCAATACAGGAATTTGAAAAGGCTAAGAAAAAATTTGACACCGCTCAAAAAACCAATGAAATTGATAGCCAAATAGCCGCCCTTGAAAAAGAAAAGCAAGGTTATATTGATTTGGCGCAGGCTGCCACCACTGGCGGCGACAAGCAGTCGGCTACAGATGCTAACAAAAATGTTGATGCCATTACCGGGCAGCTTGCGGACCTTGAAAACCGTAAAATTAAAATGCAAGAAGAGGCTGCCACCCGGGAAGCTTTGAAAAAACAAGAAGCTAAGCAAAAGGAAAACGAGCTGGCCAATGAGTCTTTTAACACGGCCGTGAGCATTGCGGATAGCATGTTTGAAAAAAGAAAAATGCAGATTGAAAAAGAGATTGAACTTGTGGAAAAAAAGCGGGATGCTGAGGTTAACGCCATTAACAGCAGCACAATGAACGAACAGCAAAAGCGCTCCGCCCTGCTAATAACTGAAAAACAAGCCGCCGAGCAAAAAGCAGCCTTGCAAAAACAGGCCAAAGAGGAAGATATTAAAAAGGCCAAGTTTGATAAAGCGGCGGCCATTCTTTCCATTGCTGTACACACAGCCGAAGCTATCGCCGGGGCTTTAGCTGCTTTTCCTGAAACAGCAGGTATGCCCTTTACCGCGATTGATGCAGCCATCGGTGCCGTGCAAATTGCCGCTGTGGCAGCCAAACCCATCCCACAATATGCGGATGGTACCGACTTTCACCCGGGCGGCCCTGCCATCGTCGGCGAAGGTGCATTTAGCGAGTTGGTGCAAACGCCGGGCGGCACCTTCATAGCGGATAAAACCATGTTATTGCCTGATTTGGCGGCAGGCTCAAAGGTTACCCCTATCAACGAAAACACCATCAACGACTTGATGAATATTGCCCTCATCCGCAGTATGGCAACCGGCCAAGTTATTCAAACGGATAAGGAATTGCGCAATGAGATAAAAGGGCTTAAAGGGGTGATAAACCAGCAAACCCAAACGCTAAAAGAAGCGTTAAAAGCCCAGCGGCCGCCCACCGTCATAGTAAAAAGCGACTCTTTTAACGACTATATAAGGCGATCCGTGAAAGAGTAGGTTAAAGGTGGATGAAGTTATTAAGCAGGCCGATGCCCAAAGTGGTATTGGCCTGCTTTTTCGTGTATTGGTATTGTACAAGGGTAAAAACTAGGTAGTTACTGGTATGCAAAAACGTTTCCCAATCGTTGGTGGCCGCCTCTTGCGCCGTACTCATGGTTAGCTGCCTGGCATATAATGACGTGTCACTATTCAGTATGTTATCATCCTTTTTAAGCATGTTGTAAGTATCTTTCAAAAGTCGGCCCTGCACATCTTTTTTAAATTCATCATTGCAACGTTGCTTTGATGGGTTGCTGAAAAGTAGGATAACCAACAAGGCGGCTATGCCCACCAATGCCCATTTTAGTTTCATGGCTGTAAAGTTTCCCAGTAAGGTAACGACTGTTTTTCAGAAATGCAAACCACTTTGCTGCCCGCAATTGAAGGAGTAAATAAATTATTTACTTTTTCCTAAACCGATGGCATTTTCAAGAGGATTAAGAATCTGTAAAAACTTTGGTGTTTTTCAAATAAGTACACCTTACGGTACACCTGACAAAAGCAAAAAACCTCTAACAAATTGCTTATCAATCTATTAGAGGTTAATTATAGTGGTCCTGACAGGAACGTAACCTATTGCAGCAGGTTATTTTCATTTGCAAAATAAATTTATAAAATACCTTGATTATCAATGCAATTATATTTCAATTTGTATTAAACCTTCATAACCAGTTATAAAAATAAGTACACCTTAGAGTACACCCAATTAATATTAGTTGTAAATTGCATGTAGCACAATAAATCAAACGCAACATGCCACGCAACACCGGTAAACCATACTTTTACCTGAAGCCATCCCCCAAGGATAAAAAGCCATCAAGCGACACCACCCAGCTAATTATGATGCTTTTTAAGTACAATAGCTATCGGCTTGTTTATTCCACTGGGGAACGGGTTGCCGCTGGCCGCTGGAATGCCAAGGAAAAAACCGTCATAGGTAAAACCGACACCGTAAAGCTGCTTAACGCCCGGCTAAAGAATATGAAGGATTTTTGCTTTGCGGAGTATGAAAAAATTAAGACGGCCACCAATAAGGCCCCTTTGCCCGACGACCTTAGAAATGCACTTGATATTGAATTTAAAGCAAAGCCGCAAGCCATCGACGCGCCTGGGCTGTTTGACCTTATAGAACGGTTTACAAAGGGCGAAATAAAATCAAAGGGCAAGGCCAAGGCCAAGGCAACACTAACCGGCTATGCAGTTACCTTGAAGCACCTGAGGGACTATCAAGCGGAGTATAGGAAAACCAGCGGCAACCAAAAGTTTAATATTGATTTTGATACGATCACCCTTGATTTTTATTACAAATTTATTAGCTATCTGGAAAGCCAAGGCAACAAGCCCAACACTATAGGCAATAGGATTAAGCACCTAAAAACGATAATGGGGGAGGCTGTAGACCTTGGCCTTACCAATAATCTGCAATTCCGCAGCCGCAAGTTTATCAAGCCTGAAACTGACACGGACGGGGTTTATTTGACCGCAGCGGAAATAATGGCATTGCACAAGCTTGACTTATCCGAAAAAAAGAAGTTGCTGCAAGTGCGCGACCTATTTTTGGTGGGGTGCTGTACCGGCTTACGTTTTGGCGACTACAGCAATATAAAGCCTGAAAACATTGTACTGGATGAAGGAGATTGTTTTATTAAAATAAGGACGCAAAAAACGGGCGAACTGGTTATCATACCCTGCAACCCTATTATTATTGACATTTTGCGCCGGTATGAGAACACCCCCGGCAGGTTGCCAAAAACCATGTCAAACCAAAAGTTTAACGATTACGTGAAAGAGGTTTGTAAGGAGGCTAATTTAACGGAGACTGGCAGGCTTTCCACCGATATGAAAAAGGCAATGTATGAATGTGTAAGCAGCCACACGGCCCGCCGCAGCTTCGCCACCAACCTTTACTTGGAGGGCTTCCCTACTTACGAAATAATGAAAATTACCGGCCACAAAACAGAAAAGTCTTTTTTGAAGTACATAAAGGTGAGCAAGCTGGATGCCGCCCGCCGCCTGAGTGAACACATCAAAAAGAACTGGAGCGCGAAGATTTTAAAGGTGGCGTAAACTCATTCAATCAACAAATGATATTATTTATCCCCTGAATAATGGTTTTTTATTTCCTGAAATTCATCCAATACCATTTCGATATTTTTATTACCTCCTTCTAAAATTAAACTAAGATATTCCTTGTCGGTGACAATGTCCTCCCCGTCAACTATTTCATGAATGTCAATCTCTTCATTGTACTTTTTAAAAGAAAATTTTCCCGAAGCGTGCCCAAACCATAAATCAAACCTTTTGGCTCGTTTTAATTTTTTATCCTGGCCCCAATCATCGCTGCAATGGAAAATCAAAATACAATCATTGCCCTCACTCTCATAAAACTCGGTAATTATATTAATTACCGTGTTCATAACCCTACAATCAAATGGCTCTTTTTTATCCTCATTTAAGCGCACTTTTCCTGATGCCGGTGCTTTTTCTTGCCTATTTTATCAAATTAATTTAGTGAATAGCCATAAAAGGTTTAGTAACTGATTGTTTTACAGTAGTTAAAAACCTTTTAACTATTTTTTAATTTAATAGTGTAATGAGTGTACTCATAAATTATATATCTTTATGCTATCAAAATAACACACAACATGTACACATCAATCACCACCACCGCAAATGTTATCAAAGTGCACTCTTACCGCTTAACATCTATCAAGGAGCTGTCTAACGGACTTTTTAGTGTTATGAACCGCCCCTTTGCCAGCTTGGATGATGCAAAAGCCGCCGTTGATGGCACATACAGCTTTCTTTCATCATCAATCAAACGCGCCTAAACCAAATGCGGGCGGTTGCACCACCAGCCGCACGCTATAATTTACCCCAACAATACAGCCATGACAGCGGATAAAGAAATTGAACTACTGGAAAAAATTGTCGCCAACCAGGCGCGGCTAATTGAACTACAGCGCGAAAGCATTGAATTACTTAAGAAAATAAACGCCTGATGCATGCGCAACGCAACCATTTATAAAAACCTAGGGGCCGGGTAAAGTAATCGGCTTTATTGGTAAATGTCAGCAAACAAAGTAGGGAGTAAGCAGCACCACCTGCCTACTCCCTGAAAATTCAAAATAATCACAATGGCAAAAATAAGCAGCTTCCTTCAAATGGTATCACCCCTTTCCGGCGAGAACCCTAATTTTATACCGGACACCGCCCGGAAAAACTGTAATCAAATGGCCTTAGCCGAAAGCAAGCCAGCAAGCTTTTTCAAAAATTATATTGGGCAATACATTTACATATTTTCCAATAATTCAAAACACGGCTTTATTAAGGTCGCCAACGCAGCGCATGCAGAGCAGCTGCACAACCTGCAGGGCGAGACAGGTGCAAAGTTTCTTTCCATGGTTGAAAGGGCAAAGCAGGTGTTAGGCCAAGGCTTTTACCCACGGGATGCCGCGTTTAAGTTTTTTGAAATGACTGGCCACGGCATGAGCAATAGCACCGCCAACGCAATTGAGTCCGGCGATACATTAACCACTAAAACGATCGACCGTTTATCGTGGCAAAAACAGCTTAAGCTTTTACGGGTATATGCTATTAAAAATCAAATCGGTATGCGTGTTGCTTCAATTAAAAGCATAGACGCTGCCAGCGGTAAAATTTGCTTTGGGTACCTGAACCCTGATAAGGCCGCCTACCCAGACTTTACATTGCACTTTACAGAAATTGAAAGTATTTACCAGGTTATAAGCATTACCAAAAAACGTTAAGCCATGCAAACAGATATAATAAAATTGCCGAAAAACTGTGCGCAACACAAAAAGCACATCATTAAAATGGAAGTACTATTGTTAAATGGCGGTACCCAAGATTGGGAAATGCACCTGCCGCCAATTAGCCAAAATTTTGACCTGTTCAACTATGGCGCCCTTTACATGGAGGCCTTTTTGCTGGATATGCAAAGGCATTATTTGCAGGTACGCAGCTACAAAGCGGAGTTTTTTATTGAAGAAAACGGAGAGCGCACCAGCGCGGGCCGTTGGTACGATGCCCGCCATATACCAGCCGATAAGGTTTATTTACCCTGCGAAAATATTGTAGGCAAGTGGCTGCCATATGGCGAGGCTAGGCGCATAAAACGTGAAAGGGAAACGCCACATTTGGCAATCACTCCATAGGTTACCCATTTAAAAGCAATAGTTTAACCAAAAATACATTTATGGAAAAGCATTCGTTAACAGTGCCGGCCGAAGGAAGCAGCCCCAGCACCATCCGCGATTTATCACCACTGGAGCAGTTATTTGTTGAGTGGATTATTGAGGATGTGAATAAGGCCGTCAACCACCCAAAGCCATAACCCTTTAAAAATATTGCATGGACCGTTTTGAAAAATCAGTTATCAAAGAATTGCGCCGCCTATCTTCTGTGAAGCAAGATGCACAAATTTTAAAGGCCACCGGTGACTTTTTTAACACCATTGCCCCGGCTGATATAATTGGCAGCCTGCTTGCATTGGTACACAGTACGGCCCACCCCGCAAACGGGCAAAGACCATCTGAGGGTTATATTGCCAGCCTTTCATTTGATGTAAATAAGCTCATAGTGTTTATAACCGCATGCTACCAAGGCTACACCGGTAAGCAGTTTTACAGCCGCAGGGGCAACCCTTACACCGATAAGGCTCAGCGGCATTATTTGGCACCGGATGGCAAAGGGTTGGGCTAAGTGCTAATTTTTAACCGGCAAGCATGCGCACTTGCCGGTTTTTCTTTGACATTATTAAAAGTCCCTTTAAAAAGAATAGCCGTTAGTATATTTGTGTACACTCATTGCACTTAAAAAAAATACCATGCAAACACCAACACCGAAAAAAAAAGTAGGCCGCCCCAAAAAGGTAAAGCAACCTGAAACCATGCCCGTAAGGGGAGCCGCTAAAAAACTACCTAGCGGCCTTGAACGTTACACCATTATTTTGCCAGTTGACACCATTGAGGCAATAAAAAACATCTCCTATTGGAGCCGGGCCATGGTAAAAGATATTACTGCGACCGCCTTTGCCGCCCATATTGACAAGTTTAAAGCTGAGCACCCGGAATATGTGCAAGATGGCAAGGTAAAGGCACGTGCGGCCGGAAATTAATGTTTTGAACCCAATTAATGAGTCTTGCAAATGGGTATAGAATTTGTTTTAGAAAAATATTCGGGCATCGGACAGTATTTCGGTTTTTTTTATGCGCCTTCGCCTATTTTAAAAGGTATATTTTACTATTATTACAGTGGCCGCACAAGCAAAAACGAATTTTTATATTTTGAAATTCCGAAAGAATCGGAGGCCGGTAGGTTGTGCTTATTGTTATCAGAAAACACAACGCCTGATTTTCAATATATAACCATATGCAATATAGAGAATCAGTGTAAGCAAGATGCTTTGATTGTCAAAAAAAACAGGCATTGAAGCCTATTTAA
>Ga0208379_1000633_pt1 | contig 14969 bp, 19 predicted proteins | sample CryBogCBE02Aug07_FD_184559 | JGI IMG/M metagenome (GOLD analysis project Ga0208379, IMG submission 184559) | Freshwater microbial communities from Crystal Bog, Wisconsin, USA - CBE02Aug07 (SPAdes) | ecosystem: Environmental > Aquatic > Freshwater > Lake | place: Crystal Bog, Wisconsin, USA... | reverse complement strand
CAGTTATGAAACGTAGAGCGAAAGAACGGTCTGATAAAATCAGGCAAGAACTAATTGAAAAGGTATTCGCACCGCACAGAGTGGAAAAATGGATTGAATATTATGGTATGGATTGGGACGAGAAAGTTTAAGTACGTTCGGAAATTCGTGATTCAAATCCAGAGAAATCATCGAATGTATTATCTAAATATTCAAGTTCAAGAGTTAATGAAAATTCTGCACCTTTTTGAGTGCTTCCTCCACCGCCGGATGTAGCGCTACTCCCACCCGTAGTCCAATAAATAAATCCTTGATTTCCCTGCTGAGAATGAAGTCGTGTTCTAATATGAAGTCTATCTAATTTTCCCATCGGGGGACTATATCTCGCAATATTATCTTGTCCAGAATGGTCATTATATTCAATAAAATTCACAGTTCCATATCCTGTTGTTAACGCGGGTATTTTAGCAAAGAACCCATCAGGAAAGGAAGACTTGGATGAACCAACAACAGATTCATCCGACTTATTTAGCCCTTCAATATCAATTAAAAAATAATACGCGTTCGTTGATGCGGTAATTTGGGTGTCTCCTGAATTGTTGTATGTACTTGAATAATTAGTACTATATGAATACGGGTGTTGAATGGCTCCAGCACCAGAAGATTGTGATACAAGCGGTGGAAATTCTCCAGCCATTAATCTCATAGACACTACATTCTCGTATACCCGCGGTAGATATACTACAAAGTCACCGTTCGTATAATATTTTAACGTATCTCTGTCAGCAGAATCAATGAGTAGTGTCCGCTTCACTGTTCGTAATTTTTGAACAGGATTTGATTTTGAAATAGCCACGCCATTATAATCAAAAACACGATTCATCTTTGATATTTAAATCATTTTTTAATTTAAATGTGTTCATCCCAATCCATACCATAATATTCAATCCATTTTTCCACTCTGTGCGGTGCGAATACCTTTTCAATTAGTTCTTGCCTGATTTTATCAGACCGTTCTTTCGCTCTACGTTTCATAACTGGTAATGGAATTCCATATTTGGAAAATTCATTGCGAAATAATCTTAACCAATTCCAATCTTTATCTGGATTCGCTTCAACAATGTCTGGTGTAATATTGGGATTTCCAGATAAGTACTCCCAATTCCAAGGCTTGTCTGGATTTGCTTGAACAATGTCCCATGTAATATTTGCATTTTCAGATAATCCAGACCAATTCCAAGGTTTGTCTAGATTTGCTTGAACAATGTCCCATGTAATACTTGGATTTTCAGATAATTCAAGCCAATTCCAAGGTTTGTCTAGATTTGCTTGAACAATGCCCCATGTAATATTTCTATTTCCTGATAAGCACTCCCAATTCCAAGGCTTGTCTGGATTTGCTTGAACAATGTCCCATGTAATATTGGGATTTGCAGCAGATAATGCTAACCAATGCCAAGGTTTGTCTAGATTTGCTTGAACAATGTCCCATGTAATACTTGGATTTTCAGATAATTCAAGCCAATTCCAAGGTTTGTCTAGATTTGCTTGAACAATGCCCCATGTAATATTTGGATTTTTAGATAATCCATACCAACTCCAAGGTTTGTCTGGATTTGATTGAACAAATTCTGGTGTAATATTTGGATTTTTAGATAATCCATACCAACTCCAAGGTTTGTCTGGATTTGATTGAACAAATTCTGGTGTAATATTTGGATTTTCAGATAAGTACGTCCAACTCCAATCTTTGTCTGGATTTGATTGAACAAATTCTGGTGTAATATTCGGATTTTCAGATAAGTATTCCCAATGCCAATCTTTATCTGGATTTGCTCGAATAATTTCTGGTGTAATATTCGGATTCATAGATAATGACCTAAAATCCCAAGGTAAATTCGGATTATCTTGAACATCTTGCCATGTAATATTCGAATGTCTAGATAATTCCCACCAATTCCATTGTTTAGTTCTGTTTTTTTTCACTAAATCAATGAGTCGCATAATCTACAATCCTTATACAAAAAACAAATTCGTTTTAAACTTTCTCGTCCCAATCCATACCATAATATTCAATCCACTTTTCCACTCTGTGTGGTGCGAATACCTTTTCAATCAGTTCTTTCCTAATTTTATCAGACCGTTCTTTCGCTCTACGTTTCATAACTGGTAATGGAAAGTTGTATTTGCAAAATTTATTGTGAGATAAGTACTCCCAATTCCAAGGATTGTCTGTATTTGCTTGAACAATTTCCATTGTAATATTCGGATTTTGAGATAAGCACTCCCAATCCCAAGGCTTGTCTATATTTGCTTGAATAATGTGCCATGTAATATTCGGATTTCTAGATAATCTATACCAACACCAATGTTTGTCTGGATTTGCTTGAACAATGTCCCATGTAATATTCGGATTTTTAGATAATCTATACCAACGCCAAGGTTTATCTGGATTTGCTTGAACAATGTCCCACGTAATATTTGGATTTCCAGATAATCCATACCAATCCCAAGGCATGTCTGGATTTGCTTCAACAATGTTCCATGTTATATTGGGATTGCAAGATAATCCATCCCAATTCCAAGGCTTGTCTTGATTTGCTTGAACAATGTCCCATGTAATATTCGGATTTTGAGATAATGCATCCCAATTCCAAGGCTTGTCTGGATTTGCTTGAACAATGTCCCATGTAATATTCGGATTTTGAGATAATATATACCAACACCAAGGTTTGTCTGGATTATTTTGAATAATGTCCCATGTTATATTTGGAGTTGCGGATAATGCCCACCAATCCCAAGGTTTGTCTGGATTCGCTTGAACAATGTCCAATGTTATATTCGGATTTCCAGATAAGTACTCCCAATGCCAATCTTTATCTGGATTATTTTGAATAATGTCCCGTGTTATATTCGGATTCATAGATAAGTATTCCCAATGCCAATCTTTATCTGGATTGTTTTGAATATCCTCCCATGTAATATTTGGATTTCTAGATAATGCATACCAATTCCAATTCTTGTCGGGATTCGCTTTTACTAAATCAATCAAGCGCATAAAAGATACAATCCTTATACAAAAAACAAATTCGTTTTCGTTATATTAAGGATTTTCATATAACTGTGGATACATAAACAAATGCCTCGCGAAACTTTGCCAAAGGTTGATGAGTCAGGTGACACTATTGATTATCTTGAGGAAGACCCTGAAATTCCTACACAGCGATACTCTATTATTTCATTTTTGTCTCCTGAGAAGATTATTAAGCAGAAGCAGGAATTCTTTAACGAAAAGTTTGTGGAATGGCTTGAGTATGATTGGAAGATTAAAGGGATGGAGCATTTTATGGCGTTCCTTGCGAAGAAGTATAATTTGAAGGTTGATGAATTGTTCAAGGACCTTGAGGAATTTACTAAAATTCATAATGATGAAATTAAGAAGACCGATATTCGTGAGCAATATGAGGTTTTTCTTTTGAAGAACGAGAAGGATTTGGAGACTCAATTTACGGAGAAAGTTGATTTCCGAACGAATGTCCGCGGTGTGAAGGTTCGCCGTGTATTTTCTGAACTTGGAGAATGTCAGCAATATGCGCGAGTTCTACAGCGCCGTTACCCGAATGATAATTTGTATATCGGGAAAGTTGGTGCTTGGTTGCCGTGGGATCCGTCGGAGCACCGTATGCCGGAAGTTGAGTATGCTGAGAAGGAATTGAATGAACTTATGCGCAAGTATAAGGAGAATGAAGTAAATAAGGAAATCTTTTTTGAAGAAGAAAAAGCTGAGAAGATTCGGGCCCAAAAAGAGGAAAATAAGCGCCGTCAGCAAGGGCTCAAGGACGCTGGATTGGCAGATACAAACGAGGTATCTCAATCATTGGACGTCCCAGTACACCCATCGGAGGGCGCTATTCGCGAGTAATAAATATCTTTTGATCCCATACGAATATAATTATTATGAATGAAAAAAGATGCTATACTTGTTCAGAATCATGGGCATGGTGGGAGAGTTTATGTAATTGAGCAAGTTACTGAAGACTGTTTAATTAATTAAAATTTTCACGCATTGAAACCGGTATACATTAATGAAGGAACGTTTAAAATGTTATGATCCACGCGGAGATGTAGATATGAGACCAACAATTTCTGATAGGATATATGATTTAATTGATGATAAAGTTAAATATGTGGCGGAATTCAAACCAGACACATTTTTTGAAAAACTGTTCCAACCGCGGTATCCTAGGAAGATTGCAAAATACGTAAAAACTCTGTCTGAACGCCAAAATACCAGTGAAGAAGTTCCGCTACTACAAACCACCCAAGAAGAGAGTACCAAATTGAAATCCCAGTAAAATAAGAGAATATCAAAGCGAGTCCAATAGTTCCCAAAATATCATACAACGCGAATCCAAAAATTCTCGTTGCATGAAATCCTTTTTTCGGTTCACCAAAACTATGTTTGTTCATTATATTAACTAGACTTTTTTACATTGACCCATGGTCCGGAATTCTTTTTCCGCATTCCTTCGGGTGTAAATTCGTCTTGCGCAAGCATAGAGCTTGTGAATGGTTTATTATCTACCCAAAGGGAATCATCGCAAAGTTTAAATTGCGGATGTTCTGATGCTTTATACCAGAATACTTGGTCTTCTAGTCTATTTGATTGAACTCCATTGCATATGACTAGGCATTCATAATTTTCAGTGCATTGGTCCATGAATTGGCAAAACATTTCAAATGTTGGAAACATTCCTGCGAAATTTTCATAAATTCTTCTACGATTTGAAATACCGGTTTCTCGCAAAATAAATACGAAATCAATGTTTGTTCGCAAATTTGGGGTTACACCTAGCGGATACTGCATTGTAATCAGTGTTACCATGTCGATATGACGTCCGTTCATAAAAACATAGCGAGTAGATTCTTCTCGAATCCATGATGAATCGTAAAGGCAATCATCTAAAACTAAAAATGCGCGTGGGTCTATATTAGAATTTCCAGCACGTGTTCTTTTTTCATGTTCGCGGGTTTGTTTAACGGAAAGTTGGCGTTTAATGGCGCTCATGACAATATCTGGCTTGTATTTGTCGTGAATCAGCTTTGCCGGAACAATATCTTGGAAGAATGGGTTCGCAACTTCTGTTCCTGAAATGACTGTTCCAATTGGAAAACATGCTTGTGTATGGAACAAAATATCTTTTAGTAAAAAAGATTTACCGGTGTCTTTCTTACCGATTAAAACAATCATAGGCGATTTATGGGAATCTATAGCGCAACGACTTACTATAGTATCCATGTTGAACTTTTTAATTTGGAAGTTCATTCTTGAGTTTACCGCGTGAAGATTTTAATTTATGCTTTAACACAATCATATAATGGTGAAAAAGGGGGAACTTCGCACAATTCCTGTAAATCTGTCTCTTCATAAATATTCTTTGGACGAATTGAAGCGAGAAGCTGAGAGGGAATGGGGTATACAAAATTTACAGCCTTTTTTTCCGTCACTTGAAAAGTTATTTAAAACAGAAAATAAACCGAAACCGCTAGAATATGGGATTCAATTTTCTGATGAAATCCACAGTATTATCAGTAAGCATACAATTCGGACAAAAAGCGGAATTAAATCCATTCATAACAAAGTTAGTATGGTTTTAAATTCATACAAGTTTATTCAAGAAGATTATGGAAAAATAGGTCTTCCATCAACAAAAGAGCAATCCGAAAGTATTTATCATAAATTTCAAAATCCGAATAATTCCGCGTATATTGGCTCTCTTTTTTCCGCATTATTGAGTGAGTCCAGTTGTCCTAATTTTCCGAAGGTATATGGTATTTTCTTGGGAACCGCGGTAAAGCATACGATTGATATTTCAGATGATTACGAGGAATTATGCGAGCGTCCATGGTTTACACAAAATATTGGCAAAACATTTGATTTGAAAATTTCAGAAGAGACCGGCAATATATTTAAGCACACGCGAACATCAAAACTAGAGCTTAATTTAGGGGATGAAATGACGCTTGATGGTGTTGAAGAGTTGGCTGTTGAGCGTATTGAAGCGGAGCCATCGTCTCTTCAGCAAATGTTTAAAGAGCAAAAATCTGATGATAATATTTCAGACAGTTCTTCTGTTTCTACTTCTTATTTCTTTGATGTTCATTCATGTGATTGTGAGGAGGATGATCTCGAGGATGATGTGGATGAGGAAGATACTGAGCCATTCGCGTGGGCTACGTTTTCAAATGTGCCGGTTCAAATTACTGTTATGGAACAATGTGAGGGAACCATTTTCCAACTATTCATGTCATACAATGACAACGAAAAACACATTGCTTGGTTGACTCAAGTTATTTTGGCGCTATCATTTGCTCAAAAGAATTTTGGATTTGTGCATAATGACCTTCATGCGAATAATATTATGTATGTTTCTACGGAAAAGGAATTTTTATACTATTCTATGAACGGCCAATTCTACAAAGTTCCCACGTATGGATATATCATTAAGATTATTGATTTTGAGAGAGGGACCGGTTCTGTAAAAATTATGGGAATGAAAGAGCCTAAATTTTTCATGAGTGATCATTTTATGATTTCAGAAGAGGCTGGAGGTCAATATAACACTGAACCATATTTTACAAATAAATTTCCAAATGTTCGTCCGAATGCGTCGTTTGATTTGGCGCGATTCGCTACTTCAATGTTTTGGGACTTATTTCCAAATGGGCCGACGTGCGAAGAATATAGTAAAAACCAAATATTTCAATGGTTTACGAAATGGATGACAACAGAAGATGGCAAATCGGTCTTATTCCGCGATGATAAGAGTCGCCATGATAGATTTCATTCATTTCATCTGTATAAAGCCATTGTTCGATTTTGTAAAAACGCAGTTCCATCTAAACAACTGCAAAATAGTCCTTACATTGTAATATCTGTTTCAGGAGAAACTGTATGTGTCATTTAGTGAAATAAGAAGTTACATGATTTTCAATCTTATTTTTCGCATCATGCGTGTATGTATAATGTTGTAATATTGCATTTTCAAATCCAGTAGCTGAATATAATACATTCATATTTTCCGGAAGTTCAAATACATCAATGTTCTGCGATTCAATTTCATCATTTAAATAATACTGTTCATAACTTGGTTTATATCCCGGAGCATATTTATCAAATATAGTTTCAGTAAAATTAGAATATGTTTTTGGTATTCCAATCAATCCGCCATTATATTTAAATGATGGACAGTATTTATCATTTGGAAAGTATTTAGCATGAGAATCCCACGCTAAACATAATCTATTCATATTAAACGCTTTTATAATTTCTACATCCGGATTACTAGGTAGAAGATCTAAATCCCAACATATAATAAAGTCATAATTAGGTAATATTTTATGCGCTAGAAGTTTAAACCAAGATGGGTGTGAACCTCTAGTGTCAATATTTGATGGAATGTGTTCTATGAAATAATATTCAATAGAATGTTTATTAAAATAATGTGATAAAACCTTTTTTGAATTTTCTGCGTAAAAAGGATTTCCGATTGATAAGATCATAACACACCATTTAAATACCATTTTAATTATTTAAAGCATGGTTAAATTATTTTGTATGGATGCGCACATTTCTGTAATAGCTGATTTTAAAAGTGCAAATCCTGATATTGAAGTTATTGATTGGTGTTTATCGCAACATTCGTGGGTAATGAAGCGGAGTATGGATGTTCCTGAAATCATTCATCAATATTCATGGGATGTAATTAATGAAACTATGATAAAGCAATTTCAAGATGTATATGACGAATTTCTAAAACAATTTGATGGTTTCATTACCTGTCATGTACCCGCATTTGCGATGATTTATGAAAAGTATAATAAACCAATTTTAATGATTAATACATGTAGATTTGATTTGCCATTTTGTCAAACAAAAGATTATCGTATGCTTCAAGTATTTAAAGATTCTATTATGAGAATGAAGGATAGAATTACAATTGTTTCAAATAATCTTGGAGATCTTGAATATACACGACGTTGTGTAGGAATTACTCCGCTGTATAACCCATCTTTATGTTTGTATACAAATGTAAAATATACACCGACAAAAGATACATTTTTATGTCATTCCGGATCAACTCCGGCACATCCATTGATTACACAGCGGTCTGAATTGGGTTCACGACATGAATGGAGTGACGTAGTGTCCTATAAAGGAATTATACATGTTCCGTATGAAATTAGTACAATGAGTATGTTTGAGCAGTTTACGGCCGGATGTCCGCTGTTTTTTCCATCAAAGGAGTTTTTAAAATCAGACCCAAGTAATCTTATAACTATACGATCATATGGGGGGCAATCTGACCTATCAATAAATGACTGGATAGACAATTCAGATATGTATCATATATTTCAATCACTAAACACATACTATTATAATTCAATTGAACATTTATACGTCCTATTAAATGATTTTAAGTATGTAGATGACACAGAATTTCGTCAAAAATACATTGAAACTGTAAAAAATAATTGGAAAAAAATATTTAAAAGCTAGGAGTTCCTACAAACATTTCTTGAACTGCGGGAACGGTTTCCGCAACAGTCTTGGTAACTTCTGGAACATCAACGGAGGTTGCGAATACAACGCCGGACGTAATAAGACCGCCAAATAGAGACAATTTCAAAGCATCTTCCCATAGAATTGGTGCGCCAACTGATTTACGCTCTAAAGCGTAAATAATGAATGTAACTAGGGCAACTGCTATGGAGGCAATTATCATAGCATACATTTTATAGCGAGTAAGAGTGAATCTTTACAAATTTAGAACGAGCTCGCCACTTGGTTCCAATTCCACTTGTTCTGAAATTTGTGGTGGTGCCGGCGTAGGAGCTTCCTCGTCCAAATTCTCATACTGTAACTCCGCAGTTTCGTCGCTAAGATGAATTTTTGGTTGCTCTTCTTCTTCAGAATCTTCATCATCATCTTCTTCTTCAAATTGAACAGCGCCCTTCTTTTCCTCTGCAAACGTTGGTAGTTCGGGAGTTGTTTCCGGCTCTTCAACGAAATATTGTTTCGCAATAGCCCCCCACGGAATAAACGAAGAAATAACCGTGTCAACCATAAGTTTGATTCTATTATTAATTTCCTGACGGTTTCTAGCTTCTATTTCAGTGGGAAATTGGGAAGTTTTAAATAAAAATGCAACCTGCCACAACTCTCGCGCTGCGGAAATATACAGTGTATGAATAAATTTTGAGAGAGACGGCCTTTCAAAATCAATCTTGATTTCGTTTGATGTCCCGCGGTAACGAATTGAAGCAAACGCCTTCATATAGGCCAGAAATACTCCCATAAGAAGATCATCCATATAAGAACATTTGCTAACCTTTAGTATTCTTTCAACTTCCGTAGAAAGAGTCGAATCTGACCACTCGGGAATGCGTGTTAGCATATTCTGAAATGTTCTTAGAACTTGATCCGGTTGCCCATTTCGCTCACACAATTCGTTCGCGGAATTATAAATACTCCAAAATCCTTCAGAAACCGGAGAAACTAGAAGACCAGTAAGATGTTCTTGTAAATGTGTCTTGGCAAATGCAGTATCACCCATTTATTACACAAATCTATATTAATATATCAATTTTAACGAAAACGAATTTTTTTAAAATATGACTTGATTTGTCAACGCGTAAAAAATAAAAAGCTATCCGCGTGAATGTCTAACTTTAAAGAAATTGAAAAAATTTTAAAAAAGGTTGAGCATCTTCACCCGCATGGCAATTTTATTGAAAAAATGCGCAAAATTTATGAGGAAGAAAGAATTCTAGGTATAATTAGATATCTAAACAATTGGCAAACTCAAGAGCACAAAACGAAGCGAATTGATCCAAAACATAGATGCTACGGAATATTTTGTAAATGTCCAACAGTAGCATATGGTGTCGCAAATTGTGTTTTAGCAGTTGTTCATAAAATTGAATTCTAAAAAACGGATTCTTTTTCCATTATGAAAGGAATTTCAGAACGAAATGGAGATTATCACAATTATCGCTGAGAAGTACGGCTTCAATGCTGAGGAGGCACTTGCTTATTACGAGACAAAGACCGGCGGTGTTAGTCCAACAAAGTCTAAGAAGCGATCAACCGAAGAGAAGCTCAAGGATGATATTGCTGAGTTAAAGGAGAAGATTCCCGCAAAGAAGGGAAAGCTACTTGAAAAAGCTAAGCAAAAGCTCACAGAACTTGAAACCAAGCTCAGTGAGTTAACGAAGAAGAAGGCTCCGGCTCCGGCTCCGGCTCCAGCCCCAGTCGTCCAAGCTCCGCCCCCAGCTCCAGTTCCGGCCGAGCCGGCAGAAGAAAAGCGAATTAAGCGGATGACGCCGACCATCACAAAGCAACTCAAGGAAGAGTTGAATAAGGTTGGTCTTGAGGTTGATGACAAGGTAAAGAAAGAGTTTACAAACTATGTGAATTCCTTGGACAGCGAAACGTGGAAGGCTGGTGGTCTGGCCGACCATATCCGCGAGTTTGTGGATTCAAAGGCTCCTGCGAAGAAGGAATTGACAGTAGAAGCGTCCGCTGATCCGAAGGTGATGAGCCTTGACGAGCTTAAGAAGATTTCGCTTCTTACAGAGGTTGATACACCGGGTGTATACTGGAATGGCGACGATGGAGTGTTTGTAACAGGTCCTGCGGACGAGGAAGATGAGGACATGAAGAGTGTTCACAATTTCAAGGATGCGGACTATGTTGTAGGCGAGAAGAGTGGACGAGTATACCTAGTAGGGCCTACGAAGGATGTCTTCGCGGGATTTGCTGGAATTGGGAAGTTTAAGAATATTCCGGCCTAAATAATATTATTTGAACTAAATACTCTTATGAAAAAAACTATTTGCGGTAATAACCAAAATGAGAAAAAAGGAATAAAAAACGCAAGAGCTCCAAATAACATTGGAGAAATAAAATTATTTCCAAACTCTATAGCCGAGAACACGGATAGAGCATGGAGATAAATTCCAAAGAAATATGCTAAATTTTTTGCTAGAATTCCAAAAAATGACATAGCGTGTTGTGACGGCGTTTTATTGTCCGGTGAACTTATAGCCGGCGCAGAAACACTAAATTTTTTTCCATCCACAACACTTTGTGAACTCGAGGCCCCATTAATCGTATATTGAACCTCAAGCGATTTTTGTTTACTGGGATTTGGGTCCGGAATTCCAACAGCTTTGGGACTTACAATGATATTGATTGAACCATTATAAATTTGATCTTGTAAAGCATTTGTAACATCTGTAAAGTTTCCTGAATATCCGTATTCCGCTTTTACAATCTTTAATCCATCAGCTTCGCGCGCCGGAGGTGCATTTATAATCACTGAATTTCCATCCTTTTCCGTAAGAGTAGTTGTCGCGCCACCGTTAATCGTGTATGTTAACGTAAGTGTTTTTGTTTGCCCCGGAGCGGGGTCTTGGACGTTTAAAGCATCTGGAGTTACAACAAACGATAATTTCCCTTCTGATATATGCGAATTCACCGCATTTGAAACATCAACTGTTTGAGAACCAACACCATACAACGCCTTTGAGATAGCAATTCCAGACATTGTTCCTTATTATGATGAGAATACGACATTTGCGACGCCACCAATAACTCGTAAGAAATTGTATGATTCTACATAGACATTCGTTATATATGTATAATTGAACGTTTGATTTCCGCTTTTATTAATTACAGTAATGATGTCGCTTGGAGAATATAACAAATTTCCAAAAGCGTCTGTTGCATTCGGATTTACTACTGTTGGATTAGGATTTCCGGCCGTTGATTTCAATATACATACCTGTGTCTGCGGTTGAGAAGATACTGCAAATGTTGGTTGAACATATGAATTTCGAAGTATCGTTTTATTAAATTGTGAACCATTCAGTTGTCCGGACGGTTGCGTTGTGTGGTGATCTAGCGCAAAAGAATATTCGTAAATTCCTGATAAATCGGTGGATCTTCCGGTCTGAAACCTATACAGTTGTAGTTGATTAAAAAATGGTGTTTGTTTATATCCAAATCGTTCCTTTCCGTCCAAAATCACACTTGACTCTAACAAAATATCGCGATTTGTTATATTTGTTGATTGGGCGTTTCCCGACGAATACCATGGCGTCATTCCGCTTAATGATGTCGAGTCAATGGGTGGTTTATGTGGGTCATCCCAGTTTGTGTAGTTATCGAAATCATTCATCTGATATCGGTCATTTCTCTGCGATACCCAAACAATTCGAGTGCATAAATTTCGCATCGTCATTTCAATGTCGTTTCCTGCGCCATACTGTCCTTCTTTTCTAACATAATCTACCTGCGGAATAATGAATGAATGATCTGTCTTCGCAATGTGAGCCATTTCTTGATCTGTAAGAAACACGTAGTTGCATTCCATGAATGGATTTAAATTCCATAGCGATAGGGATGGGTTTGTCGGGACAGTTGGGTCAACGTATGTTGGCGGTGATAGAAAGTGGGGGATTTGAAATAAACTATTTGAGGAGTCCGGCGCAATGCGTTTTCCGTATGTCGGTGAAAGCGGATTGACATCTTTCACTGTGAAAAGTTGATACATATTTTTAAGTTCTACAACAAACTGGCATTCCGAATATTGAAGAGCTACAAGCGGTAATGCGGACCCAATATCTTCACAAAACCAGAAGTGAAGCGGAATAGTTAACGTTCTACCCGCAATACTTGGAGCTGACTGGGATGTAGATGTTGAAATAGCGTGTGGATATTGATTTATACGGTCATATGCGTTGGCCGGATCATACAGTTCGGGGACATTTCCGACCATTTGGTCAAGTAGTGCCTTTTTGTTGGCATCAAACTTTAGAGTAGCGTATAATTTCATCCATTCGCCGGTATGGCGGACAATTTCTTGTCCATTGATTGTGATTGCAACATAATTAATCATGTTATAGCCAATGTTCTTTATCCATTGAAATTCGTAACCAATCGCTGTAGAACTTGAACTAACGGATGATGGCAATGTTGTTGCTGGAACGACCGGTGAAAATATGTCCGGAAGTTGGATATTTAAATAGCAGTCGTGAAGCATTTGAGCGTAAGGTTCAATGCGGGCGCGCAATGTTAGAGACCCATATTGTGGAAGATTAATGTTTGTAGTTTTGAAGTATAATCGAAAGTGTTCCATCGCGAAATCAGTGTGACGTTTGTATACAGAGCGGAAGTGTGTGAAAGAAGGATTTCCATTTACAAGTTGGTCTTGGGCGCCTTTGCCCACGAGTTGCATTAATCCGCCAGTCATTCCTATTTATATTGTCTCGTTTAAAGATTCAGTGTTTCTTCCACATGAATTAGCAAATGGACCTCGCATATGTATCGTTAGCGGTTATAGCATCAATGGTTCTCGCTTTGTCTGGGCTGATTGCTTATTTGTATTGGCAAAATACACGTATTCTCCAACAGCTTCAACAGTTAGCATTAGTTGTTGCGTCGCATCTGAATGAACAACAGCCTCTTCCAAAACAAGAACCGGTCCCCGAGCCAGCCCCCGAGCCTGTCCCCGAACCTGAGGCTGAAGAGGAAGAGGAAGAGGAAGAGGAAGAGGAAGTGGATGACCGCGTGGAGGTTGTTGAGGGTCCCCCCGCAGTTGATGTTGATGATTTACATTCTAAGACTGTGAAGGAGCTCCATGAAATTCTTACAAAGAAAGGCATTCCATTTGGAAAACGCGATGCTAAACCAGTCTTAATTCAGCTACTCAAAGCAACCGCGTAAAACGAATTGTTTTTTTACAATACAGTGTATATTACGCTAAAATGCGCTTGATTGATTTAGTAAAAGCGAATCCCGACAAGGATTGGTATTGGTATGCATTATCTGAAAGTCCGAATATTACATGGGAAGATGTACAAAACAATCCAAATTTATATTGGAATTGGAATGGATTATCTCAAAATCCGGATATTACATGGGAGATTGTTCAAGAAAATCCAGACAAAGATTGGGATTGGTATGTATTATCTATGAATCCGAATATTACATGGGACATTGTTCAAGCAAATCCAGACAAGCCTTGGAATTGGGATGGATTATCTCGAAATCCGGATATTACATGGGACATTGTTCAAGCAAATCCAGACAAACCTTGGTGTTGGACGTACTTATCTATGAATCCCAATATTACACCAGACATTGTTCAAGCAAATCCAGATAAAGATTGGAATTGGCGCGGATTATCTTTAAATCCGAATATTACATGGGAGTTTATCAAAGCAAATCTAGATAAAGATTGGGATTGGCCTTGGTTATCTGGAGATGCAAATATTACATGGGAGTTTGTTCAAGCAAATCTAGATAAAGATTGGTGTTGGAGGTACTTATCTTTAAATCCGAATATTACACTAGACATTGTTCAAGCAAATCCAGACAACCCTTGGAATTGGGTGTACTTATCTATGAATCCGAATATTACATGGGAGTTTATCAAAGCAAATCTAGACAAACCTTGGAATTGGTTTGAATTATCTGAAAATCCAAGTATTACATGGGACATTGTTCAAGCAAATCCAGACATGCCTTGGAGCTGGCGGGGATTATCAGGAAATCCAAGTATTACATGGGACATTGTTCAAGCAAATCCATACATGCCTTGGGAATGGTATTGGTTATCTCAAAATCCAAATATTACACCAGACATTGTTCATGCAAATCCAGATAAAAAATGGGATTGGTATGAATTATCTCGCAATAAATTTTCCAAATACAACTTTCCATTACCGGTTATGAAACGTAGAGCGAAAGAGCGGTCTGATAAAATTAGACAAGAACTGATTGAAAAAGTATTCGCACCACATAGAGTGGAAAAGTGGATTGAATATTATGGTATGGATTGGGACGAGAAGGTGTAAAACGAATTGTTTTTTTACAATACAGTGTATATTACGCTAAAATGCGCTTGATTGATTTAGTAAAA
>Ga0208379_1000632_pt1 | contig 15017 bp, 6 predicted proteins | sample CryBogCBE02Aug07_FD_184559 | JGI IMG/M metagenome (GOLD analysis project Ga0208379, IMG submission 184559) | Freshwater microbial communities from Crystal Bog, Wisconsin, USA - CBE02Aug07 (SPAdes) | ecosystem: Environmental > Aquatic > Freshwater > Lake | place: Crystal Bog, Wisconsin, USA... | reverse complement strand
CCGTCTGTGACTATGACGCTGTTGCCGATGAATAGCTCTGGTTCTGGGTATACCAATCCGGCGTCAGTGGGTAATGTGAATAAGGGTTCTGTGACGCGCTCGGCGGTGATTCCGATTGAACAGTTTACAAGCCAAGTGAATACCCGTGTGCGCGGGCGTCAGTTGGTGATGAAGGTTGAAGGCAATCAGCTTGGTACGGCTTGGCAGTTGGGCATCCCCCGACTGGATCTGCAACGCGACGGTAGAAAGTCTTGATATGGGTATGCTGCAAAACGTTAATCCGCCAAGCCTGCCTGTGGCAACAAAAGCCTACGACCAGTCGTACATGGACAGACTTAGCAACGCTTTGCGTCTATTCTTCAATCAGGTCAACGCCGTGCAAAACCTCTCCTTGTCCGGGCTCAACATCGACATCAAAACGCTGCCTACCCAAACCTCGCTGAGCTCTTTGCGAGTTGGGGATGTATATGTAGATACATCCGCTGGCAACGTTCTAAAGATCAAGACATCATGATTGACCTTCAGATAGAACACAACTTTGCTGGCGGCGTGTATGCACGTCGCATGATTCTGAATCCTGGCAACTGGGTTCAGCAGCACAAGCACAACTACGATCACATGAGCATCTTGGCTATTGGCTCGGTCATCGTGGAAGCCGACGGCGAACAGAAGGTCTACTTCGGCCCTACATGCATCGAGATTAAGGCGGGCACAGCGCACAAAGTCACGGCCATTGAGTATTCACATTGGTATTGCATCCATGCTACGGACGTGGCAGAGGCCAATGATGAAATGCTCAAAGAAGAGCTGGTGATGAAATGACCCAGCGTATGTCTACACAAGACATCGTGAGGAAGTGCAATGAGTTAAAAGACTCTGGCATTGACTGGCGTAGGGCGTATTTAGTCCTGAAACATACCAGTGACCAGAATACTCACAGAATTTTTCGTGCGGGCAACACTTTGTTCTGGATTCAGTTGGGAGCACCGCATGAGGCGCAAATGTTTGTATTTAATGCCGACTCTTACAGAAACTTATTCCGAAACTTCAAGGACTTTTGTCAAGCGCTAAAGAATGCTGGATTCAAAAAAGTATGGGGTGATACTCAGGACATGAACATCTTGAACCTGATCAAACGGCTTGGCTATCCAACCACCATAGAGCCAATTGGTAAGGACGAAAAGGGCCGTCAGCTTTATCGGGGCACGGTCAATGTGTAATCCCCAAAAGATCATTAACGCAATTAACAGCATCGGCAGCGCGATGACAAATGTCGTCACTGGTGTGGTTAATACAGTCGAAAATGTTATCGAACACCCGTTGCCAGTTTTGGAAACAGCTGCCCTTATAGCGCTTGACGTACCCCCCATTCTTGCCAATGCAGCGGTATCTGCGGCAAACGGCGGAAGTATCCAGCAAATTGCCATCAGCGCAGCTACGGCCTATGCAGGCTCACAGATCGGTCAAGCAGTCGGCAGTCTAACCACTGATCCTACTCTTGTTGGGCCTCCAACCCCTGCAGACCAGCTCATCACGCAAGTTGTTACCAGCGCCTCTGGCTCTGCGGCAGTGGCTGCACTGCAAGGAAAGAGCCTTACTCAAGTTTTGGATGCGGCTGTTTCTTCTTCTGTTGGCACCCTGGTTCAGCAACAGCTAACAGCAAACGGGATACCGGCAAAGAGCATTACATCAAACGTCATTACCTCCGCTACCAGTGCTGCCACCAAAGCATTGCTAAATGGGCAAGATGTGGCAACGGCTATTGGTAATTCGGTAACAATGGCCGCCATCTCCGGCACCATATCCGCTACCGTTCAAAGCCTTACAAACAACAACAATACGCTATCCAGCCTGCAGACTCAGGGCAACAACACAATTTCCCAAGCCAACGACTATTTCAACAACACGTTGAACCCGCTGCAGCAGCAGGAAGTTCAACAGTATTCAGACGCGCAGGCTGCAGACTCCAACTTCCAGAATCTGTACGACCAGTACAACAACCTATACACACAGTATCAGGACGCTTCAAATAATTACAATAATTATTCACAATATATTAGTAATTACGAAAGCCAAAATGGAATTACTTCTCAAACAACAAATCTTCCTTGGCTCGGAATTAGTACAACACAATTCTATGACGCTAACGGAAATTCTATTGGTACTTATCAATCCAATGGAAATTTTACTGGCGACACTCCAGCATTGCCAGTTCCTCCTGGGGCACAAACACAACAGCAACTTATCGACACTGCAAATTCTCTGGCAGATCAAATCAACAACGGCGCACAAGCACTTCAAAATGCGGCCACGGCTGCACAAAACGCAGTCAACACCTACAACTCTACGGCAAGTCAGGTTAATACCGCACAAGGCACCTATAAGAGCTATACGGATGCGGTTAATAGCGTAAATGCACAGATAACGGCCTTGAATACGCAGCAGACGCAGCTGGCTACAACGCTTGGTCAGCAGGTTGACAAATACAACACAGAGGTCACGAATGAGGCCAATGCGTATGCCGCAAAGATTGCCGATCAAGCCGCTGCCGACGCTCAAGCCGCTCTGCAGCAGACGGCTTCTGCAGCAGGCTTCAATAATATCAACGACTACAACGCTGGTCAGGCAGCAGGTTTTTCCAGTGGTCAAGCATATTATTCGGCTACGGCAAATGGATTTACCAATGCAACGGATTACAACAATGCCCAGTCGCTTGGTATCGGCAGCGCATCGGCGTATCAAAGCATTCAGTCCTACGCATCCAATAATGGTTTTGGATCGAATCTGTCTGCGGCGCAGCAAGCCCAAAGTCTCGGCTCTCTGAGCGCATCGCAATACAACGCGCTGCAGGCATTTTCGTCCCAAGGCGGCTTCTTCAGTCTGTCTACCGCGCAACAGGCCCAGAACCAAGGCTTTACAAGTCAGTCCCAATATCAGTCTGCCGTCGCAGGCGGATTCAGTAATGCAGCGGCCTATACCGCAGCCACCAATGCTGGATTCACTAACAATGCAACCTATCTGTCGGCAACAAACGCCGGGTTCACCAATGCGAACGACTACAACAAGGCACTGAACGAGGGCTTTAACAACGAGCAGATTTACCAAGCTGCCACAAATGCAGGGTTCGCCAGTGCCTCGACGTATCAGAGCGCAATGAATGCTGGATTCCATGATTCATCCACTTACACGGCTGCTACTAATGCTGGCTTTACCGATGCAGCAACCTATACGGCGGCTACGAACGCTGGGTTCAAGAGCAACTCGGAATATCAAACCGCCACGTCTCAGGGCTTCAACAACGCCAATGTTTATGAAGCCGCATCCTCTGCTGGATTCAAGTCTGCCTCCGACTATCAGACCGCACAGTCTCTCGGCTTATCAAACAACTCTCAGCTGCAAAGTTTGCAGAACTATGCCCAGAACAATGGCTTTGGCAATAACCTGAATACGGCGCAGACAGCTCAGAATGCAGGATTTTCTAATCAGCAAACATACAATGCAGCTGTATCTGAAGGCTTTTCAGATAACAAGACATACCAAGCCGCCACCAATGCCGGATTTACTAATGCTGGCACCTACCAAACGGCTACACAGCTTGGATTTACCAGTCAGTCTCAGTACACCACGGCCACTAATGCCGGGTTTGAGAATGCCGCCACATACACGGCAGCTACCAATGCCGGGTTTACTGACGCCGCAAACTACAAGCAAGCGCTGACAGAGGGTTTTGCCAACAACCAGGTTTACCAAGCAGCCAAGAGTGCTGGCTTTACTGATGCAAACACTTATGCGGCTGCGCAGTCTGGTGGCTTTACAGACGCTAAAACCTATAACACCGCCACCAACGCAGGGTTTACCAGCAACAATCAGTATCAGACCGCTACCGAAGCCGGTTTCTCTGACGCAAAGACCTATACCGCTGCGACATCGGCTGGGTTCGATACCGCCAAGGAATACCCAAACTGCTACCGGCGCTGGCTCCAAACAGCGCAACAGTACAACACGGCGCAGTCTCTTGGCATCGACACCTACTCCGGCCTTCAAAAGCTGCAGACGTTCTCTGATAGTGGCAAATTTAACAGTCTTGCCGAGGCGCAGCAGGCCCAAGAGGCTGGTTTTACCAACCAGCAGACTTACACAACAGCCACCAAAGAAGGCTTTGATAATGCCGCCGCTTACACCACGGCTACCAACCAAGGCTTTGCTGATGCCAAGACATTTAATGCATCTCAAGCTGCGGGCACTACATCCGCTGCGGCGTATCAGCAATACACCGAGCTAGTAGGAAGCGGCGCAAGCACATCTGAAGCGCTGTCAATAGCCAACTTTGCTAACACGGTATCCAATCCATCAGACTACGCCGGTCAGATCAATCAGGCCATCAGCAATTCATTGTCTGGTTTGCAATTGGCTCAGGCTGCACCGCTTACTTCAGAGCTGTATCAGACCGCTCTGTCCAGAGCAAGTAATTCGCTCGTCAATATTCTTCAAGCAGCGGCGAATGATCCCAACTGGAAGACGGCCATCCCTGCGGTTGAATCAGCACTGCAGGCGGCTGGCACATCGGCATCGGCTGTGTTTGCTCCCCTGATCGCGGCTGGTTTGTCTCTATGGCCTAGTAATCTGAATGCGGACGAAGAAGCGCAACTGGCCGAGAAGTTTAAGCAGACCATCGGCTTTGTCCCGCCTGGACTGCCCACTACGGTTCCGACAACTGCACCGTCCACTGCGCCCAGCACCACACCGACTGTTAAGCCTACGGTTAGGCCGATTCCTGATCCGGGCCCAATTGAACCTAGTCCGCTGCCCTCGCAAACTACAGAGCCTACCCAAACCGAAGAGCCGACCGTCACTGAAGAGCCGACCACGACAACTGAACCAACTTCAACGACAGAGCCAACTACAACAGAGTCGCCAAGCCCAACTGCTGAGCCCGCAACTGAAGTCACCACCACTGTCAATCCTGACGGCACGATTACGACCACCTATTCTGATGGCAGCACGATTACCACAGACAAAGATGGAAACACCATCAAGGTAACTCAACCTACAACAACGACTAAACCGACTACATCGACCAGCCCATCTCCAAGCCCCTCTCCCAGTCCGTCTCCAAGCCCATCGCCGAGCCCGTCTCCGATTCCGTCGCCTACAACAACTACTGAGCCTACGGCTACTACAGAGCCAACGGTCACTCAGTCGCCGTCTACTTCTCCGACGCCAGAGCCTACGGTTACTGAAGAGCCCACAACAACTACCAAAACAACTACTACTGTTGAACCTACTGCAACCGAGCAGCCAACCACAACAGAAGAGCCTGTTCAAACGATTGAGGTGACGGATAAGCGTATCCCGACTGAGGAGCCAACGACTACGGATGAGCCGATTGCGACTATTGAGGTTACCGACAAACGTATTCCAACTGCGACGGCCACACCCACCACGACACAAGGGCCTATCCAAACGGTAACGGTGACGGATACTCGAATTCAGACTGCAACGCCTACCATAACGCCCACGCCAACAACGACAGAATCTCCGTCTCCTACACCTACAGTTACGCAGACGCCCACAGTTACGCAGACACCTACGGTTACGCAAACGCCCACGCCTACAGCGACTGCGTCTCCATCGCCAACACCGACGGTTGCGGTGTCAATAACGCCAACAATTAAACCGTCGATAACGCCGACAATTACGGTAAAGCCAACTCCTACCGTTCCGCCCTCTCTTGCTAGTCAGCTGTCTCAGATTCCACAGATGCCGCAGACGGTCATCTCTCCGGTGTACGACACGGCCAAGCCATTCGACATTGAAAAAGCCATTGATATGAAGCTGTTTGACACCCCGAAACAGACAGATCAGACTAAAGATCAATCTCAACCAAATTTGTATATAAACTCGCCAAATTTTGGCGGTTCTAATACAATCGTACAGGGTGGATCTATCCAAGACCTCCTGAACATTCTCAATTCATGAGGTGAAATATGGAAGACTTCTCAGGCGATTCGTACACCAATTTAAGCAACGACAACTACAACATCCTGAATCCGACCGCAACGGCGATTCAAGACTCAAATAACTTCCTGAAGTCTCAGGGTTATGTGCAGGGCGCTGACGGCAATTGGACGCAGACCGATAGCCAAGGTAACGTCAACATCATGCAGGTCAACAACGACGGTACGCTGAATGATCTGGGTAGCCAAGCTGGCACTGCAGCAAACCAAAACGGCGGCACAGGTGCTAACGCTGGCACCAGCACGGACACTCCGGCATATCAGAAGGCATTGTCTTTTCTTGGATTTAACCCAAGTAGCGGCTCTTTGAGTTCATTTTTGGGCGCAAATGCAAATGGATTAACAGGTTTAGCTGCCCTAGCTGCATTAACCGGCGGCAACACTCCAACTACCGCAGGCTATCAAGGATCAGTTCCCAACTTAAACGCTTATCGCAGTCAGGTTCAGGGCGCTCCAGCCACCGATGGTATTGCTATGGGTCAAAGCTATTTCACCCCCATTCAATACGCAGCACAAGGCGATACAACAGCCAATGCTGCAGCAGCTCAGGCCAACAAGGCAAATCAAATTGTTCTTAATGCTCAGAATCAAGCCAATCAGCCTTCGGCACCCACTACTGCCCAGCCCGCTATGGCTACGCCTTGGATCGCCGCACAGCAAGCCCAACAGCAGCGTATGAATAATCAGATGAACGCACAGTCCGCTCCGGCCTCCAGTGTTACTTCTGTATATCCGCTGCCCGCCGCTGGTAATGTTCCGCAAATCCCAGGCACCCAGCCGGTTGCAGCCCCACAAGGCGGTTTAATGAGTTTTGATGACGGTGGACAAGTCCCTGACGGCACCGTAGTTTGGAGTCCTATGCAAATTACAAAACCAACCCAGCAGCATGTCGGATTGGCTTCAGGCGGTATCGCAGATATGCGTCAGCCCACATACCTACAAGGCACGACCGACGGCATGGCCGACAAAATCCCTACAACCATCGACGGCAAAGAACCTGCCCTGCTTAGCCACGGCGAGTTTGTGATCCCCGCTGATGTGGTTTCCCACCTTGGCAACGGAAATTCCGACGCCGGAGCAGAGCAGTTGTACAAGATGATGGACAGGATCCGTGAAGCCCGCACCGGCAACAAAGAACAGGGTAAGCGCATTAACCCTGACAAATTTACTCCCGGCGGCATTGCAGGCTATGCAGGCGGCGGTGAAATTAAACACTACGACGGCACATCCACCAGTGCAGTGACGTCATCCAGCACCACCTCCCCGGCTACGGCTTTGGGAACGGGTGCATCTTCCTCCAACACTCTGTCGCCTTATGTCGGTCAGTATGTGACCAATATGTTGGGTCAAGGCCAAGCTCTGGCTAATCAGCCCATGCCGGTCTATCGCGGCGAATTGACTGCTGGCCCATCAGCTCTGCAGCAACAACAGTACGCTGATCTGTCCCAGCTTGCGCAGACAGGGTTAACCCCTACTAACTTCCAAGTTGGCACATTCAATGCCAACGCCGCTGCTCAGTACATGAATCCGTACCTGCAGGCGTCTTTGGATCCACAGCTGGCCGCTCTGCAACGTCAGTCGGCTATCAATGAGCAGGGCGATCTGAGCAAATTGACGCAGGCCGGTGCCTATGGCGGCTCACGTCAGGCTGTATTGCAAGGTCAAGATCAATACAACTTGCTGGCTCAGCAGGCCAACCTGATCGGTCAAGGCTACAACACCGCATACAACAATGCGATGAACCAGTTCAACACTGCTAATTCACAAAGCTTGCAAGCTCAGCAGAACCAAGAGGCGGCTAATGAAGCGGCAGCTAACTACGGCTTGTCTACGCTCAACGCTCTGGGTCAAGCGGGCTCAACCCAGCAACAGCTAAATCAAGCTGCGGATACGGCTCAATTATCACAATTCAACCAACAGATGAATTATCCTTATGCTCAGTTGCAATTTGAGCAAGGTTTGCTATATGGATTGCCTGTATCCACTACATCAACAACCCAGAACCAAACTGCGCTCGGTAACATTTTAAATACAGTAGGCGGCTTAGGTTCTTTGAATACACAGCTGAATAATTTTGGAACTTCTAGTGGAACCACCGGCAGCGGATCTCCTGGCACCACAAAGAATTAAGGAATAGACATGAGCATTGCAAACCCAAATCAATATCAAGTGTCTAATATGCTGAACAACATTCCTGACTCTCCGGGCGGACTTCAGTATTTGCAACAGCTTTCCAAAGGATCCAATCCAGAGGTTAGCCCCATCATGGCTCTGGCGGCTCTGCAGGCCAAGAACAAGCAAATGGCTTTAGCTGCTAACGCACAAGGCGCTGCAGCCGGTCAACAGCCGACCATTGCCGAACAATTGCAGATGCAAAATGCCGCATTGCAACAGGCCCATGCCCGCGCCCAGCAACCCGTGCAGCCAGTGGCATTCCCGACTGAGAACATGCCTAACCAAGAGCCTATCCAGGCTGCTCACGGCGGCTTAATGATGTTTGCACAAGGCGGTCAAGCTCAAGACCCTGCACAACAAGCCCAACAGCAAGCAGCTCTGATTGCCGCCCTGCAACAGCAACAGACCCAAAATGCGGGATCTGGGGTGTATCAATTGCTGGGTACCGACATTGCCCCCGCTCAGCAAGGTCAACCTTCCAGCACACAGAATTACATGTCTACTGCCGCTGGTACCCAGCCCATGTTCCGTCGCGCTACGGCCCCTGCTGCCGACGTTCAAAACTTGGCTCAGCAACGTCAATACGGCCAAGGCTCTAACCCTGAGATCAATCCCTATACTGCAAGCTCCGGGGTTACCTCGGCGGCTCACGGCGGCTTGATGTCTGCACGTCTGCCCAAGGGGACATTTAACTTCTCACAAGGCGGCATCTTGCACTTTGACGAAGGCGGCGATGCAGATCGTAAACGCGCTCTGGCTGCTGTTGAATCTGCCATGCCCGCAGAAATGCCCGATTCTTCCAATCTGTCTGCCTCTGACTATTACAAGCAGCGCCAGATGGCTCTTGATGCGGTTAATAAAAACACGCCCGCTCCACCCAGCCCGCCCTTGACTTTGGGTACGCCGATTACAAATCGTGAACAGCCGAATATTTACGGCAATCTGTTTTCGTCCAATGACCCAGCGGCTAAATATCAAAGTGCGCCGATGAGCCCTGAGTCGATTGCGGCTTTCAAGGCATCGTTTGGTCGTGCGCCCAATGCCCCGGCTGAGGGATCTCCAGCCCCGGCCCAGCCTGCATCTACAGGCTTGCCAAATCCGGTGACAGATCCGGTCGGATACAAACAAGCTATCAATGCAAGATTGATGCAGCAATACGGATCCACCCCTGCAGCCGCTCCTTCTGCTGCGCCAGCCCCCGCAGCTGCGCCCGCCCCTGCGGCAACACAAGGTCTTGGTTCTCTGGCTCCGTCTGGCGCACCCGCCCCAGCGCCTGCGCCCGCCGTTGCACCAGCCCCTGGGAAAGAGCCCTCCCCTAAAGATGAGCAGATGGCTATTCTGAATAAAGAATTGACCGATGCTCAAGCCAGATTAAATGCCAATCCACAAGATCCACGCGCAGCTGCTGACATTGCCGCTTTGCAAAAGGAAATCAAACGCGCTGGTGGAGATCCAACAAATTTGCCAAAATTCACCTCCAGCGACAAAGGCGGAACACCCACGCTAACAGGCGCTGCAGTCAATGCTACGACCAATGCGACCAATATCCCCCAAGGCGGCTTGCCAAGTGCATTAAAAGCTCTGCAAAATTCACCCGGATATATGTACGCTACCAACTTCTTGAACTTAAAACCCGAAACGACCGGGTTTGCCACTGACCCCAAGGTTCTGGCGCAGCAGCAAAAGGACTTCTTGAAGTCTCAAGGTGTTGAGTTGCCGTATCAAAGCCGTGATGCAGACTTGAATAAGATTCAAGCGCAAATGGCTGCGGACGATGCCGAGCATCAGCGCAACAGCGAAGCGCGTAAGTTGGAAAACTTCTACACGTTCTTGCGCAACATTCGCGGCGGAACCATTGGTCAGGGCTTGGCTAATGCCGGTAATTCCGTCCAAGCTATTACTGAAGCGCAGCGTGCCGAAGATGCGGCTTATAACAATTCGCGTCTTGAGAAGATTCAGAAACTGGCTGATGCCCGTTATAGCAATAACATGGCGCAGGTCAACCAGGTGCTGGGCTTCATGACTCAAGCTGATCAGCACGCTGCCGATGCCGCTAAGGCGATTAACGACTTTAACGTCAAGAAGGGCGAAGCTGCTGGTCACATGACTACAGCAGAATCTCAAGCGGCTGCAGAAGATACTCGCGCAGCAGGCAATATCATTGACTTCCAGATCCGTGCAGAAGCTAATCGAATTGCCAGAGAACAAAGCGTCAGCGCACAAAATGCAGCTGTTCAAGAACGCGCACAGGCTACCGTCTTCCAGCGTATAACTCAAGAAATTGAAGACCTTGAAAAGAGGAAGGAAGGCGCTTTACCTAAAGACAGGTTGTATTATCAAAACTTAATTGACGGTAAGCGCAATATGCTAAATCAGGCCACCCAAGGATTGGCGAGAACAGCCGGTCTTGGTACACTTACTGCGGCTCCTCCGGCTGCAGCACAAGACTTTAGCGCATGGGGACAACCAAAAGTTAAGCAATAAAGGATAGCCATGCCAACGTATGAAATCACAGCTCCGAATGGGCTTACATACGAGATTGATGGCCCTCCTGGTGCGACCCAAGCGCAAGTAGCTCAAGCCGTCCTCGCCAAGAACCCAGAGGCCGGTCAAAAGCCTGCTGGCCCTGCGCCGTTTAGTCTTAAAGATGTTGGCATTGCTGCGGCCACCGGTGCTGTTGGCGCTGCCAAGGGCTTAACCAATGTATTTGGCGCAAACAATGCGGCTTCAAATTACCTTCAAGGCGCTCAAGAAAGTCTCGAATCAAAATATACGCCTGCACGTCAAGCAGAAATAAAGCGTTTAGGCGAAGAGGAAGAAGAGGCCAATAAGTCTGGCGACTACCTGAAAATTGCCAAGGCCAAGTTGCATCAGATTACTGCTGCCCCAGTTCAGGGATTGGCAGAATTGGCTGGTGGCTTAGCTCCATTTATGCTTACCGGCCCACTGGGTGAGGCAGCGGGTGCATCAAGGGCAGGTATTGCCGCTTTGGATACTGCTTTGGGTGCGGCAACTGGCGTTGGCGCTACAAAAGAAGGTATGTATAACGCTGCATATCAAGCAAGCAAAGCCCAAGGGAAAGATGAGCAAACTGCTCGTAGTGCCGCCGAGGCAGCATCTGGTTATACCGGTAACAATGTAGGCCAACTGCTTGCTAGTGGCGTACTTGCCGGTGGTGCCGGTCGCGCATTGAAAGGCATGGGTTCCGGCTATGGCGTAACTACCGCCAGAGAAGCTGGGATTATGAGTGGTCTATCCGCTCAACAGCAATATGCTGCTAACCAAGCCGCCCAACAAGCCGGTGCCCAGACGCCATCAGGGCAAGGCGTATTTGGCGCTGCAATTAGCGGCGGCATAACTGGCGCAGTAGCTGGACTTGCCGGTCGTGCTATGCATGGCCCAGAGCAGGCTGCACCTCCACAACAAGAAAAGCCCCCTGCCGCTCCCGCCGCAGAAGTCCCGCCAATTACACCGGCTCCTCCCCCTCCCGGAGAGATGCCGCCCGCACCTCCGCCACCGGTTCCTCCTGCCAAACCAGCAGAGGCTCCTCCGATTACGCCTGCTCCACCACCGCCAGAAGCCGCTGCCCCAGCGCCTGCAGCAGAACCGGCTCCCGCTCCAGCTCCTGCACCGGCTCCCACGCTTCCAGACCAGCCACCGCATCAGCCTTTCCATGCGCTGCCGCCATCACTTGCGCCGGATGTGGAAAGTCAATTGCGGTCACGTCTGCAGGCTACAATCAATGATCCGAATGCATCAATGGCCGAACGTGATTTGGCTAATCAGCATTTAAATTCCCTCAATCAAACCGCCCAAGGCCCTGCAGATGCACATGCGGCCAATGTGCGTAATATTGCTAGCACCTACAGAAATGTTGTTTTCAATCAACCGTTTGATCCAAACTACCACCAAGGCTTGGATCCCAACATCACCGGCGAATTACTCCAAAACCGAGACCGCTCCGGCGCTGCATCTGTTGACCAAATGCAGCAGATCGCAGCCCGCCCAGACTACTCAAAGGTCGGCGTAACCAAGGATGCCACCAACGGCGCTCCCATCGTTATCTCTGACAAGCAGCTGCCCAAAGAACAGCTGGGTGCAGTATCTACCGCTACCGCCTCCGACGGCACTCGCATTCCCGTGCGCTATGCCGTTGTGGATGCGGGCGATCTCACGCCCTCTCATAGTGTTTCTGGCCTGCGTAATGACGAGTACTATGATTTAAACCACCAAACCATCCGTCCCATCGGCGGCAATGGCCGCGTGGCTGGCTTGCAAGAGGCTTACCACCGCATGACCACCGGTAACTACCGAGATGAGATGGCGGCAGATATCCATCACGGCATTAGCCCCGATGTGATTAACAACATGCAGCGGCCTATCCTTGTTCGTCTGATGCCCAAGGCAGAAGTTAAACCTGGTCTGGCCGACAAGTTGAACACTACCGGCACGCTGCGCTTGAACCCTCTTGAAGCGGCCAAGAATGACGCTAATCGGGTTGATCTATCAAGTCTGACATTCCATGAAGATGGATCGCCAACGCATCAATCGCTAATGAATTTTGTTCGCGCCATGCCTATGGATGAACGGGCTCAGATGACCGACGGCAGCGGCATACCCAACATCGTTGCAATGCACAGACTGAAGAATGCTATCTTTGCCAAAGCTTACGGCAAGGATGAGTTGATTCATTTGTATGCACAGGCAACAGATGATGAGGCCGTTCGGGTGATGAACGCGCTTGCCAAGGTTGCGCCCAAGATGGCGAAGCTAGAAGGCGCTGGTGAGTACGATGTTCGCAATGACGTAGCAAAGGCCGCAGAAGAAGCGGTAAATGCCCGTCGTGCAGGCTCCAAGATTTCTGACCGCGCCAACCAAAATGACATGACTCGCAGTCCAGAGACTCAAAAGATTCTGGATATGTTTGGTGAGAATGCTAGGTCGGGCAAGAAGATGGCCGAAGCTTTGGAACGGTTGGCTGACGCTGCTCGTGATGCGCATGAAGAAAGCCAAGTTGAAGACCTGTTTGGTCAGAAACCCAAGCGGCCATTGGATGAGGTTTATGGGGCGATGAAGGGTGAGCCAGAAGAGCCTGGTTTGTTTGGCGAAGAGCCAACACCTGCTGCTGCACCAGCACCGGCGGAGAAGCCAAAAGCCGCCAAGCCTGTAAAAGAGAATCCTGAGTTTGATATCAAGAAGCCACGCGAGCAGATAGCAAAAGAAATCAGCGGGAAGTCTTTCACCCATGTTGCCAAATGGCTTGTTGATAACGCGCCAAATAGTGCTGCAAAAGCAATTGCTGAGCATGTTTTACGTCGCGTAGAACAATTTGAAAAACTTGGTTTTTACGGTGGCCCAGTAAAAGTTATCAACGGAACTCGTCGCAAAGGCAGAGGGGTTGCATACATAGCAAGGACGCATAATCCAAAAGTTGGGTTCATAATGAATGCCAGATTCAATGGCATTGATACAAAGACTGGAAAAGCGGATCGTTATACCGGAACGGATTTCTCATCAATCCTGCATGAGTTTTTGCACGCAGCAACCGTTCCTCAAATTGCTTTTAACCCCAATAGCGCAGCCACCAAAGAGCTTACAAGCTTGTTGGATTTGGTACGCAAACAAGCGTATAAGGACTTCATGTCCAAGTCCAAACATCCTGCGCTGGATAGCATATTTGCGAATGGACATCCATCAATCAATCCGGCAGATATTTTGACAAAGGGCCAGATTGAAGCCAGAGATGCAAGCGGTAGAAAGATAAACGGCAGCAATACGTTACTCAATGAAAGGGAGCTGCTTGCTTGGGGATTGTCCGATCACCATGTGCAGGATTACTTAAAAGGTATTAAGGTTAGCGATAGTCAGAATGGCTTTAGCAAACTTGTGGATATTGTTCGCAAAATGCTAGGCATTTCTGCTAAGCATGAAACCGCCCTAGATAGTCTGATGCGCACCAGCGAGACTTTGTTTGAAGAAAGCATATCGGATGTACAAAAAGGAATTGAAGCAAGTGGTCAAGCATTTAGGCCGCTGCCTCCCGGAACTTATCATGATCCAAAAGAAATTAGCTCTAAAGCAATAGCATCGGAAGCGCCTACACCCACCGAGAATGCCCAGCGCGTCTTGGATCAATTAAAGGCTATGGGCCGTGGCCCCGCCGAGCCAGAACCAGGTGCAACGCAGAACCTGCGTAAGTATTGGGACAATGCTCGGGACAACCCCAAGCTGGCCGCTAATGATGCAGCCTCTTACCTGCGTAACTGGAAAGACAAAATTGAGACTTGGGTTTTCTCCAGCGATAGTGCGCTGAACAACAACATCCGCCGCTCCGTGATGGAGTCTGCTGCGTCAATGCCTGAGAAGGTCAAAGCTTTGCTGAACGTCAGCACCAGCCAGACCGTCCATGCCGACGCCCTTGCAAGCCGATTCATGATTGACGGCAATCTAAGGTACGACGATAACGACCATAAGTGGCATAGCGTTAAAGACGATAGCAACGTGGTGTCTCTGTCTCGGGCTCTCGATAAGATGGCCGCTGCGCACGGCCTGACCAAAGAGGAAGCCGAGCGTATTGGTCACCTTGGCTTTGAAGCTGAACGCACCGGCGGCTTGGTTAAGTTCAATGCTGGCGTCGATGCTGAAGTCGCTCAGATGAAGGAAGAGGTTAAGAAGCTGCAGGCCGAGGGCAAATACCAAGCTGCTCTGGCTTTGAAGCGTCAGGCCGACCGCCGACTGGGCGATAAGAAGTTCATTCACCTGGACGACGAAACCATTGCTTACGGCAAGTCTCTGTTCGAGAAATTCCCTGAGCTCAAGGAAGTC
>Ga0208379_1000629_pt1 | contig 15025 bp, 14 predicted proteins | sample CryBogCBE02Aug07_FD_184559 | JGI IMG/M metagenome (GOLD analysis project Ga0208379, IMG submission 184559) | Freshwater microbial communities from Crystal Bog, Wisconsin, USA - CBE02Aug07 (SPAdes) | ecosystem: Environmental > Aquatic > Freshwater > Lake | place: Crystal Bog, Wisconsin, USA... | reverse complement strand
AAGACGGCGTAATTCCTTGAGTGTCATTGTATCGTAAGCACTGGTGCCAGTCTTCACTTCGGCAACTCCGCTACCGACTCCACCTGGCTGTAAGTCATCGGCGACGGCATCATCGGGCTTGGAGTAAAGGGCAGCAGGCTGGGACGATTCGGCAGATGATTCGGTCACTTCTAATACAGGGGAATCCTGGTCCTTAGGCTGTAAAAAGGGGGTGTTTTCAGCGAGGGCACCGTGTAAGTCGTCGTTGAGAATTTCGGCGTCATCTTCACTCATTACGGAGCCTGGTGCGGGAGCGTATACTGGAACGTTACTTTCAGCCCCAACAGGCGCAAACGGTGCCGGGGCACCTACTGGTGGTCCTGTAGACAATGCCATTTTCATTTCATATACGATATTCTCAAGCAAGCTGAGTTTGCGTAACATGAACTGATTCTGGGTCCAGAACCAATAGACGGCACCGAGTATTAATACAGTCATACAAAGCGCTACATAGAATGTATCAGATAAATTCATTTGTCTCTGCTTGAGGCAACAATCTTTCTTGAATAATTTGACCGCAAAAACTTACGACCGGGCATCGGGTAGCAAACCACGTTCCTTCAAAATTTCCATAACACTACTTTTGTCGGAGACCCCAGGAATCACTTTGTAGGTATAAGCGAGTTTGCCGTCGTCGCCCAGCGATGCCTCCATTTGTATCGCCGTCGCCTGCGATCCAAACGATTCAGCGAGGTCCTTGTAATGAGTTGAAATGATAGAGACAACGTCCCGTTTCAAATACAGTTGTCGCATAAATACACGACTCGCCTCCAGGCCATCGCCCGCATTGGTGGAATGAAAGATTTCGTCCATCATCACAAAAGCAGGCAACCCCTCAACCGCCAGCACCTCTTTGGCGAATTCTATCTCCGCCTCAAACGTGGAGAGCGAGCCGAGTAATCCAGCGGGCTCCAGCGCTGTTACAATGGTTTTGAAGGGCGAAAACGACATAGAGCGAGCCCAGGCGAAGCCCCAAGTCTGCGCCGTCACAATCGCCAGTCCTATAGATTTACAGTAGGTAGATTTACCACCTCGGTTCGGTCCCGTCAAAATCGCATGATTTTCTATAAACAAATTGTTAGAAATACAGGGTTTTATGAATGGATGATGAACGTCGGTGAGGTAAACGCCGACCTTCTCCTTCAACAGTATAGGAAAACAGATACTTTCTAAACTGGCAATAGCACTGTAGCAATCTATTTGCGACAACCAGACTTTTAGAATATGTATGGGTTGCGAGTTATTCCATACTGCGCCAAAAGTGGAAACTCCGTCCAAATCATCCAGTTCTTTACAGCCCAGAAGTGCCGCCTCACCGCTATCAATGAGTCTCGCTGCGGCACGCTGCGCTTTTGGTGATAGGGTTTTTAACTCCTTAAGAGCTTTCTTTGCCGCTGAATAAATCTCTTGAATACGATTTCCTCGTTCCTCCAAATCAAACCAAATAGCACGTGTATGAATGGCGTTATTTATTTGCGACCATATTCCACTAATGAACATAGCCAGTGTTAGGCAGATAAAGAGCGATTCAAAAATGAATCCTAAACGGTCGTCGGCGCTCCTTGCCCTCAAAAATACTGGCACGGTTATTTGCTGTAGCAAAACGTGTCGCACACGAGTCATATATTCTTCGGTTGTAAACTGTATTTCAGGATTGAGAAATCGTAATAAAAAGAATGGTATCACCACGGCAATAAGTGGTGCTAATACAGTAAATGCGGGAATCATAATTGTTCGCCAAAAAATCAGGCCATTCATAACAGTTGGATTTTTATTGAGAAATGAACCAAAATGTGTCGGTTTCCATAGAATTTGTGAAACCGATTCGGTAATACGACTATCCTCATTTTCTAAAGCATCATCTACAAAAGAGGTTTTATCGCGAATAGATTCTAGAATTTTAATAACCGATTTATTTACAGTAGGTTCTAAACGTAAAGCCATTATTGGTAATTGTCTACGTTTTATCTCCTTAGAGTCGGAGGTTACATCTGTGAGACCGATACTAAAATAGTTCTTTCCCCAAGAGGTTTGTAAGGGTACAACGCTATTCACATTATCGAGGTCTAAATCACTTGTTACTTGTTTTCCTAACATTTAATCTGTGCGACGCAAAAAATTGAAGCCGTCTTCCGCCACTTCAAAAATGTGTGGGTTGCGTCTAATTCCATTCTTTCAAATGTCCCTTCGTTCTAACATGTCTTCTTCCCGTCTTCCTTCCTCCCTTCCGGAACATTTACGCCGTGTTCTTGAAACACGTTCTAATTCTAATGTATGCCCCAGCGATATTGCTGAACGATTGCTATCCATGCCATTCTTTCAAAAGAGCAAGGAAGCACGTCCAGCAAAGGCAATAAATCGCTTTGCGGGTTTGGTACCTAATCCTAATAACCCAGGATTCGCCAATGGTGGTGCTGGTAATCCGCCATCTCAATGGCGTCCGGCCTACAGTAGTAGTGCCGACCCTCGTGGCGGTCGCGCTGACCACCGCAATAATCATCGCTACGAACCCCGTCATGAATCTCGTCATGAAGCTCGTCATGAAGCTCGTACCGATGACGGCTTTCAAGTATGGTCAAGTCGTCGTCAGCCAGCACGTCCTGTAGCAGTAGTAGCAGCTCCCGTGGTAGCCCCGATTGTAGCACCTGTCACTCCAGTTAGTACTGAACCTGAAGGACCAAAGTTCAGCTCTGCCGCTGTGAAGTCGGCTGGTGAAACTGAAGACCGCATTCTTGCCAAGGTGAAGGGTAAGATTAACAAGCTCGGTCCTATGAACTATGATGCTACCAAGACCTTCATGCAACAGATTCTGGACTCGGATGAAACCGAGTTTCTAGACGAATTTATGAAATTCATCTTTCAAAAGGCGGCGACTGAATCAGCATTCTGTCCATTGTACGCCAAGTTACTTCACGAATTGGCGGACCAATTCACACATTTGCGTGTTGTGATGACCAATCTCTTTCGTGATTATACCGCAATCTTTGTAGAAGTGGAAACTGCTCCGGATGTTGGCACTGAAAACTACAAGGCATTCGTTGAAGCGTTGGAACGTAAGAAGTTCCGCCGTGGATACAGTCAGTTTGTCGCTGAACTGGTTAAACTCGGTGAAGCCGATCTTGATGCGTTCTCCGAACTCGTTCAACAGATTGTCACAGTCTTGGAAGCTTCTTACAAAATCCCCGAAAAGACCTTGGTCTGTGAAGAATACATTGACTGCCTGGCCAATATGTGTACTTCAGCCCCTAAGATTCTCTCTAGAGCCTCATGGTCTGAGGGTGTCAAGGAGCGTTTGGCAAAGTTGGCCAAGTTGCCGCGTTCAGATGCCCCCGGTTTGACAAACAAGGGGCGATTCGCCTTGATGGATTTAGTGGATTTTGCTAACCGAGGCTGGAAATAAAAAATCAAAAACATAAATAGAAAATGGCAAAGCGTAACAACACCCGTCGCAACAACAATCGCCGAGGTGGTCGTCGCAGTAATACAGTTAAGGCTGGTCTTTTTCGCCGCGTCTACAACGTTCCAAGTGCCGGTATTCACGCCGTCCGTAACGTTGCCGGTACAGGTTTGAACTTACTTGTAAATGTACCAACCAACGCTGTACGTGGTGCTAAGAATATTGTCAAGAAGGTTACATACAAGGGTTTGAACGGTATCAACAACGGTTTAGGACGTGTTTTCTCAGGCGCCAACAACGTAGTCACTGGTGCTGTCGGTGTTTTTAAATCCCGCAAGAACCGTCGTGGTGGTTCCCGTCGTAACAACACTCGTCGTACAATGATGTACCGTAAGCGCAAGAACAACACACGCAAGACCATGTCTCGCAAGCGCAAGAACAGCCGTCGTAATAACTCACGCAAGCACCGTGGAGGATTCGCTAATATGCCAAAGATGCCTGCTATGAATATGTCCAAGATGCCAATGATGCCAAAGTAAATACTAAATAATAAGTCTTTTTGATTGATGTCAGCATTCGTTGAACGCAGACAACAAAATTGACCGTGGTCTAAGGGGATAATTAGTTAGGTCAATAAAATGCCAAATGATGGGAAACCACGCGCATTAAAGCGAAAGGAGCGACCACCTATTGATGACGATGACGATGACGATAGTAGTGTGGATAGCAAGGGAAACATTCGTGACTTGATTGACTACGATTATGATGAAGAGGAAGAACCAAGACAACCCCGTTCATCCGCAGTCGCCGCCAGACGTAAGATTCGTAAACTTATGAAACTCACTCCCGACTCAACTGACACTGATGTCTCTCCACATATTGAAGTGGTTGATGTGGAGGATGATGATGATATCGTAAAGCCTAAAAAACGCGGTAACGTTCCAATGGCCGAACTCAAATCTAAGGATAAGGAAATGGCCCTGGATAATACAAGTAGCGATGAGGAGGAAGTGATTAAGAAGAAGTCTAAGAAGGATAAGAAGCGTGATAAGAAGAAAAAGGATAAGAAAAAGCGTAAGGATGAGTCTAGTGAAGAAGAGGAAGAAGATGATGACGAAGAGATGGAATTAGACGAAGAGGATGAGGAAGAAGAGGAAGATGATAAGCGAGGACGCCGTAAAAATACCTTTGATATTATTATCTCCGATATGTTGGGCGGCGGAGGTGATCCAAACAAGCCAAAGAAGTACAATATGAAGAAGGAACCGGCAAGTGTCAAGCGATTTGTAGAACTCATCCAAAAAGAGGATGAGGGTGAAGAGGATACAATTGACAACGATATCACTTATTTCAAATCTTTATCGGTTGAGAAACAGGCGGCGCTTCTCAGGGCTTTGGAAGTGAAGGCGACCCCACCTGAAGTTCAAGTGCCTCTCAAATTCAAAATTTTAGAGAAAGTTGCTGTCAAGCCAGAACTTAGTCGCATAGCAATGGCGAAGTACAACGCACTCTGTAATCTTGACCCTTCATCCAGTGAATATTATAAATGCTCTCACTGGATTAGTGGCTTTACCGACCTTCCTTTGGGTACTTTCAAAGATTTACCGGTAAAGATGGAAGATGGACCAGAAAAGTGTGGTGAATTTATGGAAAAGGTCCATAAATGTATGGAAACGGCAATTTACGGCCACGAAGAGGCGAAACTCCAGATTATGCAATTTGTCTCCTCCTGGATTGCGAATCCTAAGGCGAATGGCAATTGTCTCAGTATTCATGGACCAATGGGTACAGGTAAGACCAGTCTAATTAAGGACGGTGTAGCAAAAGCGTTAGAACGTCCATTCCACTTCATTACGTTGGGTGGTGCCACGGATGCCAGTTTCTTAGACGGTCATAGTTACACGTATGAAGGCTCAACTTGGGGTAAGATTGCTGATGTACTTATGCAGTCTAAGTGTATGAATCCAATCATCTATTTTGACGAATTAGACAAAGTATCGGAGACACCTAAGGGAGATGAAATCAATAATCTCCTAATCCATCTTACGGATGGTAGCCAAAACGACCGATTCCAGGATAAGTACTTTACGGGTATTGACTTTGACCTCAGCCGTTGTCTCTTCATCTTCTCACACAATAATAATGAAAAGGTGAATCCCATCTTGCGCGACCGTATGTATAATATCAAGGTGAATGGATTCTCAATGAAGGAGAAACAACTCATTGCGGAAAATTATCTCATCAATGCCGCTCTTAAGGATGCGGGCCTACACGAAAAGGTAAGCATCGGTAAGGAGATTCTTCAGCATATTATTGAAAACTTTACAGGCGGAGAGGCTGGAGTTCGTGAACTCAAGCGCTGTATTCAAACTATCATTAGCAAACTCAATCTGTTGCGATTCTATAACAATCCTAAACAGGTTCCCTTCTCCATTAAGGATTTCGCACTCCCCTTTACGATTAAGAAGGAGCATGTGGAACTGTTCTTGAAGAAAAAGGACCAATTAGACGCAAGCGTGGCGCATTTGTACACCTAAACAATCATCTAAACCCACCTTATTTCCTAAAATATAGAAAATGAAAATCAATTTCTATACTTTTTCATTTAATAATCCTCAGCGCAAAGCGAAGATGGAGGAACAGTTCGCAGCCGAAGGGATTCCGTTAGAGTTTGTTGAACCGGTGCCGTCTACAGACCCTCGTCTCACCGCAGCACCAGATAAACTCAAGCGCTTGTGGGGAATTATGTTCAGTCATTTGGATATGTTACAGACATTTCTCAATTCGGATGCCGACTTTGGCGTTTTTTGCGAAGATGATATCCGCCTTCGTAAAAATATCGCTCCGCTCTTGCCAGAAATTATGCTTCAATTCAAACGTCATAATTTAGAGATTCTACTTCTCAGTTGCTTATGTTCGTATGTACCGGTAGAAGTATACACCCATCAGCCACATGGTGTTTTAGAACATCCTTATACATTTCTCACATACGAGGATAATCTATGGGGCGCTCATATGTATATGTTAGACAGTAAGACCGCACAGAAGCATTTGGATAAGTATAATTTAGAGTATGCGATAAAAACTCTTACAGATTCCAGTTTGACGCATTTTAATCCAGATTGGACCCTGACGAAAGACGCTAGAAGAAAGGCGGCGTTGTATCCAATGCTCAGCTTAGAAAGCGGAGTAGTCAATACAGATCATGAGTTTCAAGTTCAATTTCATAAAATGTGTTTTGAGAAGCATTTTAGCGAAGAGTTTTATCATTAATTAAATCAAATCAAATCAAATCAAAAGTTGGGCATACCGATTTTGAGCTCTTCGCCGCTTTCGGACACCGCACGGACCTTCTTCACGGTCTCGCCTACACTAGCGACAGTTGTAGCAGCGACAGTACCAGTGGCAACAGCAGATGTGAGGGTCTCAACGACCTCCTTTATTTCAAGAGATTCGCCAATGGACTGAAATACACTGGTGGGGTCGCCACCGGCACCGAATAAGTAAGCGTACGCAGCGACACCGCATGTAAAACTACCGGCTACAAACCAGCGAAAGAGTACTGAGTTTTCCGGGAGCTTATTCTCTTTATAGGAACTCCATCCTGCTACTATAAAGAGCGCCAACCCACCGCCGAGGAGGGTGAAAAGAATTAGATACGCCGTAGACATGTTTCTAGGGCGCTGAGAGAATTGTTGTCGCTCGCTCTTCCGCACCGACAAATTAGGCCAGCACCTCAAAATCGTCCGTTGAACCGAGAGGTGCGTCAATATCCTCTGTTACGGCAACAGGAGCTAAAGCAGACAAAGGAGCCGCAGAAATAGGAGCCGCAACCGGTTCTAAATCCTCAACATCATCGTCAACTAGGGGAACAGAAGAGTTGCTGAAAGAGAGACGTGGTGGAGCATCATCATCCTGGTTATATTGAAGACGGCTGATATCCTGTGTTGTCTCATCATAAACGGTATCGTAAGATGAAAAATGGACCGCTGGTTCAGTATCAATCATAACTTTTTCTGGAAGAGCACCGCCCTCCTTAGAAATCTTCACTTCAGGAGTGACAACAGGCATATCCACCTGATGAGCCGATGGTTCAATTGTTGGAGGTTCAGGATTTGTCTCCAACTTTTGGACTACAGTAGGTTCAACAACTTTTGGTGGCTCTTCAGCCGCAAGTTCAGCAAGTACTTTAGGAGTTTCAACGACTTGAACCGACTTCACTTCCTTAGGTTCTTCAACTACTTGCTTAATATCTTCAACTACTTTCACCTCCTTAACTTCCTTAACCTCCTTAGGTTCTTCAACTACTTTCACTTCCTTCACCTCTTCGGCAACATTAGGCTCCTCTTTGACCTCTTCGGCAACCTTTGTCTCTTTCACCTCCTCTTCCTCCTCCTCTTCCTTAATCTCTTCCTTAACTTCCTCCTTGGCTTCCTCTTCATCATCCTTATCTTCACCGTCGTCCAAGTAGTCTCGTAAGATGGATTTGACGGGCAACAATGAGCGCACAGCGCCGCTCAACGCCTCGGTACAAATCTGTTCCGCCTGTAAAATATTCTTCTGTTTTTCAACAGGTGGCTGATCCTGGGCGAACAAATAGGGTGCCTTCCAGAAGGAGCGAGCACATTCAATGAATACACGGTGTAAAAAGTGGTCCAACTTTGGCAGAGTAATTTGTAATTTCTTCTGCCGAGAGTTGACACGGATAGCAGTAAGCATCTTGGTGTAGGCGATGAATACGGCGGTCATTAATTCCTCCATGTAATCGCAACGGCAGTTGTCCAAAATGATGCCAATGTTACTATCAATAACATCCTGATTCCAAAGAGGCACCTCAGAGCAGTAATTTTGAAATACACTCATAACACGTTTTCCTTCACTTTCCGCCAATGTATTGTATTCTTTACGAAAAAATTCTACGAGTGGAGGAACAATCCAGGTAGACATTTGTTTGAGATACTCATTACGAGCCTCCGAGTATAGAGACGCGTTTTCCATAGTTTATTCAGGACCGACATTGGTTTTCTGTTCTCTTAACGCAGAGATACAATCAAAAAATAGAGTGCGAGGACTGGTTCCACCAAGCCGGGACCATTGTGCGCACGTACTCGCTACAAGCGGATTCTGTTTCCAACCCTGACGTAAAATATCGCGTAAATCAATACCGCTATTTTTACAAGTCTGCTCCGCCTCAACCGCCCACGCAACCCATTCCAAATTGTTAGAAGTTCCAGGTCGTTTTTTAAGTATAGAGACAATCACATCATCACCGTTTCCGTAATGGACGGTATCTGGACAGTGTAAAATACTTAGAGCGTTCAATACTGCGGTTCGTAAATTTCCGTACGAATATTTCACAATCTTTTCAACAATTGTTTTATCTAATTTATAATCGGTACGACGTTGTAATTCAAATGTAATATCGGTTGAATCAGGGGCCGTAAAAGTTACAATTGAAGAACGGGATAGAATCGGTTCGGATATAGCACCGGCATCTCGGCATTCAAAAATTATACGAGTAGAAGCGGAGGTCGTTTCTAACATACGACGTAAGAACGCCTGGGTGTCGGAGGTGAGCATTTCGGCGTGTTCAAATATAATCCAGCGGAGTTTTCCGTCCATTGTTTTAGAGCCACGAGCAAAATTACGAATATTATCGCGTACTGAGCGTAACCCAGAATTGGCAGTACAATCTATCTTTAATTTTGGTACATCGGCGAGGACAATACGTAGAAATAGCGATTTTCCACAACCTTGTGGCCCAACTAGAATAATGTGCGACGCCTTGTTTTCACGAATGAGTTGGGCGGTCGCAGTAATCACATCACGATTTCCAACTATATCATCAATTGTTTTGGGCGACTTAGAATCGTATACCCAATTATCTAGCATTCTAGACTATTCTTTAGTGTAAAGAATAGTTTATAATGTTTAGATGAGAACTTAAATAGCATCACGACCACCGACCATAGCGGCACGGTGGAGTGGGATGACATATGGATTGCGTTCAAGAGCGGCGACTGTGACAGGTTCATTACGGATGGCAGAAATATCCAACTTGAGAACGGTACGAGGACGCTGGAGACCGATGACTTCACGGGAGGTAGGAATGTTGTCCACACGGTCCACGATTGGTTCGCGGTCGTTGACGGAATCGGCGTTGAGTTTGCGGTATTGGAGATGGATATTGTCTTCGCCGTTGAAGAGTTTGACGGAGGAACCCTGAGGGCGACGGCCACGGGCCACATTCTCTTTTTGTGCGTATTGGCGCATATTTTGGGCATCGGTACGATTCTTTTCGGCGGTAGCGACTGCTGCGATAGCGGGACCCTGGTAGGAGGAATCGGCTGTGAGCGCCGCTTTCTGTGTATTGCGGACGGTATCCTGTAGACGAGATTCGGCCTTGCTTGGAATACCTGCTGTGGCGAAGTTACGGTACAAGTCCTGGATATCAAGGGTGTTACGACCGGTTACACGAGCAATATCATCGGGGTCGTAAATTGTGAGTTTCTGTGGTACATCACCGCGTCCCATAATACCGAGGTAGTCGTTGTCTTCGGTGGTCTCTTTGATGGTTGTACGGGCGATATCGTTAGGGTCGTAGACGGTGAGACGAGGTTGCGCATCTGCTGGGCCAGCAGTACCGAGGTAGTTAAAATCTTCGGTTTCTTCCTGACGGGTTGGACGAGCAACATCCTGGTAGGGAAGAGTGACTTCACCGGTTTCCTGTGGTACAATGTTAAGACCGTGGACACGTTCTGTAGTGTAGAAACGTTCGTTGGGACGAATTTCCACACCGGATTTACCGTAGTCGTTCTCTTGAGCGTCGGTGTTGGCGTCAAAGTTGGCGGTAAGATCAGCGTTACGCCAACCGAAGGGACCCATCTGCTTGACGAGTGGTGTGCGGGTACTGGCGACTGTGTAGGTCGCCTTACCTTCAACCTGGCCGGCGGAACCTTCGTATTCCTTAGAAGTATCAGGACGAGTGACATGCTTGAGTACCTGAGTGGAGCGGATAGTCGCCTTGGAATTGTCGGAGGCGGTGACGAAGTTACGTTCACCGTGTTCGTTGAGGTAGAACTTATCGGGGTGGTATTTACGGACGTCACCAATGCTCTCAGCAGTACCGCTGGTGGTAATAAAATGCGCACCAGGTACAACTGGAGTGGCATATGTCAACTTAGGATTAGTTACGGTACGTAAATCGTTGGTACGAGGCATACGTTCAATAATGAACTCTTCACCGGCCTGCTGTTGGTAACCACCGGATGGTAATTCGGTGTAACCTTGGTTGAGACCTGGACCGACACGGATAGGTTCAACGGGTCGCTCACCACCACGATTCTTAGGTTCTACAATACGAGATTCCATGAAGTCGGTAGTAGATTCAAAACCGAAAGGATTGCCGATAGGTTCGGTTGTAGGTTCAAAGAAGGGCGCCTGTTCACGCTTAGCGTACAACGTCTTACCGGAGCCAGAATATACATCAAGAATCTGGTTATTCGCATTATCAATCATGTTTTGTTTCACTTGCCCACGGAAGAAGGGAACCATGTTTTGGTGTTTAAATTCGCCGGGTGCGAACTCAACTCCGCTCAAAGCTGATACAAATCCCTTGCGTGCGGTGGCGTCTTCCCAGCCGTCAGGACGAGTTTGGAGCGCATCGGCGACTGTAGGGTCATCCTGAGTTGGGAGGGAGAGTGGAGGAACGGGGAAATAACCGTTTGGAATCGCTTGGAGTTGCGAAGGATTTGGTTCAGCGGGTAAGGAACCACCGCTGGGTAACATGAATTGCTCATCGTATTTACCGGCGCCAAGTGTATTTGGCTGACGAGGAGAACCTGGAACTGTAGGATGATTTGGTGGTGTATAGACCTCTTCACGAGTGGCAGCATAGGTGGAGGGAGAGCGTTCGCCATCGTGCTTGCCAGGCGAGTATGATGTCTTAGGTCCTATACGAAAGTCTGGAGAGCCTTCTAGAGATTCAAAACCCTCTTTTGTTTTTGACGCCAACGTCTTACTGGCGGCGTAGCCTAAGCCAAGTAATCCAAGGAAAACTGCGGTCTCCATATTGGAACTTCTACTATGAGTCATTAAGTTTCCTACGAACCTCTAACGGGATAATAAATCAATACATAGATTCTATGAAGCGATTTGCTATAGATTAGACGATTAAGCGACCTTGGCGTAATTATGACGGGCGTAGCCGGTTGAGGGTGGATTGAGTGGTGAGGGTTGAATGCCGTATAAAGCATTTGGGGGAGCCGGGAGGACATCAAGACCACGTGGTAGTTTGTTGACGGCACGATTCACTGAAGCACGGTACTCGTTGAGGGCATCCATCTCTAAGCCCTGGAAGGTAGAATCAGGTTCATAAGCGTTTGGAGCGGGGAGAACTTCACGAGAGCCGGTAGGTGTAGGGATACAAGGACGGAACTCGTCTTTTTGTTGTAAACGAGTGCTAATTTCCCAGTCAAAAGGCATCATCGCCTTCTCTTGGGGATTCTGGCAGAGCCATTCCCAACGATTCCAACCGGTAGAGCGGAGTGTACAAGGAGGGTCATTAAGCCGGGTATGAGTCTGTGGAAACGACTGCTCTTTCATATTTGTGAGTGGTGTGTTGTTCATCTTATTGCCGGCAGGATCGTACTGATTACAGATGGTCTTGGTTGTTGGACGATTGATGTTGAATAAGTCGGATTCTACATCGGTTTTGATGAAGGATGCGTTCTGCGCATCTCCCCATTTCTGTAGAATTGTTGTAGGCTCAGGAGCGTAGGTCGCATTACAGTACTGTGGAGGAGCGTCTAATTGATAACGACCGGGACCAGTTGTGACACGTAAATCGTCGGTGGTTTTACAACCGTCGTAGAGGCGACGGTTCCAAGATTGGTCCTTCAAAGCAACGTTTGCCATTCTATTATAGTCATTTCTTATCTTTTTTATAAACAAAAAAGAAATGAATATTCTCCTAAATCAGTTAACTTAAAATCGCATAGGGTAGCAAGTATTGACACCGAGTGGCTTTGGTGTTCCTACACCTGGGTAGGTGACATACTGGCAGCCTGGTAAATTACGAGGAGTTGTATCTACTGTAAAAATTTTACCAGTTGATTTATCACGGTACGCAAATGATGGAGGATAATCGGGGCAGCCGGCACCGCCAAGAGGGCAGGCGGGTAAATACTGACGAGCGATACATTTACTCTGGACGCGAGTACGACCGAACAAATCAGATTCTAAATCAACGAGATTTCCACTAATGTTAGAGACCTCAGAACCGCCAACGAGACCGAGAGCGTTACGGCATTTGCCTGGATTTTCAAACTTGACTGGCATCTGGGTGTAGGAAAACATACCGTAATCTTGTTCATCGCGGACGGTTACCATATCCGTAGAACCAATGCGGTTCCAGGCGGAATTCCACGGCGCCTGAGGGCTGGACATGTCCATTTTCTTTACTGAAGGTACATAAAAAGAATCCGGGCATAACAATATAAAGGATGATATGGTCAAAGGGACCAATACGCAATGAGTACTCAAGCAAGGGAACAGAATACTTAGCAACGGAGGAGGAACTCATTAAACAGGTCCAAGATGCGACCGACATCTTATGGATTCGTACCGGATCCTTGAGTCATCTTAGAAAAACCGATTTAGATATAGCAGCAAAACATTTGGATAAACTCAAAAACCCAGTGACGCTTATAACTACGGACGGCGACCGATTCGTTCCAAGTTCATACGAGTCAACAACGGTTGACGCAATATTAACCCATCCTAAAATCACAAAATGGCTGACACAGAATTACGATAGAACCGTCGTCCACGATAAACTCGGCTATATGCCGATAGGTTTTGACCTACATACACCACGTTGGCTTATCAACAAAAGCGCACAAGAGAAACTCAAGTTTATGCTGGAGACCCGTAAAACCGCCCCGCCAAAAATCAAGGATAAAATCTTTCTAGACGCACACTTAACACCCAGCAGCTTAGAGCGAGAAACCGTGCGCGCCACGGCCCGCAACAACTCAGCAATTATTTGTTTGAAATCCCAGGTCTCCTTCACAGATATCACGAAAATCTATAATATGTATCAGTTTGTACTGTCTCCACCAGGACGAGGATTTGATTGCCATCGCACTTGGGAACTTTTTCTAGCCGGTTGTATTGTTATCGTAAAATCATCGCCACTAGACGAAATGTATAAACAACATAAACTACCGGTGGTCATAATCAAAAATTGGGCTGAACTCAATGAGAATTTAGCACAAAAATTACATCAATGGTACAATGACCTGGTTGAATTAACCGATTTAGAAACGATATTACCGAAACTACAATTTGGGTATTGGATACAGGCTTAGCAGTTGAGGTCGCGAATGAATTGACGACTTGGGATGCCACCACGAACCCAGCCAGGCGCAGCGGCCTCAGTTACCAAGTTAGTAGGATTCTGGATGTGACGGGCTAAGTGTGGTACAAGAGGTGTGAACTGATTATCAAAGAAAGTTTCAGTGACTGTACCACAAGGACGCTCAATACGAGCAAATTCGGCGTAGATTAAGTCGCTTTCAACATCGGGATTACCACGACCGTTACCCATGTATGGAACGGTTGTGAAAGGACGAGACTGGACGTGGAGAGGGCAACGGAGACGACCTTCCTGTGTCTGGTCTGTACGTAAGCGGGAATCCTGGTCAATCTGCTGATTGTTGTAACCGAAACCTTCACGGCCGAGTAAGGTTGGATTTGGGTATTCAATACGGGCAGCATCGGCCTGCTTTGGAACCAAGTTACGGATTTGATATATACCGGGACCTACCTGATCACGCATTTGCTGTGCGACCTCACACGTATCATCGTATGTACGAGTGAACTCGTTTATTTGGTACTCCTTAGGAGCAATATCAACTCCACGGGGGAAAGGTGCGACAGACATTGTCTTCTATCCATCTAAAAGACAAAAAATTATGGAGAATTTCTACAAATACAACTCTTTCGTAAGGGTTCTATTGGTAAATAAAAGTGCTTAAGCGTACTTGGGACCGAGTTCATAACAACCAGAGGCACGAGGAATACGTCCCATCGCCTTCAGTGAAGAAGTCGCAGTGAAACCGATAGATTGTTTTTTATAGTAGGCGGCTTCCGCTTTTTTAGCCGCTGCCAAATTACGAAATGGACTCTTTTTCACTGAACGAGTTTGAAAAGGGTAGGGACTATTGCGGCATTTTCTAGTCTTATTCGCCATTTGTAAAGAATAACTATTTTATGGTGCCGCTAACCAAGGAATTTGACCACCCTCTGTACCAGTCTGGCATACAGCGAGATTGCCCTCTTTACAGGTGAGACCAGGTACACGGAAGAGCCAGTTTTGGAATGATTCTTGGTCGTTGGGAATAGAAGTGGAAGGTGGAACTATCCACGTTCGCTGATTCTGCATATGCTGGAAAACGTCACCAGGGTCGCCGTATAATCGGTTCTGGGTATCGTCGGATAATTGACGTGCGATGTCATTTGTATCAACGGAGGCGGCAGGAGGCTTAGTAGGATTATCAAGTACTTCGTTGACTAATACACCCATGT
>Ga0208379_1000618_pt1 | contig 15131 bp, 16 predicted proteins | sample CryBogCBE02Aug07_FD_184559 | JGI IMG/M metagenome (GOLD analysis project Ga0208379, IMG submission 184559) | Freshwater microbial communities from Crystal Bog, Wisconsin, USA - CBE02Aug07 (SPAdes) | ecosystem: Environmental > Aquatic > Freshwater > Lake | place: Crystal Bog, Wisconsin, USA... | reverse complement strand
ATGAAGGTGACGATAATGCATGCAGTTACGATATACATGTAAAGATGATGAGATGCAGTTACACGGGGCGATATTGTTAAATGCTGTGATGATGATGCATGCTGTGATGATTTTATGTTTCAATGAGATGATTATGATAAATGTGGAGGCGATACTACATGTGATATATGCAGTGACGTGATTTATTACAATCATGATGACCATACATCATATTGATACATGGGGATGATAGTTATACTTGAAATATTGATGATAGATAGATACCAAACGATGAAGCATCTCTTGTAGCACGGAGTGATTATTGTAAATGCGGTGATGGTTATAGTGTGATGATGTTGCATGGGTCGGTGATGATATATGCATACGAGGATGATTGATACAACGATACACACATCGATCGCATGGGATGACATGATACGTGAGGTAATCATGATACTTGGGAATCACAGTTACAGTTGTTGCATGGGTGATTTTGATAGGGATAAAACATGCATTTATTGTATGAGAATACATGCAGTGAGGGTCATTCATTATACAGTGTGAGTCACCTTCTTCTATGTGCCTTTATAGATTTCTTGATAGTGTTTGATTTTTCTGAAATATGTGAATAATATAAAATATTAAGTATTGTTAATTTACTTGGATACATGCTAAATCGCATCATGTATGCAAGTCACATCATTTTTACCTATATATTTTCAATGTAGGGATCAGTGAGAACAACTATCTAAAAATGTTATGTGAAGAATTCAGTTACCACATGCTGTTCAAAAACTTGTAACGGTTCATCAGCAGTTACAGTGCCTGGAACAACTAAATAAAAAAGCTCATTTCTCAATCAATTTTAGCATTTAGATTCAACCAAGTACTTTTTAGGATGTAATTTTTTAGTAGTAACCATCACCATATCTTGGTTTAAAAATCTTGTAGCTTGTATGTCTAGCATTTTGAAATTAATGAAAATTGTACGTACACTTTAGAACAATGAACTTCGAAACAAATACAATTATCAACTCTACCAAGCGACACAGCACTATAAAACTAATATAATAGTATCCGATAGCCTTTCCGTTAACCTCTACAACCCTGGCCACTCTTTTTGACATGGAATCTATCAACTTTTTGATGTCCTGAGCCATCCCATCACACTCTCGAATAATGGCCTCTCTGGGGTCATTTAATGAGTAGTACTTCTTACCATTCTTGTATGCATGATGGACCAACTAGACCCAAGCATTCTTGATTGGATTCAGGTCAGGAGATTTCGCTGACCAGTCAGAAACATTGAGTTAATTGTTGTTATTTAGATAAATGATAAGTTAAGAGTTGAACAGATTAGTTAAGTTCGATAGTAAGTTGACTCTAGCCACTAAGACATCAAGCAACTAAGGCTAGAAGCGATGAAAGTTAGGAATAAGAAGGTCTCAACTTTGATGGATCAGTACTCTCCATTTTGGGCTAGGCTTGCTATTGAATCCCAAGAAGCTGTGAAATGTCACAAGGATTATGTCGCAGCAAAGCTCATTGAAGATCCAAATTACCTTTGGAAGATCATTGTGGATACCCACCTTACCAATCCAATCGGAGGAATCGTGAGGTCCAAGATTAAAGAAGAGATGGACCTGAAAAAGAAGTACGAAAGGTTCAGTCAACGAGACACCGATACAGGAACACATTTCCGTGCGTTCAACAACTGGTGGCTCACCCTATCAGCTGCCGGGATCGAGAGACCGAGCGAGGATCGACTAGCCATAGAGTTCCTCATGTCGTTGGACATGAGGAGATACGGCATGATGATGACGGACCTAGAGAACGGCGTGCTTGAATACCCTGTCACCCTTAACTCGGCTTACGAGATGGCGAAAGGACGAAAGGAGAGAAGAATGGTGTCGGAATCCGACGGGAACATGCATCAAGTGTTTGCATTTGCCTGCGACCTACCAAAGAAGAGTCCTAGGACAAAGCAAACTACTAACGGCAAGCCAGGGTCTAAAATACCAGTGGGAGTGGCAAAAGACACCAAGAAGGACGACCGCACTTGTTATAATTGCGGAAATGCAGGGCACATCCAAAGAAACTGCCCATACGCCAAGTCCGAAACCGACGAGACACCCGCTGTAATGGTTGCTGTAGGAGAATCCGACCCAGACTACGACGCTGAAGATGCACTGATGTTCATGGTGAACGAGGTTGAAACGTCTGCTATCATACTATTCACCGCATGTGAAGTGCTCCTGGATAATCAAGCAGGTACATCAATTGTGCACAACGAGCATCTACTGAACGATATCAGACAGGTCAAGGGCTATAAGATCCGTGGGATTGAGAAAGGATCTTCTGGTTTAGCAGTGGAGTGCAAGGGTACTTTCCCTGATCTTAGTCTCATCGGGTGTAACGTCGGCTATGCCCCTGGTGCCACGGCCAACATACTCTCCAAGTCAGCCCTGCGTGATGCTGGATACCGCATGGAGTATAACTTTGAGCAAGATATATACACGCTTCACGGGGACAGCAATACCTATGTATTCGGCAGGAAGCGGTATCATGACCTAGTGTCTCCTCACTATTCATGTGATATGTCACCGTACCTGCCCCATGCTATGGTCGCCACAGTCGATGAAAACCTCCAACGATACACCAAGCGTGAAGTAGCCCGAGCTATCGTGGCTCGAGAGCTGATGACAGATAAACTTAGCTTCGCGTCACCTCAGGCAACTATAGATATTATCAATGCAGGATTATCAAACTGTGAAGTCACTGCTGATGATGTCCGCCGCAGCATTGCTATCTGAGGCAATCCTATTCCATCTATCAAAGGAAAAAACCAAAAAGCAAGCCCCCCTAATCGCTGAAGTCTCCTATGGCCCCAAGCTTACCCAAAAGCAACAGATTCTGCATGCAGATCTAATGTACATCAAAGGGATAGCATTCTTTGTCGGAGTGCTCGCGCCACTGGGTTTGGTGATGTGTGTGCATCTTGTCAGCCGAACGGAATCATCCATCTACAAAGCAATAAAACGTATCCTAGCGACAGGGAGAGCAGAGGATTCTCCAATACATCATTCCACATAGATGGAGAAGGAGCAATGGCTCCCATTCTACCGTTGTTGCAAGCAGCTGGCATCGTGATCAACATGGCAGGGCCCGGGGAGCACGTCCCTGTTACAGAAAGAATGATCCAGACAATCAAGAGCAGAGTCCGATGTTACGAGCATAGCTTGCCATACGTCATGTGTCGAGTGCTACTGATCATGTGTTCTCTCTTCTGTGTTTCGCGCATCAACATGCAACCAAGCACCACCTCGGTAGATCGTATCAGCCCTCTTGAGAAGTTCTCTGGTCAGAAGCTTGATGCAAAAGTTCATCTCCGCTGCGGCTTTGGCGAATATGTACAGGCAACCGTGCCGCACACAGACAACACACTCAAGACACGCACTGATGGCTGCATCACCCTACTTCCTACGGGGAATGCCACCGGTACTGTGCAGATGCTCAGCTTGAGCACGAACTCTATTGTTCGCGGAGACCACTATCAACGTCTCCCGATGCCGAACCAAGTTGTAGTCCACCTGAATTCCATAGCTACTCGCCAAGGTTATATCCGTGGATCAATGGACCCCGGTATCGCAGATGATCCCGACCCTCTCGTAGCGGACAATGGTGATCCTGAATTCGGGAATGCCACCGGTACTGTGCAGATGCTCAGCTTGAGCACGAACTCTATTGTTCGCAGAGACCACTATCAACGTCTCCCGATGCCGAACCAAGTTGTAGTCCACCTGAATTCCATAGCTACTCGCCAAGGTTATATCCGTGGGGATACGGATGTACCTGTAACCACTGATGATCTAGTGCACACAGACCAGGATCGTTCCTTGTCTGATGCTGCAGGGGTGCTGGATTCATCAGGGCCTTTAGTGGCCCCGGGGGCTAAGGATTTAGTTATCGCGGCAGATGATCCAACGATAGATGCTCCAACGATAGATGATCGACGCTACCCAGTCCGGAGCAGCCGGACGCCAGCAGTGTATTCAGAGAGGACATCAGCCGATATCCAACAAGGTGCTGAGTTTCGCTCTCAATGGCAAGACAGTCTCTATGCTTTCAAGATCTCTGTGCGCAAGGCAATGAAAGAACGACCCAACGATGCTGAGCCTGTGATCATAAAGGAAATGAAACAGATGTTAGAGAAAAAGGTATGGCATGGAAAGCACATGGCCGACCTGACTGCGACAGAGCGATCGGCAGTCATTCGCTCATCCATGTTTCTAAAAGACAAGTACCTAGCCTCTGGAGCATTCGATAAATTCAAGGCAAGACTCGTGGGAGGGGGTGATGGCCAGGACAAAAGTCTCTATGAGAATCTGTCTTCATCTACTGCAGCCACTACGTCTGTCTTTACAATCGCTGCGATTGCAGCCTCAGAGAATCGATTCGTTGAAACCGTGGACATTGGGGGTGCATTCCTTCATGCGGACATGAAACCTACAGGAGTAGTCGTGCATATGCGACTTGATAAGATGATGACAAGCATTCTGGTAAAAATCGCCCCTGATTATCGCCAGTTCATCAACAATGATGGAACGATTGTGGTACAGCTGGACAAAGCACTCTATGGTACAGTTGAAGCTGCAAGCCTCTAGTACAATGAGCTGAAAGGAAAATTAGAACAATATGAACTCGTTGCAAACCCATACGACACCTGCGTCTTTAACATGACCGGAGCTGATGGGATCCAAACAACCGTGGTACTACATGTTGATGATCTAATGATTACCAGTGCAAACCAGGCGCACCTAGAGTCATTCAAGCAATACATGAGAACGATATACAAAGAGATTTCTATTAAGCAAGGCAAGATCATTGACTACCTGGGGATGACTTTCGACTTCACGTGCAACCCGAAGCTAAGCGTGACTATGGGACATTGTACCGAAGATATTCTGAGTGACTGTGGTGTGACCGAGCCTAAGCAGACACCAGCAACCTCTGGTCTCTTCGATGTTCGCGACGCTCCGAAGGCTAGCGCTTCTGAACGCAAGTGGTTCCACAGCTATGTCGCAAAGATGCTCTACTTGGCAAAGCGTGTTCGCCCTGAGTGCCTGACAGCTGTGGCTTTTCTCTCTACCAGAGTACATGAGTGTGACATCGATGATCTGGCAAAGCTACGTCGCCTGCTTGGATATGTGCTAGGGACTAGAGACAGAGGTATTGTATTTGACATCGGTGATGAGATAAGAGTACATGCTTACATTGACGCGGCGTACGGAGTACACACTGATTTTAGATCACACACTGGTTGCGTCGTTGTACTGGGTAATGCCGGACCAATCCATTGCAAGTCTAAGAAACAGAGAATCGTCACAAAATCTAGCATGGCTTATCTGACACGGCAAGCACTGCTCTGCACTTGAACAACTTCGTTGAGGCGCAGGGATACAATCTTGAGCCTACTGTACTTCATCAGGACAACATGAGCGGTATGGCGGTGATGAAAAAAGGTGGACCTGTCTCTGAGATATTCATATTAGATACTTCTGGCTGAAGGAGCAGGGTAGATCTTGGAATAGTAAAAATTCAGCACCTTGGAACTTCGAGGATGTTTGCTAATCTTCTTACTAAGCCCGTTCAAGGAAAACAATTTCTTCAAGAAAGATATGGTTTGACAAACTGGGGGCTTGATCCAGCTCAAGCAGCGACGAAAACAGTATCCTTTGGATAACAGTGTTGAGAAACACAGGTAATGTAGTCACCTCACAACTTAGGGGTGTGTTGTTATTTTGATAAATGATAAGTTAAGAGTTGAACAGATTAGTTAAGTTCGATAGTAAGTTGACTCTTGTTGCTTGAACATCATGGTTATGAATATTATGTTCATGTTTATTGCATTAAGTTATTTGTGATGTATGCGTTAGCATGGGTTACTGTCGTTACATACACGCATAATCATGTGATACGAGTTTAATTGAGTTTTACTTGTGGATGTATATTTAATTAACCGAGTTAACATCGAGACTGTTTTGCTCATAGGCTGTAGATAATATTCACAGTACAGAGAACACTATTTCGATACGTTATTGAATAGCTGTGCTGTCATATTATCATTTACAACATTAATGATCCAAAAGTCATCTGCGGGTGGAAGCAGAAGTGTGTATTGGACAATTATCTTGTCGGAAAAAAGCATTTTGTTTTTGTCGTTATGCGATGTCAATTTTACAATGAATAAATAATCATATCATTTACGGCGTAAATTAACGTAAGTTAATTGCGTAAATTAACGTAAGTTAATTAACGTTGAGTTATCCTCAATAACATAATTCAATTATTTATCAAAATAGAAAAGGCAAAAATATAGCAAGGATTCAATTCGATCAAACAATCTATCCAAGACAAATTAACAGAGAAATCACAAGGTGGTCAACCACAAATAACCATTTGTTGCTTTTGTTCCAGAATATGGAAAACGAAGGTTCCGATGAAGAATGGATCAAATCGATCAAGCCATAGAGAAATGTGGTAAAATAGCCTAAGAGCTTAAAAGGAACGAACCCATAGAAGACTCGCACGACCGCATGCGAGTGCAAAATCGCAAGAATATAATGTCCAAGATGGATGAATGTTTTTGCTTATATTAACTTAGGAAGTGCAACAGAAGCAAACGCAACAGAAGAAGATGGATGAATGTATTAGAGCTCGCATGTGATTGGCACGTAGGTAATCGTGAAGCTTGTCAGAATGTAACAAAGCCTTGGACGGTTCCCAACTGTCATGTGCCTCTTCAAAACCGGCCCAACGAATGTGGAATTCTGGGGTGGAACGTCGGTTGCGATTATCGCGATGCGCCAAGACAGATTCGATGTCGAATTCTGTGATCGGGATCATAGACGAATGGACGAGATTATGAGTGTGTGTGTATATTGCTCCAACCCACCAATGGGGTGAAGAGAACATTCTAGTGCACAGGGTATTCCGTAATGCGCTGATCGTACTCCACAAGTAGATGGAAATCGCTATTGCGCTGATTTTCTTGCGCTGCCTTAATAAGCACATGTTGCTTCTGAATCCAAGTATCCATGGTATTGGACAGTGCGAAGCGTGCCGAGGAATTGCAAACAGCTTGTGCAGTCAGGATGCGGGAGGAATTGTTATCACCTGTGGTAGTTTTTTCTACCGTATTCATAATACGCTGAACCATAGGAAGTTGGTCGTATGACCAAGAGTTGTGCGCCCGTGTAATCCGGAAGTTCCTGATTAGGTGACCCAGATCTTCCTGATTAGCGCGCTCCACGATGACGTTCTCTTCTTTGTAGTACGCTGTCGTGAGCGATTACTCCACCCCCGACAACTGAAGTAGCTGCTCGATGAGCTCGTTGTGGAAAGTCGGCCCACGGTCGGTGAGCATCATCTCTGGAGTCTCGAATCGACCGAAGTGTTGTAAAACGCACGAAACAGTTTCCAGCGCTGTTGTGGATTTGGTGGGGAATAGTTTGACCCACCGTGAGAAAGCATCAATCAAGACTAGGACATACTCGTACCCATGGTCATTCTTCGTAAGCGGTCCGATGTGGTTAAAATGGATGACAGCAAAGGGATTGTATGATGCGTAGGTGAAGGAGTGTGTCGCTATAGGAATCTTTAACCGACTCATCACCTGACAGCAAGGGCATTAGCGTGTATGGTTTTTGATTTTTTTTTGCGCGAAAAAAATCAAATTTGATAAGTTCATTTTTCAAATTTTGACGTTCGTGGTTATTGATATTTTTTCATGAGAACAATAATGTAGATGCAGAAGCTTCTAGGTGCAGAACACATGGCTATTCTTGCCTGTAATCGGTCTGAAAGTTTAGTATAAATTATATGCACTATAAAAATCACTGTCAAAAGCTTTTATAGACGGTATTATTACCTTTTTTAATTCTATAGCACTTGGAAGGACCTAACCCGGGATTAGAGACAAGGCAATGGTTCATTGGACTTTGCGATGCATGCGTATTGTTTTTATTTTCTTATAATTCTCTTCTATGCTGTGAAGATATGCTTTATTTATGTTGTTAAAATTGAGCAATTTAGTTACACTTTTTTGATCGTGTATGTTAATTAACTCTTGCATATATACAATCTACGGTATGTATATGATAGTATTCAATGCTTTTTACATCAAATATAAACAAGACAATGCATAAAATTGATAAGTATATTTTAAATTAACTTTGTTGAATCCCATTTAAAGAGGCATAGATGATTACATACAGGGATATATAGTGCACACAAATTACAGTGATATATTGTATAATCATAGCATTAATCCTATATGGTCATACACGCAATATATCAATGACAAACTCATGCCTTTCGATTTGCCCATGCTTCACTTTTGACTTTGAGGCCATCCAGAGCAGCTGCAATCGCATCCAGGTATAGCCATACGAATGACTTCATATAATAACAATAATTATATGTAAATGATCAAAATAAAGTGCAAAAGTGATAAATAACATGATTAAATATCAAATAATGTTAAGAAATGTAGCGGATTATGAACAATTGATGTTTTGTTAGTTGTAATTCAGGGTGTATCAGATAGATGCGGTACCTACCTGCTGATATTCAACATCTGCAGCCAAGAAGGGTATTCAGGATCATTCAAAAATGTCAAATAACATTTTGATAAGGTGTCTATCAAATTTTTTATTTTCTGAGTGGAGGCGTGATTTGATTTTTTGCTTATCAAACGCAAAAATATAGTAGTAGTAGTAGTAATGGCCATATCATTCACGATAATGCTAATTACATTCAAGGCAATAATGACAACAGTAGTAGTGGAAGTAGTAGTAGTAGTAGCAGTAGTCGCAGCAATAGCAGCAGTAATGTCCCTAACACTCACGATAATGCTAATTACATTCAAGGTAATAATGACAACAGAAGTGGTGGTAGTAGTAGCAGTAACAGTAGTAGTAATAATAATGGCCATATCATTCATGATAATGCTGATACCATTCAAGGCAATAATGGCAACAGTAGTAGTGGTAGTAGTAGTGGCAGCAGTAGTTGTAGTAGTAGTAGTAGTAGTGATAACGGCCACGTCATTCATGATAATGCTAATTACATTCAAGGCAATAATGACAACAGTAGTGGTGGTGGTAGTAGTAGTAGTAGTAGTAGTAGTAGTAGTAGTAGTAGTCGCAGCAGTAGTAGCAGTAATGTCCCTAACACTCACGATAATGCAAATTACATTCAAGGCAATAATGACAACAGAAGTGGTGGTAGTAGTAGCAGTACCAGTAGTAGTAGCAGTGGCGATAATAGTAGTAGAGACCATAGCATCAACGATAATGCTAATAATAGTCATAACATTCCATGCATTGATGACAACATTAATGATAGAAGTAGTAGCTACAGTAGTGGCATTACTAGGTATGACCATATCATTCATGATAATGCTAATTACATCAACTGCGACACTAACCTCGGTTACGAACCAAACTTAAGAACACCTGCTAACATGGCGGCAACTATAGTTCACCCCACCAACATCTACGATATTCACAATGACAATCACAACAATAACAATAACGGTAGCAACAGCATTAACAATCGTAATAACAATGATATCAACGACGACAATGACAGCAATAACATTAGCAATACTAACAACAGTGACAGCAACGATAACATTTATAATAACAGCAGTAGCAATTATAACAACGTTGATGACCACAGCATTAGCAATTATGGTAATGGTAGTAGCACTAATATTACAGATACCGCCAACACCGATAGCAACAATAACAATAATTACAACAATAATAATATAAGCAACTATTACAACACAAGTAACAATCATAATATTTATATTAATAGCTCAAGTTGCTCAGTTTATAATATCTTATGCAGCACCACTGACCTGCAATATTCTCATCATGAAAGTATCCATGAAGTCGAAGGCCCTCCAGCTGCTTCTTCTGATACTAACAATGTTAATCCTTGCAATTAATTATTATCAATCTTCATGTGTCGTAACTTTATTCCTACCTTTCATGGCTTAAGGTTTTCGCTGACCAAACGGCCGACTGTTCATCCGGAAATTTTCGATTTCTCACTCAAATGGTCCGAAGAATGATACAACCAGCTGGTTGAGTGAGGGAAATGTAATTAACCCATTTTATTCGTTAGGAAAGATATTATAACTTCATTCAGGCCGAATTTGAAATTTCAATGTTTAAATGAATTTAACCCAAACATAATGTCGAAATGGGCCGATGAATTGCATCATGGGGATAGAGACTGACTTGTATGCGTTTACATTGTTGTAATGCTCTCAGCATAGTCTTTAACTTCGTCCAAGTAGTTTCTAAATGAAGGAAAACTTGAAGTAACATGAGCACTTTTTCCAAACCTCAAAATATCATCAAATGTTCAATTGGTGGGGGGAAGAAAGGGACTTTATTGATTCAGAAGACAAGCCTTACTCGAAGAAGGTATCATTCTGCAAGCCTAGTAGCTGCTAATGAAACAAAGAAGCGGAAAAGAGAAGAATTCACTATGAAAAGTCCAGTTTTGGTGGAAACTCCTTGTCGTTTTTTAATTGTCCCTCCAGTGTCTGAAGGTATAGTTGGAATGCCATCTTTGACACAAGAATCAACCAGATACAAGAAGCATGGAGTCTTTTTTTGATGAATTTATAGATGGCAATGGCTTGGATTGGAGAAAGTTCGGATGCGTTACATTTGAAGGGATGAAGTCTTCAGGATACTATGACATGTTGATCAAACGAATCAGCGATTACTTCAGAGCACGCACCAATAGAGAGAAGCATCATCTGGTTATCTCTTCATCGGAGTTACCATTGTCTGAAACTTCGTCTTCAAATCTTCACACAAAGATGCTAGTGGTGAATAGTTTATTGATCAAACTTAGTGATGATCCAAGTGGGAGCATTGTTGAAATGAGCAATTGTATAGAAATGAATGTTGTTGTTGAATCAGCAGAGCAAATAAGGCGCTGGACATTGCAGTTCATTCATAACGGAGGAACATTCAAGAATCATTCTTATAAGAAAAGATCACCTATAGGTCTCATTAGTGACCCTTCCGTTAGAGACATTATGACTAAGTGGATGCTTAATGCATCAAGAGCCAAGCCACCAGCAAAAGCATGTGATTTTAGGGACTTCGTGAATGCCGAATATGCTACTAACATACATGAAAGAACAGCACAAATTTGGCTACATTTGTTAGGATTTAGATACAGATCAAGCGAAGCATTAGAAATGTACAATGATGGACATCAACGACCAGATGTTAAACTTGCTACAGCGCAATATTGTAGGGAAATGTTGGATATTCAAGAACACAGCATGCGATACACAGCATCAAATATGAATGTAGAAATTCATCCTGTGACTATTGGTACAGAAAAGGTGATATCATATCACGACGAATGCTGTGCCCATGCATCAGAGCATTGCAACCGCATATGGAAAATCCACAAGAAGTTGTAGCGGTGGCACGGAATATTCCATGCAGCTGTCCTAAGTGCATTCTAGCGAAGCAAGAAGACTTTAAATTCCAGAAAAGTGGCCTAGAAGAAATATATATCAATCATAATGCAACGCACAACAAGAATCACCAGTTAAAATTCCTACCAAAGTTCCATCCTGAGCTGAACATGATTGAAAGAGTCTGGTCCCGCATGAAGTGGTATCTACGAAAGCATGCAGATGGTACATTAGAGAAGCTCAAAGAGCTGATGAGAAAAGGTTTATCAGAAGAAAATTTACCTGTGAGCCTTAGCAGGAAATATTGCAGATTGCTTACAGCATATTACATTGCCTATGGCGAAGGAAAAGATATCATTCAAGCAGATGCATGGATAAGAAAGCACAGGTCTCACCGCGGCCATTCCGATTTGATGGATCACAGGTTAGAACAGTTGTACTTCCCTAATGGTCGAGAAGAAGAAGATGTAGATAATATTAATCATGTTATCACTTCAGAGGATATAGAATACATCAATGATGTTACCTTAGATGATAACTTAGATGTATGGATGGGGATGCTCGAAGAATATCATGAAAATGGTAGAATTACATAGCTTAATGTTGATAACAAAATTCATGACCACTGAACATTTTGATAATGTTTAAAATCCTAACCGTTTGTGGGTCCCAACTCTTTGGATTTTCGTCGGCGTCAACCGTACCTGTACTCAGCCTTCTATCTTGTCTGCCTTAGTGGTTAGTTATACTTTCTTTACTTTAAACATTTTTTTGCTTTAAAAATCAAAATAAAATCAAATGGGGGGTATCAAAGTTAAGAAAAAACGTCAAAATTTGTTCCGAACAAATCGTGAATTTGTTCGGAAATTTCTCGAAATATGTTCTGGGAGTATCAAAGTTAGACTGTGTTTTCAAATTTAAATTAACTTAAATAACATCTGTATTATGGGCCGTAGTAAGCAAACATCGTCTCAGGAGTATGCAGCAATGCTATGTTGGGTTGAAGTACCTAAAAACTTCGATCATATAGTCGGCGCAGCAACGAAGAACCTGAAGAGTGTCGTGGCTGGAGCAAAAGTGACGAAAACATCAGCTTATGGGGAGATGGCAAAGCATGTGAACGACATGTGCGAGAAGACTGGTGCGGATGCATGGACAACTGAACATGCCAGAGGTCGCTGGACCAAATATTTTTCGAAGTACAAGACTACCAAGGCAAAATTTACTGACAACACTGGTACCAAATATTGCTTAACTGCAAAAGATCGTAAGAAGGGTATTAATACTATCAATCAAAAGTTGGACAATGACTGTCCAAACTTTATGCGAATGGACTTATTATTTGGTCATCGACAAAACATCAATCCTCACTCTTTAATGGAACCAGGTGTTCCGAATGATGTCGATGTTGACAATACTGATGATGACAATAACATGGACGAAGTTGATTCTTATTCGTTCTACAGCATTAGGCCAGTAGACAAAATCTTTTTCCATGGACAAGATTGCTGTAAAAACACGATCTGTATATTTCTCAATCGTGCCAAATGATTTTCCAAATAGCAATGCTTCACGATCAATAGATGCACCGTTACCATCACAGCCAAGTCTATTAAGGACAATAATCAATTGAATATGTACAGGAGCTTGTTTATTCTTTGAATTATTATTAAATATTGGATGAGCTTGAATCAAGCTCATCAGTCGGAAGAAAGTAGCCTTCGTACATCTTGCTATAGTGCGAAAACTCTCATCAGGATAGTCAAATATCCCATTACAAAATTCTAAAGACTTGGGGATGTTGGTTCTCGCGTTGAAATACCTATTTCCAGCAACAAGGCAATAAAGTTCCATCATTTCATCAAAGTCTACAGAAGTATCGTCGTCAAATAGCATCATCAAACGTAAGACATGCTCCAAATCCTTCAATAAAGCAGCTCTTTCAGATAATCTTGTCATGTATCTTAAATTAAAAGCAGAACAAATTTTTTGTTCAAGGATTTGCGACCGAACAAAAAAATCGGCTTTTGTTCGGAACAAAATCGAAATTTGTTCTGAACAAAACATGAATTTGTTCGGGGTTTTTTTAACTTTGATACCCCCCAATTTGATGTTTTTGACGCCAAAAATAATCAAAAACTTGGTAAAGTTTGCAATTTCCGGAGTGGAATTCTCAGTGTGAAGTACGTACTCTTTGCAATTAGAATTGCAAACTTTTCCTGTTTTGATTTTATCACACAGCCAAATGGGGCGGGGAAATCTATTGTTTCACGATTTTTGGTAAAGTTTGATAAAACGGGAGAAAGTTAGTAATTTTCATTACTAAGTACGTACTGTATACCATGGCTTAAAATATATGGTATATGATGATCACTAGATGTCACCTTTCTCATGGACAACTGCATAATTAATCTTACACTTACATCATATGTGACTTATGTCGTTGCTATATCACTCTACGTGTTGAATTTTTACATTTACATTACAGACAGCATCAGGAAATGGATGTCACCAGACAAGTGTTAGTACAGTTGAAGCGCTCTATCGCTCTACAGCCAAAAGATCAATCCTATCTCCGATGGAGCAATTGTATATAGTGTTTTTAAATTAATAACATACATAAGTCATCAATCATTTGTAAATAGCCCTTATATATCCTTAATATGTTATCTCAACATTAACAGCTTAATGATTAGTTAAAACATACAATTATGTACGACAGTGAATCAACTCATATCACTGCTTCTATTTATCCGTCCGAAACGTTGCGTTGGTGGCTATGAGGTAGACCACAAATCTGGTCCAGTGACCCATCCAATCATCTTGGAACAGGCCTATGGAAAGGTGATGAAGTATTTAACAAAATATAATGATGAATAGATGCACAGATATATGAACTAAAGCAGTGATGTACTGACATAGTTATATCTCATCTAATGCATTGCAAACATGCATCAACAACAACTAGTATGAGTCACCAGCGAGTCACCTGTTCTGCGTACGATTTCCAGTTGCAAGTGTCTCTGAACAGGCCTATGATCCAGTAAACGAGATGCGATGAGAGATAGATATGTATGTGCTATAACTGCATCATATGTGATGATGCTCTATGGATAGGTGCATCACATATTACATGTCATGCATTGCAATATAGCATATCTCAAACCTTCATCAACATCTACGATAAGTTGTCAGCGAGTTACCTGCGTAGGATATCATTCAGACTGCAAGTGCCTTTTCAGGAATGAGCCACACCAAACAGCTTAATAAGCACGGCGATAGCAGCACTATCCGTGGTCTATTCGCTAAAACAAGGTACCGAACACATTGAAAGCAATCACTGAAGGGCAGGAACATCATACAGTTTATCAATAACATTTTTAATGCCCCTACCCTTCATTAATCGCTTCAGAATGTTCAGCATTCTACTACTGTAGTTGTCATATATGATGCGGCATGACAGTTACAAGATAACTCAGTAATTAAAATTACTAACTTTCTCGGGTTAAATGTAAACAATCTAAATAGGCGCATCCGCCCACTGCCATGGAATTTAACCTAGAAAAAGTTAGTAATGCCAATTACTAACAGTACGTACACTGCACTCACGTCCAAGCTTACGAAATTACTA
>Ga0208379_1000615_pt1 | contig 15200 bp, 12 predicted proteins | sample CryBogCBE02Aug07_FD_184559 | JGI IMG/M metagenome (GOLD analysis project Ga0208379, IMG submission 184559) | Freshwater microbial communities from Crystal Bog, Wisconsin, USA - CBE02Aug07 (SPAdes) | ecosystem: Environmental > Aquatic > Freshwater > Lake | place: Crystal Bog, Wisconsin, USA... | reverse complement strand
GAAGGCCTGGCTTGAAAAACCCGAGCAGGCGGAGGTGCTCAAAGCGATCCGCTCCATGATCAGCCCGGTCATGAAGCCTGAGCGCCAAGAGCAGCTCATCGTCAACCAAGCCAAGAACTTCATCAAAAACACAGGCGTGAAGCTCAGCTGATTAAGGAGAGCCCCTGTCCGGCAACGGGCAGGGGCATTTTTCATGGAAGAGCAGGAAATCAAGGTGTTCGAAGGGGTGGCTGAAGCCGTCTTGAAGATCAGCACCTCAGAAGTCCCCAAAGGTGATCCGCCAGGGGTTCATCCCAGCGCCGAGTTCATCAGCTCCAAAGTAGCGGCAGCATGGATGGGCCTACCGCTCCGCTCCTTCCTCCAGTACGTCCAGATGGGACAGCTTCCCAGCTACAAGATCGGCAAGCACCGGCTATTTCGGCGATGCGAGCTTCTTAAGGCAATTGGAGCGACTCGAAGAGCCACTTGGGACGAGATCCTGCGGTGAACCGCCTTACTTGGGTTTTTTTGCAGAGACCTTCTTAGAGGTCTTCTTGCCGGAAGCAGTAGCGCCTCCCTTACCTGCTTTACCTCTGATCGTCGGCAAGATGCCGAACCACTCCTCCGCATCCTCTGGAGTGACCAACTCGCGGTAGTTCTCAAACAACTTCCTGGGACTGTTTCCCATTTCCAAGGCCACCTGGGCTGCATTCTGGGTTTGAGCGAGCCTGTAGGAAGCGAACGAGTGGCGGAATCCGTTATGGACCCGGGCAAAAGGCACGAGATCCGCCGATTGGCTGAACTCTGTCATCAGCGTCGAGTCATGGGCAAACCGGGGGCAGGGCGTATCGCCCTTATCCTTGTATCGGGTCAGCCATGCTTTGAGGTTCGGCAAGATAGGCACAAGACGCCTGCTGGCGGTTTTTGCCTTCTGGGCAGCCACCTCGATATACCCCTTCTCCAGCCAGACATCCTTCCAGTCCAGTCGGTGAAGTTCTGCTGACCGCATCCCAGTGAATGCGGCAATAGCCACAAAGGGAACCCACCTGTCGTCAATGGAGGTGAGGAGTTTTTTGATCTCTTGCGGGGTGTAGATGCCTGGTGCCTTGTTCGCAGCCGCTTTGACCTTCTTCACCCTTTCCACAGCCGTTCTCTCGTTATCAGGCAGGTAGCCCTGATTACGGGCATAGGAGAACAGGCTGGCCAGCGAAGTCCGGTAGTTGTTTCGAGTCCTCCCCCTTGCCTTGATAGAGTCCAACCACTCATCAATCTTGGTCGTGGTGATGTCCTGGATATCCGTAGAAAACGCTTTGGCGGCTAGTCTGAGGCGTGCCTGAGTATCCTGCTTATACCGGTACGAGTTGTCCGTGATGGAGAGCAGGTACTTGTCCACCAGGTCTTGGAATTTGATCTGGGGGATTTTCCTCTTTTTGTCCTCACGGACGAAGAACTGAGCCGCTTCGGAAAGGGTACCTTGCCCATTGAGAATTCTGAGGGCTTCGATGTATTCCCGAACGGCTCGAGTTAGGGGAACGTCGAACTCTTTGAGAGATTCCCCGGCCTCCTTGAGGATGGCAGCCTGGGCGGCTGAAAAGGTGACCCCGCCATGCGCCTTACCACTGGCGAGTTCTTCAATGAGTTCCCGAGCCCTTTTTCTCGCTGACTCGATCGAGGAGGTTCTCTCCCGTTCGCGCTTTCCCTCCTTGTAATAGGAAAGCTGAAAACTCGTCACCCCACGCACAGGGCTGCTATAAATGGGTACCTTGATACCCTTGCCTTCAATGACCTCTACAGGACCTCGACTCTTCTTTTGGGATTTGGATGCCATGGGGGAACTATCCACAGCATATTTGTCCTGCATCTGTCCTGCAAGCCACTTTTTGACCATTCCTCTCTGTAATCCGAACGTATTCGAATCCCGTTAGGGTCGCCACATTGGTGACGACCGCCGTCAGGCGAATTCGAACCCGTAGGGTGTGACTCCCATGCCGCGATCAGGGGCACTATTTTTTCTGCAGGGAATTTGCAGAACCGGCCACAGGCTGAATGATCGCGATGGTCGTCAATGGCCCGCAGACCTTGCCCCCCGGTCCATCTACCGATAATAAGAGATGACGCGCATGAATTCCTCCATCCGGACGATCGCCCAGACCCTGCGCCAAGTCTTCGACTCCGATTACTTTCCCGAGGGGGCCGAGGTGGTCCGGGGGCGTCCCGACCGGTTCGAGTTCGGCCGGTGCCTCCCGTTTCTGTTTCTTCATCTCGGTTGTCTCGGAGTCCTCTGGGTCGGCTGGAGTTGGGCAGCCGTGACCGTGGCATTCCTCCTCTATGTCATCCGGATGTTTGCCATCACCGCCTTCTATCACCGCTATTTCTCCCATCGCACATTCCGGACTTCGCGCGTCGCGCAGTTCCTCTTCGCCGTGATCGGTAATACGGCCATCCAGCGCGGCGCCCTCTGGTGGGCCGCGGTGCACCGTCACCACCACAGGCACTCCGATGAGGAGGAGGATGTTCACTCGCCCCTCCGGAAAGGTTTCTGGTGGGCGCACATCGGGTGGATGACCAGCAGCCGCAACTTCCCGACCGACTACTCCGTGATCCCCGATCTGGCACGCTATCCGGAACTGCGCTTCCTCAACCGCTTTGACCTGATCGTCCCGTTTTGCTTCGCCCTGTCGCTCCTCGGTCTGGGCTACGTGCTGGAACATTGGTTGCCACGCTCGAACACCTCTCCCGCGCAGATTTTCATCTGGGGCTTCTTCGTCAGCACGACGGTCCTGCTCCATGCGACGCTCTTCATCAACTCGCTCGCCCACACCTTCGGGCGGCGGCGCTTCTCCACCGGGGATGACAGCCGCAACAGCCTCCTGCTGGCCCTGCTGACCCTTGGCGAGGGATGGCATAACAACCACCACCGCTTCATGCATTCCGCAAGACAGGGCTTCTACTGGTGGGAGATCGACATCAGCTACTACATCCTGCGCCTGTTCGCCCTGTTTGGAATCGTGTGGAACCTGCGCGGGGTCCCGAGGGTCGTCTACGACGAGGCACGGGGAGCACATGCGGTCTTTCCAAAAACTGCACGGCGATGAAACGATTGGCGATCGTCGGGAGCGGGATCTCCGGAATGGCCGCTGCATGGTTCCTGCATCGCCGCTTCGACATCACCCTCTTTGAGAAAGACGACCGCCTCGGGGGTCACACCAACACGGTTCTTCTGCCCGACGGAGACGGGGAGTTTCCCGTGGATACCGGTTTCATGGTCTTCAACCATGTCACCTATCCGCTCCTGACGCGCCTTTTCCGCGAACTCGGCGTGGAAACGGAGGAGACGGACATGTCCTTCAGCGTCCAGTACCGTCCGGACCGCCTCGAATACAACGGGGGCAACCTCGACCTGCTCTTTGTCCAACGGCGCAATCTGCTCAACCCGCGCCACTGGCGCATGCTGCTGGCGATCGACCGCTTCAACAAGGAGGCTCCCTCCTCGATCGACGATCCGCGATGGGCCGCCTGCACGCTGGAGGAATATGTGCGCCGGCGCGGATACGGCGACGACATGCTCCACCGCTATCTTGTGCCGATGGCGGGTGCCGTCTGGTCGACACCTCCCGAGCGGATGCTCGGATTCCCCGCGGTCACGCTCCTGAGATTCTGGAGAAACCACGGCTTCCTGGGTCTCCACGGGAGGCACCAGTGGTTCACCGTGACAGGAGGATCAAGAAACTATGCCTCGAAACTCACCGCCCCCTTCGCAGAAAGGATCCGGAAGGGCTGCGGGGTCTCGCGGGTGCGACGCCGTGGCGGCATGGCCGAACTGACACTCGCCGACGGAACAAGGGAGACCTTCGACAAGGTGATCCTCGCATCTCATGCCGACCAGTCGCTCGCGCTGCTCGATGATCCGACGGAATTGGAGGGACGGTTGCTCCGGGAGTTCCGATACCAGTCCAACCCGGCGACCCTCCATACGGATGACTCCGTCATGCCGCGGAGACGGCGCTGTTGGGCCTCCTGGAACTACCGCCTTGAGCGACTCCCTGAAGGCTCGGAACGGGCGACCGTTCATTACTGGATGAACAGCCTGCAGAGACTCCCGCATCATACCAATTTCTTCGTCTCGCTCAACAGCGAGCAGGAGATCGATCCCTCACGAATCCTGCGGAGGATCCCCTACGAGCACCCCCTGTTCAATCTCGGCGCCATCCGCGCCCAGGCGGAGCTCCCCTCCCTCAACACGCTCTCGCCCGACCAGACCACCTACTACGCGGGAGCCTGGTTCCGGTACGGCTTCCACGAGGACGGACTCTCCTCGGCCCTCGATTGTGCGCGCGCCGTGGCGGGCGGTGAAGTCTGGCCATGAACTCGCGCCTCTACGCCTGCTCGGTGATGCACCACCGGTTGGTGCCCAGGAAGCATGCCTTCCGTTACAGGATTTTTCTCTTCGCCCTCGATCTGGACGAGATCGATGAGGTCGCGGCACGGGTCCGGGGATTCTCCCGGAACCGCTTCAACCTCTACACGTTCCGCGACTGCGATCATCTGGAGCCAACCTCACAATCAGTGAAGGAAAAATTTCTCCGGGAGCTGGCACGCGGCGGCGTGGAGTTCCCGGCAGGCGGGCGTATCCTGCTTCTGACCATGCCGCGCATGCTGGGTTACGTCTTCAATCCGGTCTCGTTCTACTTCTGCACCGATGCGGAGGGGAAGCCCTTCGCCGCGCTCGCCGAGGTCAGCAACACCTTCCGGGAAATGAAGCTTTTCCTCATCCCGCGCCCCGATTCCGACGGCGTCTTCCGGTTAGTTGCCCCGAAGCATTTCTATGTCTCCCCGTTTTCCATGCCGGATCTCGCATTCGATTTCCGCCTCCGCTTTCCCGGCGACACCCTCGAGATCCACATCGACGACCTGGAGGGGGAACGCCGAACGCTCCTGAGCGCGGTGACGGGTCGCCGGAAGGCTCTTACTTCCGCAAACCTCGCACTCCTCACCCTCCTTCATCCCCTTGTCACGCTCCGCGTGATGTTCCTGATCCACTGGAACGCCCTCCTGCTATGGCTCAAGCGCATCCCCTGGTTCGCCAAGACGGATCACCGCGACCTCCAGCGCGATGTCCTGCGCCCGCACCGCTCTCTCACCAACCACGCCCGATGACCCGATCTCAAGCCACCGCTCCGCGACGTTCCAACCTGTGGGAGAAGGCCTTCCTCAAAGCCGTGGAATCCCTTCCCCATGGACTCCTTCGCCTGAGCCTTCCGGACGGCTCCGAGCGAATTTTCGGAACGCGGGGCACGGGCCCGGAAGCCGACATGGCAATCCGTGATCCCGGATTTTTCCGCCGCTGTTTCCTCTACGGCGACATCGGCCTCGCCGAATCCTACATGGACGGACTTTGGGATACCTCCTCCATCGAGCGGGTGATTGCCTGGGCCATCCTGAACATTGAGGAGGTGCCCGGTCGCCCTGGTCGCGGCGGAAGCGTTCCCCTCAACATCCTGCAGGCGGTCAACCGCTTCCGCCACCTACTGCGTCCCAACAGCCTCTCCATCAGCAGGCGCAACATCGCCGAGCACTACGATCTGGGTAACGACTTCTACCGGCTCTGGCTCGACCCCACGATGACTTACTCCAGCGCTCTCTTCAGCTCGCCGGACCAGACGCTGGAGTCCGCCCAGTCGGCAAAGTATGAGCGCCTCTGCACTCAGCTCCGACTCACCTCCAGCGATCATCTCCTGGAAATCGGATGCGGCTGGGGAGGCATGGCCGAACATGCGGCCCGGCGCCACGGATGCCGCGTCACCTGCATCACGATCTCCCGCGAGCAACAACGCTTCGCCTCGGAGCGCATCGCCCGTGCTGGACTCTCGGATCGGGTCGAGATCGTGCTCGAGGATTACCGGAAAATCCACGGGCAGTTCTCCAAGATCGTTTCCATCGAGATGATGGAGGCACTTGGAGACCGCTACCTGCCGGTCTTCTGCTCCCGGCTCCACGAACTCCTGCGCCCCGACGGGATCGTGGCGCTCCAGTACATCACCGTGCCTGACTCCCGACACCGGAACCTCCGGAATGGCGTGGACTTCATCCAGAAACACATCTTCCCGGGATCACTCCTCCTGAGCGTGGGACGGGTGAACGAGGCCCTCAACGCCACGGGCGACCTCTTCCTGCACGATCTCAAGGACATGGGCTTGAGCTACGCCCGCACCCTCCACTGCTGGTGGGAGACCTTTAATGCACGCTCGGAGGAAGTGAAGGCGCTCGGATTCGACAAACGATTCCTGAGGAAATGGAACTACTATCTGCAGTACTGCGAGGCCGCCTTTGCCACGCGCAACATCTCGGTCGTCCAAGCGGTTTACACGCGACCGAACAATCCCCTGCTCTCATGATCCGTTTCCTTCAGGTTTTCTTCACCCTGGTGCTCGTCACGATGCTTGCCGTGACCGGCTGGGCCAGCAGCCACACGGCCATCTGGCAGATTCCTCCTTCGGTGATCGGTCACCCCTGGTTCATCGCGACGCTCTTCGACACCTATTTTGCCTTCCTCGTCTTCTGGGGCTGGGTTGCCTACAAGGAACGCACCATCCTCGCCCGCATCGCCTGGCTCATTGCGATCCTGCTGCTGGGGAACATCGCCATCGCCGTCTATATGCTCATCCAGTTGCGGAAGCTACCTGCCGGAGCGCAGATTCAAGACCTCCTGATTCGCCGATGACGTTTTCCTCCCTCCTGCTTTTGGGCGGCACGCTCTCCCTGCCCGCCTTTGGGCTGCTCTGGATTGTCTGCCTGAAGGTTCGCAATTACGGGTTTGTGGATGCGGCTTGGGCATTCGGGGTGGCCATCCTGGCTCCCCTCTACGCCGCGCTCACCACGGGCGCACCCCTGCGCAGGGGCCTCTTTGCCTCAATCGGCATGATCTGGAGCCTGAGGCTCGGCGCCCATTTGCTCAGGCGCCTTCTTCGTCATCACCCCTCCGAGGATCCCCGCTACCGGACGCTGAGGGAGCAGTGGAAAAGCCCCGCCGCATTCCTGATCTTTTTTGAGATTCAGGCGGCGACGGTGGTGCTTTTCTCCCTGCCTTTTCTGATCGCGTCGCTCAACCCCGCGCCGGGGCTCCGCCCCGTGGAGGTGGCCGGATTGCTGCTCGCCCTGGCAGGCGTCATCGGGGAAACCATCGCGGATCGTCAGATGAGGCATTTCTCCTCCGATCCCGGCAACCGGGGGGCGGTCTGCAACACCGGGCTCTGGCGTTATTCCCGCCATCCGAACTATTTCTTCGAATCGGTTGTCTGGTGGGGATTCTTTGTTGCGGCTACCGGATCACCATGGGGTTGGTGTATGATCGCCTGTCCCCTCCTGATGCTCTGGTTCCTGCTGCGCGTGACGGGCATCCCGTTGACCGAGGAGCACTCTCTCCGGAGCAAGGGAGAGTCCTACCGCGACTACCAGCGCACCACCAGCGCCTTCATCCCCTGGTTTCCTAAAACACCCGCAGCCAAAGACACTCCATGAGTCTCCTAGACAAAATCCTCGCGACGAATCGCGTCCCCGATTTCCTGATCCGCAAAGGGATCCGCCACCTGCTTGCCGCAAAGCTCCGTGAAGAGGGCGGGGGCTCCGTTGAGGAGCGTTCCGATCGGTTCGCCGCCTTCCGGGCTGGCCTTGATTCCTCGCCGATCGCGATCAACACCACCGACGCCAACGAGCAGCACTATCAGGTGCCGACCGAGTTTTATCTCAACACCCTCGGACCACGGCTGAAATACAGCAGCGGCTACTGGCCCTCCGCGAACACGACCTTCCTGGAATCGGAGGAGGCGATGCTCGATCTCACCTGCGCCCACGCGGAGCTTCGCGACGGCCAGAAAATCCTAGAGCTGGGCTGCGGCTGGGGTTCACTGACCTTCTGGATGGCGGAACGCTATCCGAACGCCTCCATCACCGCCGTCTCCAACTCCTACACCCAGCGCCTGCATCTCGAGGCTGAGGCACAGCGCCGCGAGATCTACAATGTCCGCGTCATCACCGCGGACATGAACGTGTTCTCCCCGCCCGAGCCGGGCACCTACGACCGGGTCGTCTCGGTGGAGATGTTCGAGCACATGAAAAACTACCGGGAGCTGATGAAACGCATCGCGGGATGGCTCCGACCCGAGGGAAAACTTTTCGTCCATATCTTCACGCACCGCGAATTCGCCTACCACTTCGAGGGCAAGGATCCCTCCGACTGGATCACCCGCTATTTCTTCTCGGGCGGCACGATGCCTTCCCACGATCTCCTGCTCTACTTTCAGGATGATCTCTCCATCGAACGCGACTGGAAGATCAGCGGCACCCACTACGCCCGCACCTCCGAGGCTTGGCTCCGCACCATGGACGCCAATAGCAAGACCATCACTCCCATCCTCGAAAGGACATACGGCAGGGAGAACGCCGACAAGTGGCGTGCCTACTGGCGGATCTTCTTCATGTCCTGCGCCGAGTTGTGGGGCTACCGGGGCGGAGAGGAGTGGATCGTCTCCCACTACCGCTTTGTGAAGCCTTCAGGAGGGTAGGCAAGCGCGCCTAATTCTCCTTAGGGCGCTTCCTGAACAACCTCGATCTGCTTGTCGAGCAACTGCCCGGTGAGGCGGTCGATGGAAACGTGGACCCAGCAGCGTTGTTCTCCCTCCACCAAAAACTGATCCAGCCCCGTTGCCTGCGGAAGATAACGTCCGGTCTGCACGATCAGGTCGATCATTAGGTTCCAAATGCGGGTCTGCCCGGAGGCGGCAAGCCCACGGATGGCCGCTTCCCGGAACCGTTCGATCCGGATTTCCGAATCGGTCCCGTAGGACGACAGCACCGAGGTCAGGTCATTGGTCGTTGCGGTGGCGGCATCCTCGCTGAAACCACAGTAGGAGACACTCCCGTTTGTCCACCCCCCGGTCGTTGTGACCGCGATGTTCCATGATCCGGTCAGATCGGAGAGATTCTGTAACGGACCGGCGGGATAATTGGTGGAATGAGTTCGGGCTACGAGAGCAGAGGCGACGGCATTGGCCAGGGTGGTGCTCACGGTGCCGTTCACGCGTGCGTTCTGAAGATTGAACTCATCCTTGCAAGCCCCCGAAACCAACGCCCTCAGGACGGGGATCTGACGAGTATTGAGGTTCACCTTCCCCGCCACCATCGCCCTCGAATCGGAAGTGTCATTGAGGCAGAACAGATCCAGAAGCGGAGCGGAACCGCTTTCCGGCGTGGTGAAATCAAGATTGCGCCAAGGAGTTCCGGAGAAAACGACTCCAAGTTCCGCAACGGAGCGGAATGGGCGGTTCAACACGACCGGGCGGCCCATGTACTCGTTGGCAGAGGTCCCGTTGGTAACGGGTGTGCCGGTTCCGGAACCATAGGAGGTCGCAGGGAATGTGGGTAAACCGGAGGGATTGTTACCGGAGGCCGGCAACGCGGGCATCCCGCTTCCATAGGGAACATTGGCGGCCATGCCGCGGCGGACTACCCCGTCGGCATCGGCAAAGAACTGGTCGGCATAGGATGGCGGGTTCTGGGGGTCATTGGTGAACCGGTCGACCACCGTGATGGTCATGTTGGGATTGTTCTGGGCAAGCACGCCAGGCCTCAGACGCGCATTGATCCCGGCAGGATACCATCCCGACGCAGTGGGACCCGAGTTGGTGCCCACAAGCATTCCCGCGCATTCGTCCGGGCGGTCACTCAAGACGGCATTCTGCAAAGCGGCTGAGGACATCGTGGCGGAGGCAACTGCGGTACCCACAGGAGCGGACCATCCCGCTGCGTAAAGAGGACAAATGCCTTGGGCATATCCGGAAGGAGAAGCTCCTAACGGGAATGAGGACCCAGGATCCGCATCGCCAATCGATCCAATCCTCAGCATTCCAAAGCGGCTTGTCCGGGGATCCACCGAGGAGGCACACACCTCCGATCCAATGGCATTCCTGGACCAGGCCGAATTGCTATCCCGATAGAAGGTCTTGTTGACGTTAAACTGAAATGCCTGGGTATTCGTGTTGGTTCCCGTCGAGGGTAGGTCGTAACCTGAAATGGAGTTCGGCGCTGCGAGGTATTTCTGGTCATACGTGACCCAGTTATTGCTCGCATCAAGATACTGAAGGCTGATGAGGACGCAGGGCGAAGTGACCCCGGTTGTTCCGCTCGAGGGATAGTAGGAATATCCCGATGGGACGATGCCGTTGGATGCCGCAGAGGGGACTCCCGAGGCAATGCCTCCCGCAGGCAGGCTCGCTGTAAAGGCCATCGGCACGATGCCCATGGGGATCCCTGTGAACTTCTGAAAATTGGTGCTGCTAACCCCGTTGGAAGCGTATTGGGCTGCCGGAAAAAGCGACGTGAAAGGACCGGGCCCGCTCAGTGAACTGCCGGAGGGAATCCCGGGAGTGGTGAGAAGAGTTGGTTCGCGGAAAAGGTCTGATCGGCCCGATGGGATGGAAAAGCTGAGGGTGGCATTGAGGGTTGTCGCCGCGTTGCTCTGCCATGAGAGCAGGCTCCCGGTCTGTGACATCCACTGTGTGCCGATCGTGTAAGAGACCGGAGCCATCGTCACGGGATTGACCGTTGTCGCCACGAGTTGAAATTGGGTCGGGGCGTTGGAGGGAAGCACTCCCTGTGAGTGGGGGTTCCAGATCTCCGGTTCGAGAAGGACAACTCCTGATCCGGCATTGGTCAGGGTTCTACCCTTCATCGGCAGGAGACTCATGGAAGGGGATGAATCTGCCGTCATCACCTTTCCCTCACGCACACGGTACAGGTATGGGAGATCCTTTACCCCCCGGTACTCGATGGCTGTTCCTCCCTGCAGACTTCCATCATTGAACTGAATCCTGGGGCAGAAGCCATCCGGTGAGGACTGCGCGATGATGTTGGCGCCAATCTGCATGACCTGTGCATCGAGTGAGTTATCCCTCGCCTGATTGTAACCATCTGGGATCGCATTCGATGACCCCGGTGCGTTGTAAGCTTTTCCCAATGAACCAGCGACTAGCCCCGCCTTGAGGAGCTCAAAGAAATCGGGATCGCGCCCGAGTGAAGCCACTTGGGACAATGTCTTGATAGGCGCATTTGTTCCAGAACGATAGGTCCAACTCCCCTGATTGGTTCCGGAGGCATTCCAGGTCAGCCCAAAGTAGTTCAGGATCTTGTTGGTGGTCCCCTGCTGGATCACGGAAAGAGGAGCGCCGGCATTGGTGTAGGCGGTCTGCGTGGCAGCGGAAGCGGAGGCACTTGGCCCCTCGTAGGTCAACCATGAGAGAAAACTCAGTGGGAAACGTTTTCTCACCAGAGGGTCGCCAATATTAGCCAGAGTGCCATCACTGCGGACGAAATTCGTGGTCACGCAGACTGTCAGGAAAGAGGGGTTGATCTGATCATCCTTTCCGGTTCCGTCATTACCCCCTGCCCCCATCGCCATGATCACGGGCCTATTCGAGGCGGGGATGAAGGAGGGCTGGTTAAGATCACGGCTATAACTGGTGAGTAGGGAGAGCGCATTGAGAGCCGTCGATGCATTCGACGGGTCGGCGGCAACAAGGAAGGAGATGAGTTCCTGCCTGTTGGAGAATTTGTGATCCGTGATGGGAAAGCCGAAAGAGTTGGTGCCACGTGTGTTGGTGGCCGAATTAAGCAGGAAACCATTGGTTACCCCGAGAATCGACGTCACGTAGGAGGCACCGCCATCGGCAAAGGTATATGATGGGAAGGAACCAGCAGCGTTCGCGGTGACATAATTGCGCCACCCCGTCAGCGCGTTGATCTGCGCCGCTGTAAGGCCTATCTGACTGAGATCAGCGGAGGCGGCACCTGATTTCCTGGCCAGCGATGATGCGACGGCCGCACTCGGAGAAGCTGGGTAGCCGGCGACATTGGCATCGAGAAGCCCCCCCTCGTCGAAAATCAGGTAGGAGGCACGACCGATGACCGTGCCGGGATTGGAGGAAGACCACCGGAGGGAGTTATCCCAGACAACTGGATTGGAAAGGCTCCGGCTGATGAGGATCCAATCGGGTGGCGTGAACGAGGAAACCGGAGTCTGATCCGATGCGTTGTTTGTATCGGCCCGACCAAGAAGTAGGCTCCTGTTCCAGCGTTTTCGTGAAATATTCCGGCCATTCCACGAGGTGCTGGCAGTGGATGAGGAGCAGGCACGGGTGATACCGCTCTGATAATACCAGGGACCGCTGTAGAAGGGCACTCCGGCGGCGCTCCTCTTGACGAGATTTTCAAGCCCGGTGCCTCCCGTGCATCCGGCAAGACCTGGCATCATCGAACTCTTGGCAACTGGAACAAAGAGGACATTGGTGACCGATGCGGTGGCGGCGACATTCAGGAGATTCGATCCGTCGGAGATTTCCTGTTCGAGATCGTTCACGATCATATCGACCATACCCGAGGAGAAAATGTCCTTGGCCGCGATCGATGCGCTGGCGTTGGCACTACCCCTCTGAAGTGAGCTCTGCGAAAAGAAGGCCATCAGCAGGAAGAGCAGAAGCGTGATGATGATCAGCGTGATGACCAACGCCGATCCCGTGTTCGTTCCCGAAACGGGATGAGCCCGAACCAAGGCCCGATGATCTGAAATGCCACACCTCATCGCTTGAGTGGAAAGTTTCTGATGTAGAGACGCGCCCTGTTAGCAAGGACAGGAGTGGTGCCGTTGGTGACGGCCAGATTGGTCTCCCAAGCATTCATCGGAATACCACCGTTTGTCATGCAGTCGGCAAGGAGCGTGCCCATGTTGCTGAGTTGCTGGGTCGTGACCAGTTGACGGCTTTCGCAGTCTAGCAATCCAAGGGCGACGACGATGCTGGCCACATTGGCCATGCCGTGACGGGGATTGGAAGGATTGCCCAGATAGGCGTAGGAGTTGGCTGCATTGACGGTGCCGTCGGCATTGGTGGTTCCGGGTTTCATCATGAGTCCGATTTCCATCCGAAAGACGGACGGCCCGATGGAGTGCCAGTAGTTGGTGGCAATGCCGAGGCATTGCTGGAGGGTGGCGGGATCCAACCCCGTGACCGTCACGTTCGTCGTCAGGAAGGGGATATCATCCCAACTCTTGGCCATCCCTAGGCGCATCAACTGCTGGTTCGTGACGGTGTATGCGACGATCGAGAAGGGGCTCACCCCGGTCGTGGCGGACGAATATCCCGGAGCCTGACTATAAAAATAGAACTGATCATTACGATCGATCCCACCGCTACCGTCCTGCGGAAGACCTAGGAACAGGGCGTCCACATCGGGGCGAATCACCATCGAGGAAATGTCAGACTGCATTCGATCGAACGCGGCCCGTGCTTCAGCATCCATTTCAAGACGCCTTCTCATCGAGGAAGAGGCGGAAGAAGTCCCCCCGATGGTCTGCATGAGCAGTAGCACCACCACCACCAGGATGGTGAGAGCAACCAGAAGCTCCAAGAGGGTGAACCCCGGCGCGGGGTTCACCCAAGACTTCCGTTCAGAAGTCTTCGCCGCACTCACGGTCGCTACCACAGTGGCCGCCGTGACCGTCGGAGCATCCACCGGAGGATTGCTGTGTTTGGCTCCCACCGCAGCCGCCGCTACTCTGTTGGGTAGTCTGACCTCCGCACCCGCCACTACCGCCGCTGCTTTCACCTCCACTGCAGCCGCCCGAGGAGGACTCTTGGCCGCTGCAGCTACCTCCGCTTCCAGAGGAAGAGGATGACTGGGTGCCGCTCTGTTGTGATCCGCTTCCGGATGATCCACTGCTTTGACTGGGTTTGTAGGCAACCCTGGTACGGTAGACTCCACCCAGTTGCATCGCACGGTTAAATGACGCCACGGTCTCCACCGAACCCTGCGGCTTGTCTGCAGGAGATTGCGCGGGCCAGAAAACCTTGATTCTAGCCGTTGTCAGCGATGAAACGGTGGTCGAAGGGGCGTTGGTCAGGGAGACGGTGACACCAAATCGGGCACCCGTCGCACTGGGCAACTGACTCCCATCTCCAGCCAGGAAGAGGTTGGTTGACCCTCCCTGTCCGGAAGGTGGCATATTGATCCCATACCTCGGCGAAACGCTTGATGAGGATGGGGTGTAACGAAGGTCCGAAGAGACGGCGGAAAGCATCGTCGCGCAAGCGGTCTGCTCCGTCGTGTCACGGGCCATGCGGATGCCGGCGGGAAGCAGGCCCTGCATCGATGCGATGCAGATCCCTGTAATGCCGACGGCGAGACAGACCTCAATGAGGGAAAAACCTCCCTCCCGGGTCTTTTTCACCGATGTTCGTGTTTTCATGTTCTGTTGGGGGTTGGTTTGTTGTGCTACTTGCTCAGGGAAGATTTGGGCGGAAGGTCTTCACGATCCCGTTGATGGAGTCCACTTGGACAACGGCCGTATCCTTTACAGAGGAAGGCACCATGCCTCCCTTCGAGGGCATCAGGGCGATCTGGATACTCTCGGGCAGGGCCATGGATCCGGGGATCGTCACAGTCCCCCTTGGGCTGAACTGAAGTACCGCGCTCGAGAAACCGGTCACCATGGCCTTGGTGTTCACGGGCCACCCGAAGGATGATGCTGCCGGCACAGAGGAACCCAGGATCACCGAGTTGGTGATCATGCGGGTGCTCGTGAAGGGAAGGCTTTGGTTGAGATGCAGATTTTCCAGCATCCGGAGCTTTCCAATCGGAATCAGATTGCTGCTATCCAGTGAAGAGGAGGGATCTGCCGGATTGTAACCAGGACTTCCATCCTTGGTTGCCACGGCTCCTACCCAGACTTTTCCTACACCGGAGCGGACAGGGAAGGCATTGCCCGCATTGGCTCCGTCCGATTCAAAGAAGCCAACATAGACATATGTGTTGAGTTGCATGGCACGGGACCTTGCCACCTCAAGGATTGCCTGGAGATCAGAGACCCGGCTGTTCATGGCGATACCTGAACTCACGCCCCAGAGGGCCGTGATGGATGCCCAAGCCATCCACATACCGATATTCATGACCACCAGAAGCTCCATTAGGGAAAACCCGCCCCGCCCCTTGATACGATCCCTTCTTCCCGTCGCTCCGTAGATTCTTGCGGCGGGCCGCTCCCTTGACTGGAGCAGTGCTTTCATGGTGCAACCTGTGGCCGCACTCTGGTTTCCGCAAGGGGGTCGGCCTAACTTTTTTGTGAAAATATTTTGAACAATCCTGAACGGCTCGTTGGCAACCCATGCAGCAACCCC
>Ga0208379_1000613_pt1 | contig 15228 bp, 11 predicted proteins | sample CryBogCBE02Aug07_FD_184559 | JGI IMG/M metagenome (GOLD analysis project Ga0208379, IMG submission 184559) | Freshwater microbial communities from Crystal Bog, Wisconsin, USA - CBE02Aug07 (SPAdes) | ecosystem: Environmental > Aquatic > Freshwater > Lake | place: Crystal Bog, Wisconsin, USA... | reverse complement strand
CACTAATCGAAACTATGCTAGAGATATACTAGCAACTTATTATCTAGATGATGATAAAAAAATAAATGGTAGTCGATTTGTAAGTCATCCATACATGTATGCTTACGATAATAACTATGGTTATTATTGGTGGAATCCCTTAGAATCGAATACCATATATAAATATACTGGTGTTAGATTATGAAAGCTTTCTAGGATTCATTGGAAGCTTTCGGAGGAGTTCTGTGCGATCCAGTTGGCACCACCATGCCACCTGCAAATCTTCCAAGCAGAGAATGGCTTGCTGATTTGCTTGGCACATTTTCCGCAGAACAGTGTCAGAATGAAGTCATTCTCCGGTTGCTGCTCCATGTCAAAATCCCCGTATTTGCGCTCAAGTGCGTCTTCGGCTGCACCAATGTAGCATGCATATGTGCTGCAACCACAGGCCATAGGTACTTCGCGGTTCCACTTGTTGCCGTAATATTTGCGCGGGTCGCGATGAAATGTAATTTTAGAAGGATCCATTAGCTTCGTTGGCACTGCCAAAGACAGATGAACCGATGGTTCTCTGAAATCTTCCAGATCAGAGAATTGTTCTGGCAAACCATGAATAACCTCCACAGACATGTTTTTTGCCAAACCGAATGTTTGAAAATAATTAATCTTACTGAAATAATAAATATCAATTTTATACAAAAAACACTAAAAAATTAAAACAAACAAAATAAATCAAAGTTTTTATTTAAGTAGTTTAACTAGAAGAAGAGGAAGTTTTTAAGGAACCTAGGTTCCTTAACTAGATGGATTCTTTCAACTTATTTTCAATTTTTTCTATTTCATCTTTATTATAAATGTCATTGGCTACAAATCGTACTGGCGTCCATTTTTCAAATATTTTAGAAAATCGGCATTCAACCAGTCGGTCTAGATTATTCGCATCATCTTTAAAACCATTATATAGATAATGGCTAATACGAATATTTGGTACCAATGCAATACCATATTTAACTAAATTAGTCTTGCTAGATTCGATACAATAAAGATTATAAATATCTGGAATATCTGTTTTCAATATTTTAAAAACTATATTGTCCGTTGCAATTTGCACTACCGCCTTGCAATCAGTGCCCGCCATTCCAGAAGACATAGCTGTACCCCCACTTTCTTGTTCGATATTGTTGATATTGTTGATTGATAATGCATCTGGAATTTGTTCTTGATTGATTGCGTGTTTCTTAGCCCATAGCTTAGGATACTTTTCTTGGACGATATCATCAATTTCTTCAGCCGTTTTAATTTCAAATTGTGCGTCACGGGGTAGTAAGAATGCAAAGTTAGAACATCGATTATTAAGTGTGTAAAACAAGATACCCTTACAAGTGTATGATAGATTGGGTATGAAGTCTTGTACCATTTTTTCAACATCTCGATACAAGAATAACCGCTTAACTTGTAAAGGACATATCTCTAGAAACGCATCTCGGGTATATTCATTCGCCATAATTGAATGAATTAATTCATACCGCGAAATCACATTCTTCTCAGTAGTAGGTAATCCCTTATAAAGAAGAATACCATCTAGCAGGAAAAACCACCTGCGTTCAGCATCTTTAACTAATTCACCTGAAAATACAGTTTCCTTTTCAAATAGTTCTTCTTGAAAATTATACTTAACACAATGCATCTTTGGATAGGTATATCCATCTTTCAACTTACGGTCAATATATATACAACAATTAATCCCATCTATCCGGGTAAGAAATAATAAATACGGATTGCCATTAGTCAGCGGCGTTAGCACATGCTGGTGAAATGATACAATTCGCAAATTATTTGGATTTATCACGGTAAAATCCCTTGAAATAATAGGAATACCATATTGGGCTTCTAGATGTTTAACAATTTGTGCTTTGACCTTATTATCATTTATATTACTACATTGTTTATCACAAAATGATATTTTTGCCAAAATATTACCTGCAATACTAATTCCTGACTTTGTTTCTTCCATAGGTGGCCGCTCTACACGTGGTTTAGACTCATATGCTTGCTGTTGTTGATTTTGGTTTTGATACTGGTTTAGGTTTTCTTGATTACGAGTATTACCGTTGCCAGTATTAGGATTGTGATTGTGATTGTGATTGTTATTGTTATTGTAATGAGGTCTAGATTTATTCCCACCTTGGAAATGATTATCTCTCTGGCCACCTTGATATCCACCCCGACGTTGATTTTGATTATATGCCATTACTTTCAGTTCTAGCGTGTGATATAATTACTCTAGCCGGCTTTATGTTATTTATTATTTGTTTATATGGTATGTTTTATGGTTATTAGTAATCAATTTTTTTAAGTGTCAAGAGAATAAATAAATTCTAGTCATATAATAGATAACTAGATAGGCTAGAATTCAACACTATCTAAGATGCTAGAAACATTAAAAAGAAGGAAAAGAGTTTCATTACGAAATAAGCAATCTAGAAAACAGTCTAGATTAGGATGTGGTATATCAAAGAACTATAAGTCTCGCCATGGAAATTATACACATCGAGTTCGTAAAATTACACCAGCTAGATACGATGATTTTGGAAACTTAATTGGTGGCGGTATATTTGATTATTTCAAATTAAAGCTTAATGTTCGAAAGATAAAAGGAATTATTGGAAAACTTAATGTTCTAGAAAGACATATTAAGAAAGAAATAGATAGTTATGAAGTACAAGCTAATCAGTTTAAAAGCATGGCTGAAAAAACTGCACAATATCAAACCGAATACATAATTGCTAAGCGTCGAAATGTAATTCTTAAAAATTATAGGAAAGATACAGAGGAAATTAATATGAAAACTGATAAGAATGTTCTAGCTGGAATTGATGCAGAAATACAACGTTCAGATAGTGATTATAAACATGCTGAAAAAATGGTTAACGCACAGTATAAGTTAGCAGGGAAAGATATTAAGAATTTTCTTTATTTATCAGCTAAATATCAGAAAGAACTTAAGAAATTTGCACAGGTAGATGAATTGCGAAAGAAAGTAGAAATTTATCAAAATGAAATAAGTAGTGTTCGCGATAAAGCTTTAGCTGCTGAAGGCCGTTCTGACCTTGGTAAAGCAGAAAAGGCAGCTATTGCAAAATACAGACAAAATAAAACAGATTATGATTATGTTGTTTCACTTACAGACCAAAATTTGCAAACAGTTCGTGAATTACAACAAAAAAGCTCCGATTTAACAGCTAAAATGGAATTTTATAAAAACCAATTTGGTATGTATAAACGGGAGGGTTATGAATCTAAAGGCGCACAAGGAGCTATCAAAGTCGGTAGTTCACTTAAAAAATGGGCGGATCTTACTGATAAACTAGCTGCTAGTTTGCTAGGTGTATATGATAAATCTAAAGGAATTATTTCAACTCTAGAAGAAGTTAAAACGGGGATAATTAAATGTCGAACCGAATTAGTCACCGTTCCAGAATATATTAACAAAGATGCAAATGCAAATGCTATTTTATGGTTCGAACATGATGTGGAAGACATGATTAAAGTTGTTAAAGAACTCAAAAAACACTTTGGTGATATGAAAAACGAATTCTATAACCAAATTTCAGCTGAAAATATGTATTCCAATTATAATTACAATTCTAAATTCTTACGAGTTATTGAAATACGATTGAAATTTTATGAATGGATGATTAATAAAGCTTTCTTAAAAGATACAATTGATAAAGATAGGGCTCCTAAACTCGTTGGTGGCGGATATTATAACTATTATGAATTAATTGGTGGTACTGAAAAACATTTTAAATCCCGTAAATCTGCTAGACCAACAAAAAAACAAACCAGAAAATCAACTGATCCACAACAAAGTACAGATGCCTGTAAGCATTTAGATACAATAAAATCTTTTAGTGATATACCAATCAAATATTTAGCTCAAAGCCTTAAAGGTTTTACAAATGGCCTTAATAAATCAAATAATGAGTGCTATACTGATACAAATATGGATAAAGAAAAATTTAAAATTTGTATTAAAAATAAATTTAATAGATATTTGCTAGCTGCTTTTCTAGAAAGTAATATATTAGATGCAACAAAATTTAATACTAATGCCAATGTAAAAGCTAACATTGAAAAATTTAGACGGATTTTAATACTTCTAGAAGAAAATACAAATTGGGATGATGCTACTAAAAAACAAATTGCAGAGAAATTTAATGGGTTTAAGCCATATGTAAAACTACATGAGTCCATTGATAAGATTAAAAGCAACAAAAAAATAACTGACTTATTTGATGCAACAGGTAACCCTAATCCGCCTAGTGCTGATGCAGAAGAAAAAGCACTACAGGATTATTTAAGTGATGCATCTAAATCTTATTTGAAGGATTTTTTGGTAAAATTGGTATCTACACCTGCAACAGTATTCTATGGTGTTCTAGAATATGATAATGAAAAAGGCAAAGTAATTAATAATTTTATTGCTAATTTACCACCAGAATCTGCAACTGTTTCAAATGCTACATCTACAGCTACAACAACAACATCTTCATCTGCAAATAATAATAGTTCTAGCCCTAAAACCACCGGTGAATCTAGATTAAATGATAAACTTAATCAAAATGAATTAGAAGATATTAAAAAGAAAATAAAAAGTATTAACGATGGTTTGGATAAATATGGTATATATCCATCAGATTATTTTATTGAAATTAAAGAATTAGTAAATTCAGTAGGAGATGCTATTAAAGATGTTTTTGATGCTCTAGATGATGTATCTGTTAACATACCAATTAAAGGATTAAAAAAAATTAAAGAATACGTGGATGATATTAAATATAGAGTTGATATTAATGATATTAATATAGATGAAGGCGACAATGATAATATAGATGATATGAAAGGTGAATTAGAAAAATTAAATGCAGATTATCAATTTATGAAAAAATTCTATGATAGTATCAAACAATCTACAGACAAACCAACAGCAAAGCTAGCTATAAAAGAATTAGTAGATGAATATACTAAAGATGAGAAGGACAAGGAGTCTATTGGTAAAATAGCATTAAGAATACAGGAAAAACTAGCTAAAATAACATCTAGCAAATCATCAACATCTTCTCCACCTACATCGTCATCTGTTGCACCAGCCACCACTGCCGCCCCGGCAATCACAGCAGCAGCTAGCCCTGCTGCCACTACTGCTAGCCCTGCTTCTAGTGTCGGAATTAGCCCTAGCAGTGTACCCAAATCAATTTCTAATGCAGCAGCTGAAAAATTAAAAGCCGATTTGGAAAAGGTGCCTGATTGGCTCAAGGATTTAGATACCCGTTCTAAGAATAATAAAGATTACATTTCAAATATTCTGATTCGAATTCCTAATGAATATCCAAAACAGTATCGGGAAGTTAAACAACAATTTAAGGAAATGCATGACAAATTAAAAGGATTAATTGGTCAGGGACATACTCTAGCAGAACTTAGTGATGATTTCCAAACTATGACAACTACTTTGATTGATATCAAAACCATTGAGGCTGATTTGATAGATGTAAAAGTCAAAGCGGAACCTAAACGTTTCTTAGGATTGAGTAGCTATATTCCTGAACCACTTAGTCTGGAAAAGAAATCACAAGCACGAGAAGATACCAAGAAGATTAGTGAATTAGTTAAGGGCATGATGCAAAATACATTCTTCGAAGACCGGGGTAATAAAGAAAAAGATAAAGAATCAGTTGGCAAATTTTTTGATAAAATACTTACTAATTTATCTAAAGATTATGACCCCGATATTTCTTATGAAGATCAAACTTTACTGAGAAAATCTGAAAACCTAGATACATTTTTAGACAAACTTAAGACATCGATAGCAAATGCAGGCATTACACCTGAAATCGCATCCGGAAAATCAACTTCGTATGATTTTAAGATTAAAGAGTCTCAAATGAAATTCTGCAGATTATTGAAAAAACTAGGAAATATAGTAACAGACACAATTGATGGAAATAAAATCAGAGTTGCTGCTACAAATATTGGTGATTGCACCCAATTATTACAGAATAAAGGTAAAGGTAAGAAGCAAGACCAGCGGCAAGATCGAAGATAAGGTCAAGGTCCACCAATTTGAAATATATTTATGTATTTTTTCAAATTTTTCTTTTACAATAAATTTCTAACTTGCAAATACCTTACTGAAAGCCACAGGCTACTGGCTTAAATTTAAGACGGTACATAGACTTAAGGGTACATTGAATTAGCAAATTAAATATATCTATAAATTAGATGTAATAACACCACTCAAAAAGGGAACAAAAAATGCTAGATATACCTACTAAATACTTAATCCTATTTTGGATTATTGCACTAATCTTATTCACATTTTACTGCTTATTTCGCTTATGGTATCTAGGAGTACCTGCTAGAATGGATAAATTCGATGATAGCGTGCCAGTTACTACGAATCCTAACCCTAACATAATTCAATATGCTGATAATTTGCTCGCTCACGATAAGATTACTGATGTTCCGGCATGCACCAATGTGTTCGATGATAATTATGGTGTGCGCGCACTAGGTTATCGTAGTTGTAATGATGCATATGCAGATTATTTAGTAAAAGGGCTAGATACTAGTAAAAATTATGGTGCACCCAAGTCGGTGGCTGATTATTGTCCGGTGACCACTAAGAGCCCTCAATACATGCAATGTATGGCTACCCTTTTGGATAAATATAATTCTAATGCGAATATGTTGCAGGGTGTTGCTAATGATATGTCTGCCTTAGTAAATAAGAGGTTGCAAGACCGTAGTAATGTTTTAAATGATATTCAACTATCTATCACACCCTATACAAGTAGTAAATATATACAGGATTTTGAGCTTAATGCAGGATTGCTAGGAACTACAAATCAAACTAGCGATGATAAATTATATGATGCAAGCCAATATTTTCATAGTAAATATGGTTCTAGTGTTAGTGTATTTGCGAATGTTCCATTTTCTTCAAGAAATATGAATAATTCCATTGTTGAAGGATTTACTAGTGTCAGTATTACAGTTGAACCTTATATAATTAGTAATTTCTTTGGTAATTATTCTCCTGTAAAAGGACAATACCTAGCATTCGATAATCTACTAGTTTCTTTAGATTTTGCAGATAATACTGCTACTAGAACAACAGAATCTCAAACACAGCAAATCAACTTGCCTCTTACTTATGGTATGGGAACAACAGCACCAATAACTACACAATCACTAGAATCTGGACCAACCAATTCTGGCGAAGTATCTCTAACTATATCTGATGTTAATACTAATGGAAAAATAATTTATAACATAGGTAATGTAGATTATTATGAAAATAAGAAAAATGCAATAGTGCTAGATATCACTGGGCAAACAGTTAATACAGTCAATGCAGGCGACGACCAAGCCTTGCAGCAGTTATTGGGTTTGTTAGGCATAACGGTTCCTACTAAGATTATTTTAATGCTAGAGCAATCAGTAAGTGATGCTGGAGTTGCTAGATGGACTTATAAGTTAATCAATCTTAATACGGTTATGGTTATTAAGAAAAACTAATTATCTAGCCGTCTAAACATGTCATTCTCAAAGTTTTATTTATTTTTGTTTTTCTTTTTACTATTTTAATTCTCTTGCTACTAGCATTACCATTATCCACTAGAAGTAAATAATCAATTATATTTTTGAGTTTAGGATTCTTCCTGCCGTTTTCGAATATATCTAGAAGATGTGTAAAATGGCCCTTACTAGTTAAAAATTTCATTCGAGTATCTAGAAGATGTGACCAATAAGAATCCAAATTTAATAAGATATACAATTTCAAGACATAATAAGAAAAGACACAACTATCCTGTTGCCATTGTTTGCTAGCATTGGCATATTTGGCTGCATCTTTTACCGAATCTTCTAGAAGAGCAAATTCATTCCAGTTAGTATATCCACATGTCCGTAATATCTTGGCTACTTGGAATGTGCTAAATAAAATCTCATTGGCTAGGTTTGCTCGAAATTCCTTTATCCCTCTAGATAGATAAATCACATTCAATGTATTTGCTAGAGACTCGGTTATAGCTTCGTATAATAGATATTCATTATCTGGGGATATATTATGTGTTCGATGTAGTGTGTCTAGAAGCATTTGGCTCAGGTCTGCAGGTAGGCGTTTGAAATCTAGATTATGAAAATGGATGAGTTCGTGATAGATGGATTTATAAAGCTCTTCTCGACGGTATATTATTATATCGCGCATATTTGTGACTGCAGTATTAACATTTACAGTACGAAAATGCCGTTGATGTTCTAGTGTATCATCTATTTCCTTCTTGGCATCTGTTAGAAAGATAATTAATCGATTTGGTAATGCTGGTGAATTGATAATATCGCCTAGAAATACTACCCGGCACAATATATTTTCAGCAATCTGATTAATTTCTAACTTATCTAGCAAATTCCTATCTAGCAAACTCCGCTGTATTCTACTTTTAGTTGATTTACTATTTGGAGCGTGGCCGTGATGAAATATATATAAGAAATTGGGATATTGTTTGCCACCATAAGTAAAGGTACAAATGGAAACATGATTCATTTGCGTCTCTATTTGTTCTAGAATAGTATAGCTAGTAAAGGAATTAAATAGGAGATTGTGAAAATCAGTAGTAGGAAATAGGCGTGTGAGGTCTATCTGATGTGCTACACTAGCATAGGCGTCCGCTAACTTGTTGCCGACCGGCGAATAGTTTAGCGCTCTATATATACTATGTTTCGTGGGTAGTGCTAAGATTCCAGATAGTTCTGCTAGTTCATCTGCTGTCAGTTGATTTGTTATAGCAGGCACGGTAAATAAATGACGGAAAATATCTATAAATGCAGGTATTTTAAATGGTGCAGCTTCTGAGTCATCTGCTAGATTAAGATGCCGACACCCTACGCGGAAATGCGCGGAATGGGGGGTCAAGATATCACGAGATGTTTGATATGATTGTGTTGATTGTATTGATTGTATTGATTGTATTGTATGAGATGTATCTAGCAGGTGTTGTAATTTGGATTTGTGATTGGAAATGAATTTATTGATGCCACTAGATATGCTAGTTTGGTATTCATGGATTATTTTGGTTGGTATTATTTTGGTAATTTCAGTGTGTACTTGTTTGCATAGGGATTTGGATTTAGATTTGGTTTTAGGTTTAGATATATTGGAATGTGAGGTTAAAAGTTTCCTAGAGGTTGGTTTTCGTGGCATAGTATTCTAGTATAAATTGAGATTTTTCCATTTTATTCATCATCTGTTAACTTATTTATATCAATGATTTCTTCTACACGGTGTTTTATATATTTTCGCAGATATTTATTAGATTCGTAGTTGTATTCAATACGGTTTAACATATCTTGTAGAATTTCTTTGGTGATTAGGAGATTGGTGTCATCTTCATTGCTAGGGTCTAGGGCACGGACTTCCACAGTTTGGAACTTTTCCTTACTGCCCTTCCTTGTCTTATCACTCTTTCTGCTTTTAGTATCCTTAAAATCTTCTTTACCCTTGTTTCCACTGTTAGAATCACGTGTATTATTGTTCTCATGTTCTTCATATAGCATTGCTTGCTTATTCTCTAGCAGTGCACGTTTGTAATCATCATTATTGGAATTGCGAATGTTATTAATAGTGCTTAGGACGACATCTTTGATGTTATTTACACGTTCATCTAGCCTTTTATCTTTTTCTTCTTTCTTTTTCAAATTATTCTGTGAATTGGTAATGGTCTTAGAAATCTTTTTGATATGTTGATTGATATTATTAGTTTGTTCGGTCGCTGTATCAACATCAATATCATCTCCATCGCTAGTTGTTGTTTTAAATCCTTCAATTCCATTTTCTGTAGTAGTGTTAAGATTCGAATTAGCACTTCCAAAGAGTAAGATGAAAAATAAAACTAGCATCAAACTAGCAATACCAACATCAAAGTATCCAATTGCTAGAATAATAATAAAGCAAATTACTATAACACCAGGATTTGAAAGTAGCATGCTTACTGTATATTTCAATGTGTTAGATAAGAGTGGATAGCATGTAATTAGTAAGATTAGGAACATTATAATAAAGAATGTAATTTGTTGATTTTTAAAGAGTTTAGCAATCCGATTGGATATGCGGGTTGATGTTGCTTGGACGGAATCCATTTTCAATATGGGATTGTTGATATAATCTAATATAAAATGTGAAAAAAAGAATGTGTAAAAGCACCATATGGTCTAAAATGTTGGTATACCGGTTTTGAATTGTTCGAAACTGGATTTAAATTCATTAGGTTGTTGCATCACAGATTGTGCTGTAGGCTCAAAGCTACTGCTGGGGGAACCACCTATTTGTAAAAAGCTAAGACGGCTGATGTATACAGTTGCTAGGCAAGAAACATAAATGAGAATACCGATGCGAAGATATACCGCGTTGGTGTATTGTTTCTTTTCAAACAAATCATACACATATACTAGCGCTAATCCAATTACAGTAGCAATTAGGGGTAGAACATACATATTTTGCAAATACTCTAGAAACATTTTTTAGAGGGAATATTTAAAAGACGAATTTAATAAAAATAGAAGGTTTAATTTACTATATAAAGATTCAAAAAAGTAGGAAAAAAAACCGAAATTCTTATAAGCTTTTATAACCCGGAGGGGGTTAATGGACTAATATTTTTATACTTTTTACAGTTAAAATATTACTTTTAACAAGTATTAATATATTTGGCTTTCGGTTATAAACTAGCCGCAGGCTAATAATTAATTGTGATAAAGAAAGTTGCTTTCATTGCGACCTCGGACCCTATCTGAATTATATTCCCGGAACGGTGTATTCAAGTTGCTAGATGCGCAGAATTGAGAGCCTGGACGATTGCTATCTAGAGTTTGTGCCAGTGGTGTTCCGGGTGATGCTGTAGACATGGCTGGAAATGTAGTGCTAGGCATTGATTGTGTTCCACTAAAGATATTGCTAATACTACTGAGAATAGTTCCACCTAGAGTGTTAGAGTTATTAGTAGCAGCAGGTTGGCTAGGGTTCAATGCAGCAGCAATAGTTGCAGCCTGTGTGGTTGCAGGGCTAGATGATGTAGTAGCCGCTAGGGTTGTAGCAGGAGTTGTAGTATTAAGAGCTTGAGTTGTGGTAGTGACTGCACCAGTTGGAGTAGTACTACTAGAATCAATCTGTTGAGAGATTACATTACCATTCTGGTCAACCATAACAGTTTTAGTAATAATACTAGGTACTTTTATATAGCGAATCTCATCACACTTAGTGCATTCTTTTTGTGTAGGGCAAGGAGCTGGAGGAGGGCAGTTGCAACTGGGGCAAGGTTCTGGTGCCGGGCAAGGTGGAGGAGGAGGGCATTCACGGCAAAGACCAGCACTTACTTTAACCTTTGGGGCGATACATGGAGGGCATTTCTCAGTAGGTGGTAGTGTAGATTTCTTAACATAGGCAGATAAATCTACAGTAGGAGTAGGGGGGCACACTGGCGCAGGGGGAATGGCAGATTTCTTGACATATTGTGAAAGGTCAATGCGTGGACCAGGAGGAGGGACATCAGTTTTGGAAATGTATTTATCCCTATCTTCTGCAATACTAACAGTGCATTTACCATCATTCGCACCAAGTTCAGTTTTCTTAACATATGTATTAAGGTCGGGAGCATAACCGTAATCAATTAAGCGTTGTTGAAGGGTTTGAATGGTTTGTTTTAGTTGGTCGGGAGTTTCATTTGCTAGATTATTTTGGATGGCAGCAATAACTGGGTCGCTGCTAGCACTGCTTGTGCTAACATCTGCGAAATTTTCTGTAGTCCGAGTGTGTAGTAGCATTAAAATAAAACATAATACTAGAACGCCACCTAGTAATATAAGAATTAGATTTGTACTATTTAATGCCATGACTTATTGAGTTTCCTTATTATAGTATTATGGTATTACTATATAATAACAATATATTTGCATAAGAATATATTTATATTTATAAAAAGATTGAAAAATTAAAGAGATTGTGAAAACAGCAATAATTCTAGAATTCTAAAGTAAAAGGCTAGAATCTATAATTTGCAATTACAGGTACTAACGCGGTTGCTAGTGTAATCACCAATATTTAAAGAGGTACAACTTTGATTGGTTTGCAATGCAGTAGTAAGATCTGTTCCTGAAAATAGTTGATTACTAGCAGGAATGGTTTGTGAAGTTTCATATTTATTTAGTAGACTTAATATGTCAGCACTAGTTGTGCTTCCAGTTATATTATCAAAAGCTGATTTGCTAGAAGTGCCCGTACTTGTTCCTGAACCTAAATTAACATTGATATTAAGTGGCATATCTTTATTACCAAGAGAAGAAGCACTTACTGCAGGAACAGTACCGCTTGGTGTTGCCCCGACAGTTGCTAGGTATTGTTGAATATTAGTCTTAATAAAATTAATTACATCACTAACTTGTTGATTATTAGATTGTGAGACAGATGCAGTGCTAGATATATTATTACTAGTGAATGGATTAAATTCAGGTGTGAAAAGACTAGCTGGACCATAATTTAGTACAGGAATTCCACGTGTTACCGGTGTATTGGAGAAAATCCATTTCTGGCTTTCAAAGCTGGTATTCTGGGGGCGAATAGATAAGTTACCATTTTCATATTGTAGGGCTAGTTGTGGTGTAGCATTAACCATGTTATATGGTGTAATATAATAATATGTTGAAGAAGAATCACTAGCTTTGTTGAATACCCACCATTGTTCGGGGTCTAAATCATTTCGAAGTTTAATAGTAAGTTGTCCGTTGGATACTGCATACATAGAGCCAACGGAACCATTATATACCACGGGTATGTGTTCAATTAAAAACATGGTATTTGAATTGCTGCTACCTATTGCTGCATTAATACTTGCAGAGGAAGTACCATTTGCAGGATAAATATTAAATCCAACTCCAAAGTATCGGGAAAGAACAGCTACAGGTATAGGAGGGGGTAAAGTAGGGCAACCACTAGGTATGGTGGTAGTAGTTTGAGGTAGTGTAGAATTTGCGACTGTAGTGGTATTTTGTAGAGGAGTTGTGTTAGCAAATGCTTCTGGTTTGAGATAAAGATAATAAATTAGAAGACCGCTAACTAGCATTAAAAGAATTATAATTATCAGATTTCTTTTGCTCATTTTACATGTTTCAGCCATTTTTACCTTTCTAGACTTTTATATGAAATATATTGTCTTATTCTAACATATAGTAATAAATAAATACTAAATAAAAACTATGAAAAAATGATGCCAGATTATCAATAAATTACAAATTGATATTTATATTTCCCTGTCCGTTGGCTAGACTATTTAACAGTTTACCAAATGCTCCAGTGGAAGGAGATAAATTTACAAAACTATTAGCCTTAGTACTAGTTGTTGCTGCAGTTCCCATTCCACTGGAAGCTGTATTTGCACCTATTCCAATTGCAGAACTAAGATTGCTAGAATTAGCAGCAGGGTTTGGATTTAAAAATGCTGTACTAGAACCGTTATTTGAATTAACAGGGGTTTCTAATGTAGTGGTTCCATCAGCATTTGATATAACACAACTGCTGTAAACTTTGATGGGTTTATAATTGGTATTATTGTTTGCCATGGTTTGTGTGTTAATTATATCTTTGGCATTTTGAAGTTGTTTATTGAGATAATCAACTTGAAACATTTGATATTGCTGTTGTGATTCTAGGTCTAGCTTCTGAATATTATTTGGATCCACAGAAAGATTAGGTTGTGGATTATTTTGTTGATTATAAAGATTATTAATTGCAGTAATTAATGAGTCTAGCTTTGAATTATATGCTGCTAGGTCTGATGTGCTAAGAGTTTGTAATTGATTTGGTGCAGCGACAACATTTCCAACCACATTGCCAGAAATGAAGGCATTTAGGTCAGCAGTGGTATCAAATGTTTCTTTAGTTGTTTGATTGAGTTTTAAAAATTTTGCAAGTTTGTAAAATACCATAACTGATAGACCAATTACAATATGAGACATTTGGCAATTATAATTGCCATCTTTCATACAAAGAATAAATGATAATGCTACAATGAAAATAACTGCGATTACATCTAGCATCATTTTGGGGTATGTATTGGTTTTTGTATTGTCGGATTCTATATTCTAGATAGATTTATTTTTCATAAATTACTTCTAAACTGTGGGGTTAATTAAATTAATTACTTGCTCTGATAAATTATTTATAGTGTTCTGGCGATCTGTCAGTGTGGATGTATATATATTTTGCTGATTCTTATTTATTATAAATCTATTAATAAAATTAACGAGAGCACTATTTTGAATTATATCGTTATTTAAAAGCGGTATTGTAGTGGCAGGAATGGTGCTAGCTTTGGTAGTAGTTGCACTAGTAGTAGTTGATTTTGGCTTTGTAGTTGTTGGTGATGTCGAACTTGTTGCAAATAATTCAAAATTCTTGTTTTTAAGATAAACCAGGAGTAAAATTACTACTAGAGATAAACTAACAATTAGATTGGTTAATGATAACAAATTAGATTTTTTTGTATTTGTAATAAACATTTTTTCTGATCTTATTCCTCTAGAATTAGTCTAAAATCAATATCAAATTCTATTATAGAATTAGAATTCTTTTTGCATGTTCTAGGAACCAACTCAGATAATTGTTTTTACACCCATCTTTTATATTCTTAAATTTCAAGGAAACATATAAAACATTATAATTACACATTAAAAAAAATTTTAGTGCGTAAAAAAAACAATATAAAGATATCTCTATACTTCAAAGTACTTCCGACCCCTAGTTTTCCCAAGCGCTATTTTAATTTGTAAAATGTCTCTAACTGCTCAAATTGCTTCTTCTGATTCTAGCTTCAAGCTATCTCAAACCCTAGTTGCCTCTCTAGCTGAGAAGTTCGGCTTCAAGTTCGAGGATGGCTGGAACACCGTCAGCTCTCGCTCTGTTGATAATGTTCAGAAGCGTCTCAAGCGCGCCCGCCGTCGTGCCAACCCTGCTTCTCAAGTCAAGCACCCTCGTACTGCTTTTTCTTTCTTCACCCAGCAACAGCGTCCCATTGAGGCTGGCAAGCACAAGGATGCCACTTTTGGTCAACTTTCCCGCTTTGTTAGTGATGCCTGGAAGGCTCTAACTCCCGCCCAACTCCAGACCTACAAGGACATTGAGGCTAAGGATAAGGC
>Ga0208379_1000609_pt1 | contig 15274 bp, 19 predicted proteins | sample CryBogCBE02Aug07_FD_184559 | JGI IMG/M metagenome (GOLD analysis project Ga0208379, IMG submission 184559) | Freshwater microbial communities from Crystal Bog, Wisconsin, USA - CBE02Aug07 (SPAdes) | ecosystem: Environmental > Aquatic > Freshwater > Lake | place: Crystal Bog, Wisconsin, USA... | reverse complement strand
AAGTACTGGAAGTGGAATTAAAAAATTCTACAAATCCGCCATTGCTGGTGTTGTATCTAATCATGCCATCAATGGGATTGTCTGGTCGTTGTGCGTTAGACCCAACTGGTAACACTACACCAGTACTTCCGCTGGATAAATGACGTTTTTTGATTAAAGTTGACATGGCTTAAACTGCTGAGTAAGATGTAACTGCCGCTAGTGTACTGGCAGTAGAAACGCTGGCGTATACCGCATCTCCAGGGCCTAAAATTATTTTTTCTGCCGCAACGTACATTTGTAGTGTATCTCCGCTGGTAATCAACACATTTGATAATACAATATTTGTTACATCCGGTGCGAATCCGCTTGGTACCATGAATAAATTCGCGGTAACATCACCAGGCGAATAGTTACACAGAGTCAACGAAGTAATAGCACTATTACTCGCACTGGTGTAAATAGCGCTTGCTACTGTGTCAACTGCTTGTACTGCGATAGCCATAATTAATCCTTAAAATATAATACTGTATATAATTGCTCGACTTTTGCTAATTAATTCATCATTAGCATCATTGGTTTTAACATATAATCCAGTACCACCACCACTTGTTGGGTTACTGTAAATTGTTGTAGCGTTGGCAACCGCAGTGGGTATTGCGTTACCAATATTTTGTAATACTTGCTTGCCTGCCAGTGTTAATGTGTTATTGACACTGTCAAATGTCAAGGCCGCACTGGCTCCAAATGCACCATTGTTGTTAAACTGTATCTGTGACGTTGCTCCGCCAGGATGTGAATTTACAGTTCCTATTGGGTTGTAACTGTCTATCGGAGCACCATTGCTTGATACGTTGGCGCTGATTTCCCACGTATTTCCGCTGGTATTGAATCTTAATCCAGCATAGGTGCTAGGACCTGTTTGGGCCAACAAGCCCATTTCATGTATTGCCCCAGGATTATCACTTGCTACCGTTACATAAGCATCGGTTTCGTGGTAATTACCAACGAAGGTTGTGTTGCCTTGTACTTTTAAATTCGCATTAACCGTGAGAGTCCCGGTACCGTTGTTACAGGTTATAGTATAATCCGAATTAACATTTTTAAACGATGACATTAGAGGGAATCCTTTAAAGTATTTATGTTAATTTAAAAATGGTACTGTCGTAAAAAAATCCCTGATTTACGCCAGGGATTTTAGTTGTTTTAGCTGTTATTACGTGTAGCTATCAACTTGTGCTAGCTCATATAAACCATTATGATCAGTCCAAGTTACTTTTTCAGCTCCGGAACCAGCGGTACTGACTCCGCTGGCAAAGAAGTTAACTGCGTATTTGGTAGCGCCATCCCAAATGTACTTGTTGGTTAAACGTGTGGCATATATGGTATTGGTACCATCAACAGTAAAGCCCATGTTCATTTGTCCTTCTGTTAAATCCTCGGTTGCTGCCGCTGTTAAAATTGCTTGTTTGACATCGCTGGCTGTTCCTGTGCCTGCTCCGCCAGCGTTAATAGCTGTGAATACATCGCCTGTGCGAGCATTTACACCGGCACCAATTGCTGACCAATTTGTAGTTCCCAAGCTTTTGATAATATAACTGTAACCAGGAGTAAAGCTGCCGTCGACTACGGTATCTGTTGAGGCTACTAGATATTTGGTTTGGCCTTTTTGTCTAATAATGTAAGCAGATGCAGCTACACCATTGATCATGGCATTTATTTCTATCACTGGATGTGCGGCATTGGCAATGTCTCCACTTCCGCCAACTACACCCAGGTATTCTGCGTCTGACATTCCAGCAGGTTTTACCACGTTGGCTTGTAAGCTTGCGAAACTAGGATAGCCAGTATCTAATAAAACTGCTACACCGTGACTTGATGTGTCTCCACTACCAAGTGAATATTTTTGAATTTTTAGGGGTCTTCCCATGATTATTCCTTTGTTTTGGTTTGAGGGTTCTAATCCTCTACGCGGGGATTAGCCGCATAAAGACCGTATTGTCTATGTAATATATTTAGCAAAAAGGTATTTTTTTAATCAGCATATTAAATTATATTAAATAACAGCATGACATACAACGAACTTATAATTAAAGGCGCTCAATACCGAGCCGAATCAAGACCCGCTGATGCTCTAGTGTGCTACGCTCAAGCATTTATAATGCAACCCACGATTGGTACTGCTTATAACAATTATGGTAATGTTTTGCGAGAAATGGGCTTTCCGCGACAAGCCATTGGCTTTTTACAAACTGCCATAGCTATTGATAACAATGACGTTATGGCTAAATTTAATTTGGCAGTGTGCTATTTGCTCGACGGAGATTTGGATCTTGGTTGGACACAATACGAAAATCGTTGGCAGTATGAGCATTTGAATGGAATGCTTCCTAAATTTGTACAGCCACGATGGACTGGGCAAGACCTAACAGGAAAAACAATTTTAGTTACCGGTGAACAAGGTCACGGTGATAGCTTGCAATTTATTAGATTTATAGAACAACTAAAAGACAAGGGTGCTAGAATAATTACGAATTTTGATCCGCTGTTGTCTAAATTATTTAAAGCGTCTTTTCCTAAAAATGTCATGGTGATGGAGCCAGGTGATTCTGTGTCTGATTTTGATTACTGGAGCCCGGTGATGAGCTTGCCTGGCGTTTTAGAGATAAATTACCAAAATTTACCACATAAAATGCAGTACTTAACCGCAACACCCGCTTGTCGTGATGAGTGGCAGAAAAAATTAGGTCTTAAGTATAAACTGCGCATAGCATTTACGTGGAGTGGCCGTCGCGATAGTTGGATCAACCAACACAAAGCAATACCTTTTGAAAAAATGCTGGGCTTGATTCAGCGTAATCCTGAATACGAGTGGATCAATTTACAAACAGACTGTACAGCAGAAGAAGAAGCAATACTAACGGCTGCTGGCGTGAAGAGTTTCCGCAGTGACATCAAGGATTGGCACGATACTGCCGGGCTTATACACCACTGTGATGTGGTTATTTCGGTAGATACTGCTGTAGGCCACTTGGCTGGTGCGTTAGGAAAAACGTTTTGGCTGCCGTTGAATCAGTTTGCCCAGTGCTGGCGCTGGTTGTTGAATCGAAATGACAGCCCTTGGTATCCTAGTTGCCGTATTTTTAGGCAATCATCAATAGGCAACTGGGATGAGCCTTTAGAGCGAATACACAATAATCTTAAATTGTTTAAGATTTAAATACCAAATCTTGTACGTAAAGAAGTATAATTTAATAAACGTTGAGCATTTGATAGTACAGTATTGTACACTCTTATGGCATATATAGTTCCGCCTATAAAATAACTACTTATAGGCGGCATACCGCCTATATAAACAGGAGCAGTTTGAGTTATAGCTCCAGGAACTCCCCCGATAACATGATTAAAATCTAATACCCCATTTAAATAATAATTTATAGAATGACTTCCTGTAGTTTTATCTAAAGTAATAGTCCAATTTTGTATCTGCCCTGACGTAGCAATTCTAGTACCATTGGACGCTCCATTATACGACCCGATTCCTGAAATACCATCACCATAATGTGCGGACCATTGACTTCCTCCACCTGGGTAAACCGACCAACCATTGGCTTGATCGCCTAGAGGAGTATTTATTGAGCCTATAACACAACAACCTTGACCTCCACTGTAGACCCCATTCCAAGCCATCCATAGTTCTACAGTCCAAGAATTTGTTCCAGGTTGCATAGACGATGAATTTGGTATTGTCATAATTGAATTATTAAATACAAAACCACCACCTTTTACTGTACTATAAGTAGGAGCAGTTGAGCCCGGTGTCCAAGTGGCATTATTACCATTACCACTTATGTCATACCAAGTTGTTCCAGAAGCAGGATAGCTTAAAGGATTACCAGCATCTAAAAAAAGCAGTAGTCCTGAGGTAACATAAGCAGGAGGAGGTGCTGTTAGGGATATGCCTGGACCGAGATTTACACCGGGTTCTATTGTTAATGCCATGTTATTTTCTTTCTATGTTAATTTAATTATACACCGTATCTACTGCGAAAGGCAGTAAAGTTTTGTAGTATCTCAGTAGACGTTAACCCACGATTGTAAACCATTGCTACTGATATATAATCTCGAAAGGTACTGTTAGAATTACATAATGTAATCGATCTCTTGGTCGCAGGATAAACCGAGCTAGCTGGAAGGTCAGATTTAACCATAACTCCGTTGACCCATAAGGATCTAGTAGTGCCGTCATAGTTTGAAGCAAGGTGTACCCAACTACTCCATCCTGCGGCAGGTTGAGTAGGGTATCCATAAAAAGTACTTACATTGTCCCAATTTATAGCTAAGAAAGGCTGCGGACGACTTGGACTATAATATGTTGATAAACGATTGATACCAGTGTTTGACCCAGGAGCACTCCCAAAACCACTGCCTCCTATGCTAAATATTCTATTTTCATCTCCGGCACTAGAAGTATTAGACCAATAAATATTTGGTCTTACCCAAGCAGATAAACAAAAAGGAGATCCGGCAGAGTTTGGCATATTAGTAGTCGCATAATTTTGCCACCCCCACCCTCCTGAATTAGTCATGTCAAAATACCCGCCGTTGGCAGTGTTGTATATAGGAGCAGGTGGTCCGGGGCTAGCAAAAGTTAAATTGTTGCCATTACCGCTTAGGTCAAACCAAGTTGGGCCTGCTCCAGGATAACTTGAAGTAAGTCCTGCGTCCAAGTAAAGCTGTAGTCCTTGTGAAACATATACTGTTGGTTGAGGTACTACTGATATACCTGATTCGATTGTTATTCCTGATCCTATTTGTAATGACATGTTAGTTCTTCTTTATAAATTAAATTAATTAAACGCCGAATATGTTTCTGGACGCTGTGAAATTTTGATACACTTCATACTGTGTCAGCGCACGGTTGTACGTTTGGAACATGGCTATATCTCCAGTGAAGTTAGTGTCTGCCTGGCCCCAACCAGCTAATCTATATCCACCAACACGCCAATACGCCGGAGTGAATGCTGATACTTGAGCAACACTATATGAAATAGACGATTGAGTTACTCCGTCAACATACAAAGTATAATTCGCCCCTGCTTGCCAAGTTGCTACGGCATAATGCCATTTGTTATCATTGTAATTATTATTTGATATAGTGACCAATTGAGGGCCACCGCTATAAAAACCGGAAGAAATATTGCCGCCACCTGTTAAAAACGTAGTTTTATCGTAATTAGAGGCAGGTGTTGAAAAATTATTATTATTTTCTAAACCTGCTAGCTTGTTAGTGCCAGTAAAAGTTGACGGTATTCTAAACCAAATTCCCATGCTACCGTGATAGTGTACATCACTTGGGGCTTGAGAAGTTTCGGCAAAATTACCCGAAGATGCCGCGTTTGGGAAGTGAAGAAATCCTGGTGTTGACGCAGATGCATTGGCTGATGTATAAGAAATACTAGTACCAGGTTGTATATTTGCTGAGATATTTGATACACTTGAATCAGGTAATATATTGGCCGCGAACGAGGTGGCGATATTTCCAACGCTGAGGTCATAGTTTAAATTCAACCCTTGTGATACTACGGGCAATGTTGAGTTAATTACAGCAATGCCACTTCCTATACTAATTCCTGATCCTATTTGTAATGCCATGTTATTTTCTCTATGTTAATTTATTTATACACCGTATCTACCACGGAAACTGTTAAAGTTGGTCAATACTTCAGCAGAAGTCAATGCGCGATTATACAACATAAATTGTGCGAAATTACCATTTATGACTCGCGTTTCGTAATTTCCTGGTGTGTAAGTCATTGGAAATCCTGCCATTAAAATATAATGACCAGTAAAATCTGTTCCGCTAGCAGGCCCTGGTTGTATATTTGCTACATATCCAGCTAGATTAACATCTACACTGCCATTTACATATCTCGTCAAGCCTGAAGGATTTACAGTAACCACAAGATTATACCAAGTGTTTGTGGTAATTGGATTACCAAAAGCACTGCTACTGCCATTCCAAGAGGCTAATAAATGATTTCCGTTTGATTGCGTTTGTTGATAAAATGTAGAATTATCATTACCTGTTTCAAAAAACGTATTGATGTTGCCTGAGGGAGAATACGACAGCATGTAAACCCAAAAACTCAACGTGTATGTACTGTAACTAGTAGTGTTGCTAATGGAAATAAACTGTGTGTTGCCCGTAGAGTTAAATGTTAAATACCCGCCGTTGCTGGAAGAATAAGTGGGCAAAACTGATGGGGCACTTTTACCAAATAATATCGTTCCTGTATTGTTTTTTCCTGATAAATCAGTTATTGTGGCACCACTACCACTATAACTTGTGGGATTGGCAATATCGTAGTATACCTCTAATCCGCTGGCAACATAAGCCGTGCCAGCGGTCATTTTAATGCCTGGTCCTACTGTAATTCCTGGTCCTAGTGTTGCTGATGCCATAATGAGTCCTTGTATAATAATGTATTTATTATATTTATGCTATCACTGGCGAGTAAAATAACATACTAGATTACAACTGGTATCAATATTTACAGCGTTATTTCACGAATTTTCATTGCGATTTTTTAACTTTACTCGTAGTTGTTGGTTTATTTTCTTAACATATTCTGTTAACTGTACAATATCAGCAAATATCTTTTGTTTACTTGTAGTAGTGTTAGTAGTGTTAGTAGTTTGGGTAAATTCTTTTAATTTGTCATTTTTCACTTGTGTTCCTTCGCGTTATTTAATTTGTTAATATTTATTTTTACAGTTGTCGCCGTGCCAACTACAGCGTATCAATTAAATCTAATATATTATTTTCAATTTGTTCGAGACGATCCCATGCGGCATTTGCGGTGTTCATTTCATCTGCTGTTGAACTTAATTCGTTCCACATTTTAGTATTAGAAAAAATAGCAGTAATTAGTTTAGTTTTGCTTAATAACAATTGTTTTCCATTTTGCTGAGTACGCTCACCGTTTTTAATTTGTTTGACAATTTGATCAGGTTCACTTGTAATTTCTGAAAGTTGAAATCCATACTTAATACAAATCATTAATAATAATTGATCAACTTTGTTAGTGTTGTTATTGGAATTTTCTATTTCGCGTATTAGCATTTTTAAATTCCTCATTTAGTTTTCGCATTGATTCGTTATATTCTTGAGTTGTTTCAGCTAATGGTTTATTTGACAAATCTTCGTCAACTACAATTCCGCGATTACGTAATTTTTCATTGTGCTTCTTGAGTTTTTGTTCCCAAAAATTTGCTATGTCTTCTTTATTCATAACTGTTCCTTTGTGTTATTTAATTTGTTAATATTTATTTTTACAGTTGTCACCGTGCCAACAAGAAGCGTATTAAGAAAAGTCTTGGATAAACTTATCGCCCATTTTTGTAAGTTTTTTGTATTGGGCCGATAACTTTTTTAGAGAGCCAATCATTACTGTAGAATCTGTATTTCCCTGTAATATGCTTTTCCATAAATCTTGTCGCTTTTCGTAACTCATATTTTTGCCTATTTCCTCTACAAGCGGTTCTAATTCGTTATTTGTTTGTAGTCGCAAAAAATTTAACCTATTTACTGCTATTGGAAATTCATCTTCTTGAAACGTAACACCAAATAAACTGTACCATCTACCATGTCCATAATCTGCCGCTGGTCCATTTTCATTATGAGTTCTTCCATTCTTTTCCCAGTAACGGCTACCAGATTTAGTAACGTGATAAGTAGTTCCATCGCGAAATTCTATTTTTGCTTGCGCTTTGTGTAGCTCGCTTTTAAGAGCTCGTATAAGGTAGTTGTGATCGTTTTGAGCGTACTCATTAAAGTTTAAATAATGCGATTTAGCCATAATAGTGCCAGAGTAGTTATTAATATTTAACTGTAGCAGTTATTGATTTTACAGTCAATTATTTTGGTTGAAGTTAACTGTTGACAGATATTTGATTTCAATATATAATGTATTAAAAGGCAAATACATCAACATGAAAAATAAACTATTAGAACTGGTGAAAAATCATCCAAAACATTACAGTAAGTTAATCAAAAAAGATCCAATACTATTACAATGGGTTAACGATAATGCTTTAATAAAACATACACATTTTCCAACGATGATGTATAGTGCCATATATCAAGTTACTGATTTATGTAAACACGGAAAAACCAAAAAACTCAATAGATTTAATGATGGGTTTGTTGGTTGCGGACCGGCGGCTATATGTCCTTGTACCAAAGAAAATATTTCAAATAATGTATCTGCTACTAAACAAAATTACACAAAAGAAGAAAACGATGCTATTAACAATACTAGAGCAAAAACAATGTTAGAAAAATATGGGTGTGAATTTAACTCACAACGGGAAGACATACAATATATTTGGACAAAACCAAAAATACCATTAATTACACATGAAAAATTAACAGATTATGATTGGCTTAATACCGAATATAATACAAAAAAACGATCACTTAGTGAAATTGCTGATGAGTTAGATGTATATTATAGCACCGTAGGCGATTACTGTAATCGATTTGGATTTACAATTAGACCAACTAGTTTAAGATCATTAACTGAAATTAAAATTTCTAATTATGTTAAAAGTTTAGGGTTAGCTGTTGTAGATTCTGATAGAACAATAATTAAACCAAAAGAAATTGATATTTACATATCGTCGGCTAATATAGGCATAGAAGTTAATGGCCTGAGATGGCACAGTCATCATCCTAGTAAAGGAAAAAAAGAAGACAGATTAAAACATAGCAACAAAACAAAATCAGCAGCCGAACAAAATGTAAGTCTTCTTCATATAACTGACTATGAATGGAATAATAAAAATGACATTATTAAATCAATGTTAAATGCTAGACTTGGGTTTAGTCAAAAAATAGCGGCGCGCAAATGTCAAGTACAATCAGTTGACAAAACCACAGAAAAAAATTTTTTAAATGCCAATCATCTTCAAGGAGCTATTCCATCGACTAGTTGTGTTGGGCTATACTATAATAATGAATTAGTTATGTTGATGTCGTTAGGTAAATCTAGATTCAAAAAAGACGCTGATTACGAAGTACTGAGAATGTGTACTAAACTAAATTATACTATAGTAGGCGGTGTAAGTAAATTAGTCAGTAAGATTAAACTATTGTACTCTAACTCAACAATAGTTAGCTATTGTGATTTAAGTAAGTCTAGAGGTAATAGTTATATCAAGGCTGGCTTTACTAAAATAAAAGATACTGGTCCAGGTTATTTTTGGACTGATGGTAATATTCCTATATCAAGATATAAATGTCAAAAAAATAATTTAAAATCTTGGCTTCCTACGTTTGATCCATCATTATCTGAATCTATTAATATGTTTACTGCTGGGTATAGACGTTATTGGGATTGTGGTAATGCCGTATTAATATTAAAAACTTAAGTCGACAAAAAAGCGCCTTGCGGCGCTTTAATGTTCTTCCCATCCCTTGAGAAAAGTAAAATGTATCAACTAAATGATAAATTTTGCACCGCTATCTCACCGACATAATCGGCGGCGTTCCCGAAACTGCTGGCGGTGTTAGTGAGCTCCACAAATCCGTACCTTGTCATGAAAGAAACTACTGGCTCGAATGTTGATGGATCTAAAACAACACCACTGCTCATCAACGGAATATATGGGCAATAGAAAGCGGCAGCGTCTGCTTCACTAGAACCTTTATATCCAACCAATACAGGTTGTGTATCAGGAGCATAGCTGTTTACGAATACACGCAAACTACCATTCAACGTACCAACAAACTTGGTGTTTGTAGGAGCTTCGAAAGTACCTTCTGTTGTACGAGCAAATGCGCTAGTAGTAGCAGATTGCAATACTGTTAAGGCAGCAGAGCTAACAACGGCCCAATTACCAGCACCGCGACGTGTGCGCTGTGCAATCAAGTTAGCAACGCGGTTAATCAACACTGCCAAAGCGGCGTGCTCATCACCAACGAATGTAGCTGTACCTGATACAGTAGCTTGGTTGTATGTGTACTCTGTAGCAGCCAATGAGCTCAATGACAAGAGAATTTCTTGGTCAATTTCAGCTGTGATTTCTTGAGCCAAAGCAGCCATAATTTCTGCTTCAACGTCAATACCATGCATAGCTTGTGCGTCTTGTGCTGATTCAAATGTCCAACGTGCTTGTAACTTACGTGTCTTAGCTTCAACAGCTTGTTTCAAGATTTGGATACTGATTTGCTTACCGCCAGTACCTTCCATTGTGCTTGTGTTATTGCCAGTGTAACCACTAGCAGTACTTGTAGCTTGGGGCAATGTAGAATAAGCTGTAGCAATCTTGAATGGGCTTAATGCTTCTTCACCGGCTGTAACGTTAGTTGCGGCCAATGAATTGTCTGTTAAGCTTTGAGCATAACGTACACGCAATGTGTGGATCTGACTTACAGGTCCGGTCATTGGTTGTACACCTACCAACTCGTTAGCGATAACTGTTGGCATTACACGACGAATCACTGGAAGAATAACACGGTTCAATGTAGCAATGTTACCTGCTCCAGTAGCACCAGTTGTGGCATTCTCTTTTAAATACTTACGTGTGTTTTCGAGGATAACGCTCATTGATGTGCGCTTACCACCGCTTAGGCCTTCTAGGAGAGCATCTTTAGTTTGTCCCCAACGGCTTTCTAATAAATCTTGTGACATTTCTGTTTCCTTTTTTTATTTTAAATTCCTGCCAATCGCTTTAAGTCAATAACGTTGCTTTCGGCTTCGTCATTTTGCTCTTGGCTACGGACAGACTTATCACCAGTTGCTTCAGTTAATGTTTCGGTAATTGCTGGTTTAGCTTTTACTGAACGATTTTCTAAAACTGCTGGAAGATACTTTTCAAAAGCGTTTTTCAATCTTGTAGTTTGTACGCTTTCAAGTAAACTACGCATAATCTCTTGTTTTTCCTCGTTTAAAGGACTTAACAAATCATCCATTAGCTTGGTACGCTGGTTGGATTCTTTGATTATACGTATTTCACGTTCCTTGGATTCAACTAAGACTTTTGCTTTCTTAGTGAATTTAATGGCTTCTGCCAATTTAGTATTTTTGTGAGCAATTGATTCTTTTAGTTTACGAACTTCGGCTTTTTCATTTAAGTGAGTGGCACCAAATTCCGCACTATATGCTTCAAAAATTCTACGACCAAAGTTATTCTCGCGAGCAACTTTAATGTCTTCTTTTAATTGACTTAATTCCACCTTGAGATGATGGCTAACAGCCTCGGTCATTTTAGCGGCAGATTCTTTTACAAATCTAGTTTTCAATGACTCAAGTTTGCTACGTGCGTCAGCAACTAAGCGGACTTTTGTTTCAACGACATCACGTTTATCTTTGGCAAATTCTTGAATTTCACGAGCTAAAGCATTTACAACAAAACCTTCTAATTTCTTAACGCTTTCGTTGTGTGCTCTTCTGTCTTTACGTAAATCACCTAATTCTTCGGCAAGTTTAGCTACTAAAAAATTGTTAAACTTTTTGGCGTCTTCTTTAATCTTGCGTTGAAACTTAACACGATCTTCAGCCAATGCTTGCTTTTCAGCTTGAATCAATTGAATTTCTTGTGTGATACTTTCTGTAACCATACGATCTAGGGCTTCTACCATCACTGTTTTGTCATGTGCGAAATTAGCGGCAAACTCTTCGCGTAGCTCTGCTTTTGCCATTTCTTTTGCTTCAAATAGTTTGGCTTCCCAAGCTTCATTAAGTTCTTGTTGAGCCTCTTCATTTAGCAAACCATTATCAATTAGTGGTTTTAAACTATCTAACATAGTATTTCCCTTATTTCAATTTAATGCTTTATAAGCATTCTTACTTGAGCATTTCTGCCCGAGTTCTTCTTTTAGCAATTAATCTTCCTGATACAAACCCATTTGGTTCTGTGCCTGATATAAATTTTTTGCTAACAATTCCGTTGTGATAGTATCTTTTTTTAGATAATCTACCTTCACTCCAATTTAGTGGAGCTGTTTTAAACATGCCTTCAATAACACCATTATTAAACCACTTAGTTCCCTTAACAGCATTAGTATTTGAATAATTAAAATTTATTCTACCTAATTCAAATCCTTGAGGAATATTATTCAAATTATCTATTCTTTTTTCAACAATATTATTGTTAATCCAATACCAAGCAGATATTCCTTTATTCCAAGGTGTTTTACCATAATTAGGTTGCTTTTCAGCCGGAAGACCTTTATTCCAATTTACTTGAACGCCATGTTTATCTTTATTCCAAGGTGTAGTTCCTTTCGGGGCACCACAATTACCATTAGGATTACCAATAGAATTAAATTTTTTATTGTTATTATGACCATTAAAACTTCTTGAGTCATTCCTGGCATCAAATAATTGTAATATCTCAGTTTCTAGCTCGTACATTTCAGCAGGAGTACCAGTGGCAATGATTTCTCTTTTCCATTCAGACTTAGATTCTAGAATCATTGGCTTTACTTCTTTACTTGAACACAAATAACCGTCATCTGGATGACAACCTTCAGCGGTTCGTGAACCAACATACCAACGCATAGTCGGTATATGTGTCCATTTATAAACGTAAGCTAAAGTTTCTTGAATCATTTTAATTTCAAATCTTTAATTAATCGTTGCATTTCATTAGATACAAATTTTTGTGCTTTAACTGTTTGTGCTGGATCTTTAAGCATTTCAAGTAACTTTTGTCCGCCGCGATAGTTCATTACACCTTCATATACTGCTTTAGGAAATGCGTTCGGTGCCGATGGTTGAGCCACAACATCTACTGTTACTATTTCGAAATCACTGACATGTCCGTTGCTGTCGTTGACGTTTCCTGATCCACGACTGCTAACACCTAATTTTACACCGGAATCTAACATGGTTTTAACCAGCTGTCCCATTGGCGTAGGTAATATCTTCAATTTACCATATCCGCAATTGCCTTCCATCCACATGTGTTCAATCAAGTGGCTTACGCGGTCTAGGTTAATTTTTAAATCGTCAGGGTGATCAACTTCACCTAGTACACTATGTCCGCCTTTAAGCTGTTCGTTGATGGTTTCAACGGCTTTGGCAATTTCATGTACTGGATAAACTCTTTCATTTGCATTGCGCACTCCGCCTTCAATACAAATACCCTTCATGTAAAGGCTTTTTCCTGATCCGTCGGCAGCTTCCTCGGACAAAAGTTCAACTTTTGCCTGAGTAAAGCTTAACTGCTCTCGGAGATATGTGTTTCGAGCCATATCTTCTTTTTATGCCTTTGGCAAAGGACTCTTTGTGTTTACACCGCTGGCTTGTGCGGTCACAGGTTTTGGAGTTCCTTCTAATTTGCTAGCACTTGTACCTTTAGCGGGAACATTTTTAAATTTTCCAGCTGATGGTAAACTGCCTTCACCTTTGCTATACTCATTGCTAGGCTTTTTATAAGAACCAGTTCCGTCTGGATTAGCTTCGCTGGCTACATTTCTTACTGGCTTACCATACATGCCTTGAGCACCGCTGTTAAAGCGTGTTGGGCTTTTTGGATTGGCTCCGTTGTCACCGTGTGTAGGAGCTGTTACTTTGTCCAAGCTAACATTCTCGCTCATTGGCATACCTTCATCGGGGAATTCGCTGGTATCATCATCAGTAAACGCATCACCACCTGGCTCGCCCATTTCGTCGCCCGCCATTTCTTCACCGCCTTCGTCGCCCATTAAAGCTTCGAATTCAGCCATTAATTCATCAAGTTTGTCTTCGAGATCAATAACGCGGTCTTCAATGTCGTGTTCAACTTCATTACCTTCGTCTCCGAAATCGCCGCCTTCTTCGCCTTCGTCTCCGAAGCTTTCTTCTTCTTCGCCTTCCTCTTCGCCTTCCTCTTCGCCTTCGTCGCCGAAGCTTTCTTCTTCATCTTCACTTACGCCAGATTCTTCGCTGTCAACTTCATGCATAAGATCTTCGCTAGAGCTACCGGAACTACCGCCGAATCCTTCTTCTACGGATTCTTCTTCTTGCTCTTCGTCTTCTTCGATTGACTCTTCTTCTTGCTCTTCTTCATTCATGAGTGATTCATAAATTTCGCGACTTTTTTCCACAACGATGTTATGAAAAAGTTCACGTGCTTTTTGTTCGTCATCGTTGATGACATATTCTATCAACGATTCAAATTTGGTTTTCTGTGTCATTAAAATTTCTCCTTAAGATAATGGCTCGGTATAATATTTACAAAATAAATGAAAAACCAGCCGATTAAGCTGGTTTTTAAGAGTTTTTTATGTAATTTTTATTACATTGCAGGTTCAGGAGGTGGAGCATATTGCATTTTAATGTATTTTAATTTTGCTTCTGATTCAACTTGACGCTGATCATTCATTAATCTCAACTTGTGTATCTGTGCTAAAGTCAAACGACTTTTACGTAATTCACCCATTTGTGGTTGTGAATTATCATCAGCAGGGTTTTGATACGCTTCTGGTGTTTTATCATAGAGTTCGTTTAAAATCATTGTGTATTATTTATTCAAATTTAAAAATTATAAGCCACCTGGTGCCGCACCCGCTGGTCCTTCCGGAGCCGCCGCTGGTTCAGCACCGCCACCTGCGTCTGGTTCTGCTGCACCTAGTTCGCTACCTGCTAATTCATCGCCTGTGCTTAAATCAGCATCCATACCAGCAGGAGTGACACCGACATTGCGCAAATCTTGTCCTTGAGCTTGTAATTGGTCACTTACATCGCGTTCTTCTCTCCACAATGTTTCATTTTCTACAATTTCTTCTTCGGTTAATCCCAAATAACGTTTAAGTAAAAAACGCTTGCTCATGTAAGGCAACGGTTCAACTGATGAGAAATTGCTGATTCTTGCGGTGTCTAATTCACTTTGTCTATAACTGGCGAAGTTTTGCGGTTCACATAATTGTAAATTGAATAATCCATCATCTAAATTAAATCCTCTCCACTTCATGAACATTTTAAATTCATCATCTAACTTTTGCATAATCAGCTTTTGCAAACGTTCACAGTATTTGTTAAATCTAAATTCTTGTATCAAAGCAGTACCAACTCGACCATCGCTCATTGGTTGTGAGCTATCGTCCGGTCCGGTTGGTAAATAACTGCTAGGTACACGTAATCCACGTGCCATTTTGTTATTAAAATACTTTAAATCATCAATTTCACCTAGATTTTGACCACCAGGCAATACTTCCACTGAAGATCCACGTCCTTCTGAGGTTTGTGGGAAGAAATAATCTTCATTTACAGAAAGAGGGTTATAACTCGCATCCATCATACTG
>Ga0208379_1000607_pt1 | contig 15318 bp, 10 predicted proteins | sample CryBogCBE02Aug07_FD_184559 | JGI IMG/M metagenome (GOLD analysis project Ga0208379, IMG submission 184559) | Freshwater microbial communities from Crystal Bog, Wisconsin, USA - CBE02Aug07 (SPAdes) | ecosystem: Environmental > Aquatic > Freshwater > Lake | place: Crystal Bog, Wisconsin, USA... | reverse complement strand
GGTCTACGATTTCACTCTTTCCACCAATAACGCTCATAGCGAGTGGTAAATAGAGTTCGTGTCTTGGAGGAACGCATAAGGAATTTACTTGAGGAATACAGAAATCACGAAAACCGCCTATGTATGGGACCACTTGTGGAATACCAATACCCATCGCTTCAAACTGGCAGAGACCGAATCCTTCCCCATCTGCTGCTGTAATTCCAACATCCGCCAATGCGTAAAGCTCGTTTATGACATTATCGTCCCATACCATCGAGTGGTCCGTAAGCATCAATTTATGTTGATGAAATTGAGGTGGTAATCCAAGACGGATTATTTCGCGCATATAAACTTCACGGATAGGATAACCGCCTAATTGACCGGCATCACATACCGCTAATAGACCCAGCGGTTTTGTAGGGTGTTTTGCTACCAGTTCAGCGAACGCCTGAACCACAATATCGTGACGTTTTCGTGGTGTATTACGATTCAAGTTGAGAAAAAGAAATAAGTGTGGTGGTATATTGTGCTTCTTACGCATCGCTTCACGATTGAGCGGTTTGAACTCATTCGGTTCAAATCCATGACGTAACACATATATAGGTTTAGTGATGCCCTGTGCTTTTAGTACTTCACGCCAATAATCGGTAAACGCAAAATAGATATCGGCGTCACGATTTATACGGTCAAGAAACTCTGGTCGTTGTATCTTATAGACCTGGTCCAAGTATATTATCATTTTATAAGTTCGTTCTTCAGGCTGAAGTTGCTCTTGGAGTTTATCTAAAAAGCGACAAATAACGCTGGCATCGTTGTAAATCATTATGTAGTCCGGTTTCACTTGGCGAACATAAGAAGGTAATTGACTAAAACCGAATCCCTGTTCCGCATTGTCTTTTTCGTTAGCGAAAGGATCGTAAACGTTCACATTAAGTGGATAGGCACGGCCAGGCTGTAGATTCTTCACAAAGTTCTGAAATGCGAAATGATACATATCTAACCACGGATATTTAACCATTTCACGAACCATATTGTGTGTCACTTTACTATAACCGGTCGTCTGATTGGTATGAGTTCCTACAAGAAGAAAGCGTACTCGCTTTTGCGGTGCTTGTGGCGAGGAAATCTTGCTCAACAGTTCATCTAGATTTGTAAAATTTGACATCTAGAGATTTATTATAATCTAGGTAAAAGTCTTTATATGTCATCCGCACAGCCAAAAAAACAGAAGATTTCACGCGCTCTTAGGGAGCAGGTGTGGTTGGCGTCAGTTGGACCAAGATATGAATCAAAATGTGTCGTATCTTGGTGTAATAATAAAATTAATGTATTCGACTTTCACGTTGGCCATAATAAGCCAGAGGCGAAAGGTGGCAAATTAGATATAAACAATTTGAGAGCTATCTGCTCTCGTTGTAATCTTTCTATGGGCAGCCAGTATTCTATCGATGAGTGGGAACAATTAGCAGGAAGAACGACTTGTTGCGGCTGCTGGGGTTAAGCAAAAATACTTTGAAGACGATCCTTAATATCCGCTTTTTTACCCTGCCACCATGTGGCCAAAATCAGACGATGATCTTCCATCACCTGCTTATTTTGTGCTAATACTGGTAAAAGTTCTGCTACTTTTTCCCATGATGGAAAAGATAAAATAGGATGTTTACCAAGAACTTCTGCGTATGTATCAGTACCGTTAGTTACGTAGATAGGAATAGCACCTTGTTCTAATGCTTCGTAGAGACGGTACGATTCAAGAGAGGAGAATCCGCAAAAACATGGAACAAACTTAGATTGACGATTCAGCTGGTTATAATCGTCTCCAACAAGTTTCGCTGGGTCGCCCCAACTTGCTCGTTCAGCGAGTTTGAAATTACCAGTTTTTTGAAGCGCTGCGATTGCTTGAGCGCGTCCAGGACGGTCCATTGATCCTGCGAACGACCATAAGTATTCACGGCTTTCAAATGAGGGAGTGGATGTAGTGGTTTGCTGATGGCCATTAGCGTAACCCAATGGAATAACAGTTACTTTTTCAGCTGGAAGATTTGGTCGTTGGTAGTTGCGAATAACTCGTTTGACCGCTGGAGAATTATAAAAGTCGACTGGATCGGTACCGAATTCGTCACTAAGGTGAAGGATGGTTATCTGCTTGCCTGCCTTTTCTAAACCACTAACAAAACCATTGTATATGGGGCCAAGTGATGATTCACCTGGAATGTTTTGAAAGAGGAGTATTGGATTACTATCAGTAACTAATTCGTTAAATGAGAAAAGAGGTACCCATGTAATTGGCTTTGGAAAAATAGAGTTCAACCAATCGTTTTCTAAGAAGTTAGGCTTGATTGTCTTCAAATAATATATTGCAATGTGATCGGATGACTTTTGTATAGATTGTTGAGGTTGTGTTAGTGGTTCTTGAGGAGCTATTTTTCCGATTATTTTACCCCAAACTTGCTTATTAGAGATATCGAATGTGGTTTTGAGTGTATCATAAATAGTGCTTTTGTATCTCATAAACATTTCATTTTCAGCGACTATTAACTGTTCTAACAATGCTAAATATGACTTAGTTGATTCAAAATCGATAACCCGCCATATAGCGAGCACCAATTCTAATTCAGTCTTGAAGTCAGCGTCATTTTTGAGTGCGGTAGCCTGTAAAAGACGGTTCCATGCAGCAGAAAAATCAGTTTTTGCGTTTCCAGTAACCTGTTGCGATGGGGCGGAAACTGGTGCGTTCGTTTGTTGAGGAACCTGGTTTATTTGTGGTTGAGGAACCTGGTTTATTTGTGGTTGAGGAACCTGGTTTATTTGTGGTTGAGGAGCCTGGTTCATTTGTGGGGGTACTGGCATTGTATCGCCAACTACAGTAAATCGTTGTTTCTGAAGTTCCTGCGAAATTACCGCAAATGTCTCCTCCTTGGTAAAACATTCAGTATTATTCCATAAATCACTATCGAAGTTATCTACTCGATTGAAGTTATTGAAGTCAGAGCGTTGATAAATAGGATCGTTTTCTTGAAAGCAGGTAGCGAGAAGTGGTGTAGTGAAGTAAATATTAAGTAAACTATCGCCGTGATTTACAATCATATGATCGCCACTTGTGAAAATACCTTTCTCTTTGACAAGTTGTACGAGTTTTCGTGCGCCTTTCTGGGTAAGTATATATGCGTAGTTACAGAAATGGAAATAACGACGAGGATTTGGTGAGTAAAGGGTATTTTCTGCGACGCGTCCAAAGTAATCGTTAACATATTCGGCTACTTGTGGGAAAACCGCCTTATTTGGTGGCAAAACACCTCCCAAATAGATAACGTCGGCGTCTTCTGGAACATGCTTAGCAGCGGTCATCCATCTCAATACCCATTTTTCGTACATTACAACGTCATCTTCCATAATGAGATAGGTTTTAGCGAGAGGATCGTTGGCGAGTTTTTCCCATAAGCCTAAATGAGATAAAGCACAACCCATGACAGACTTTTTCCAGTTGAAATCGTTATTACGGAAAAGATTCACAAGATCGGATGTCAATGTAAGTTGACGGCCATCGATTGCTTTCCATAAGTAAACACGGTCCTTGATATTCTTATGTGTATCCTTGAACTTTTCTAATCGGTCTTTGCGTCTATCCAAATTAATGACATATGCTTCATCAATACCATCGGTAAATGGAACTATTTCTTTAAAGTTGCCTCTATGGACGTAGAGAGGTGTTCCCCATTGTATTGCGGTACGCATAGCACGATCGCAATAAAAGTCGCGTAATGGCATTCTTGGAGCACCGGCACGTTGTGATAAAATACTCAAAATAGATTGATCATGACGATGTCCTAAGCAGACTTGAGAATAGGGACTCCATTTTTCGCCAACAATAACATCTCGCTTATCTTCAGCGATTCCTATTGCTTTTACATGGATACTGTCCATATATTTACCACCGACCTTGAAACCAATACATCCTGCCCATAATTGATTTGCCTTAAGTTCTTCTGGGGTGACCTGTAGTTCCTTACAAAAGGTAGGATGACACCAGCGTTCGTTTATTTGTTCATTATCGTCCAATAAGAAGATATCATTTTCTTGTATAGTTTCCCATATTTTAGCGATAGGTGATGCAATTGTGATACCAGAATCCATATAGAGAATGAGAGTGCCAGGGGCAGCCTTAGTAGCGGCATCAACGTGGGCCCATAGCTTCCATGCGAAATGTTGTGGGCTCCAGAAGTCGCGCCATGGACCGTGTTGTTCTGGAAAGGGACGAATCTCTGTAGCACCATAGTTGGTGAGAACATCGCGCATTTCTTGAGTAACATCGTTCCATACGTAGATAATCTTGGGAAGAGATTGTTCGTACGACTTGAGTGATGCGAGGAGATTTACGGCTGCTTCAATGTACTTAGCATTAGCTGCTGTAATAAAAAGGCGATTGCTACTGATTATGGGTTGAGGTGCTGGAGTAGGTGCTGGAGCAGGTGCTGGAGCAGGTGCTGGTGCCTGAGCAGGTGGTTCAAATAATCCATACAATTGCGAATAATTCATTGTCTCATATGCCTTACCAAAAGTCTCCGCTTTAACCCAAGAACCGACCTTAACATCTGCGTCCAAAATGAGTTTGAAAATACGTTTTCCTACCTGTTCCATAGTCCCTTCGCATTGTTTTCGTTTAGCGACGGAAATGGCAGGAGTTGCCGCCATCTTACGCCATGCGACCGGATCATCATCAATCTTCTTAATCATCGCAATAAGATCCTCAGGTTTGCTTACTTGATTTGCGTTGATAAAACCGGTCGAGTCGAAATCTCTATCAACGAACGGATCGCCCCAATAAATTGGAACGGCACCGGCTACCTTAGCATGAAATATCTTTTCCGTTGTATAACCTGGTCCTGGCGAGTTTTCGTAAGTGATTACAAACTTGAAATCCTTATAGTAATCTACTTTGGCCAATTCACCGCCTCCGCCACCCAACCCTGCTGGAATAGGACCTTCAGGACGATTACAGAACAATCGGCCCGCAGAATCAACATGCTTCCAAGAGTTGACAATTTGAAACGCCGCATTACGATTATTATTGTTAGGATTTGTAGCAACAAATGCGCAAAACTTTCTTTTGTTATTTATAACCTTTTCATCAACAGTAGTTGCCGCTTCCAAAGATACCGGTCGTGGATTTGCTATCTTATTTGGATCACCGCCAAACCAATTCACTTCTATCATCCATAATGGCATACGAATGTAGTTAGAAGCGGTATTGTATTGAAATCCAATACTGAGAACGATATCTGGATCGTTGGGTGGTGAGATATTCTCACCGGTAAACCAAACCTTCGAGACACCAGGAAACGACTTCTCTTGTCCATGACTTAATGGCCCATAAATAACTAAATTAGGATTCTTGCTATCTAATACAACTGGTATGTTATTAGTTGCACCGATCCAAGAAAGTAAATACATAAAGAAGTTGTACTTAGGCACAAATTCGCTCCAAAGTTCGCAGAAATGAACTCGCAATTCTTTGGTAGCAGGTGTTATCTTATCGGCAACTGGCAATGTAGCAGGAATAGATTTAGGAGCAATCGCTTTCTTGAGCAGACCATCATATTTCGACGAAAGTAATTTAGGAGAGAATCGTTTTGCCAGTTTCTCTTTCAAAGCGTCATGATTCTTTGTATCAAATAGATTCTTACCCTTTTCGTAATCTTTCTTAAGTTTTCCCCAGGCGGCAGTGGCGTCCAAAATCTGATTCAACTTATAGCCGTAAGGGACTCCCATGTCTGTCAAAAGTTCGCAATTGTGTATAAGCGGAATACCGACATACAATGCGTCTAACATAAACATCTTTAGTGGTCGAAATCGTTGATGCGCAACGATGAAAGACTTCTCTTGAAGCAAATCCGGTAAGCGAACACGAGGTACAATACAACCGCTGATATCAGGCACCAAAAGATTTTTAACGATGTTAGTTTTGAAAAAACTATTTTCAACTAATTGTTCGGCATTATGGACATTAAAACGAACTGCGTCACCCTTAACTCTTATTTGGGTGAGAATATTGAGAGGAATATCGCAATGACTTGTATTAGAGAAATTGCTTTCTAAAATACGCATACACCATGATGCGGATGGTGGTGCTCCTTGAGGTAAAATGCCTTCAATACGTTTTGCCGACTCTTTCCAATTAGGTAAATTGTTCTCCTTAATAAACATATCGAGAGCTTCTGGATTCCATAAAAATGGTACTTGGATCACTGGCACTCCTGACAAAAACTCTAAGTATCTGACGTCTTGGGCCGAATATAAATCGTATGTCATTATCGCTGTAATATTCTTGAATGAACGCTGAGTTGCGTTAAAGGGATATACGGACGATTCAATATCGTGGAAAATAGGTTGCTGATGTACCCATAAAATTCGGTTGTCTGCGACTTTAAGACGTTTCTCTTCAGGAAAACTCCATACAACTTCAATTACAGTGTCATAATGATCTACCGCTGTTTCTGGAGACCATGCCTTACGTGGAGGCAAAACTGTTTGTAGTTCTTTTACGTCTATGAACCAGTCAGTTTCACCAGCTGGATACAAAAGAGTTACATCGTGTCCGGCGGTTTTAAGTGCTAATGCGAGAGAACATGCTACTTGAGGAATACCGCCACTAAAGTAACTATTAAGAAATCTTGTAGTAATTCCAACCTTCATGCTCCAGTTGTCTAAAAGAGTTCTTATTCGTGGTTTTTAAGCCGTCATGGGTGCGGTTAAGCCTTTTTGAAAAGGAGTTCTTTCCAACCGGCGATATTTTCCGGATTATTAATGGAAAACTGCCATGTCAACTGCTTAACTTGCGCGGCATACGCAACTTTGTTATTTTGATGATAGCGAATGATGCGTTCAATCTGATCGGCACCGCCATCAAAATCGTTGGTATCGTAATAATATCCGTATTCTTTGAATCGCTTGATATTATGTACAACAGGAAATCCCATTGTAATGAACTCTAGAAAACTATAATTATATTCGTTATTCACTTGATGCATTACAATGATAGCATTTGGAAATGCCCTAACCAGATTGACAATATGAGCTCGAGGAGTAAGTTGGAGTTTATTATCTTTATAAAGTTGAAGATTTGGTAATACTGACGATTGATAGTAGTTATTTTGTTTGAGTCTCTCGCCGTTTATAGCTACTACTTGAGCAACGCGACGAGGGTGGCGACGATAATACGCCTCCATAATTGTAAGCGGAATAACCGAGTTCTTCTGGAAACTGATATTAGGTTCCATAATAACGAAAAGACGCTCCGATTCTAATGATAAGTCTCTATCATTATAAACCTCCCCTAAATCCTGAATGAACATTGGATCCCAAACATATGGTGCAATTCTGGTCTTCCCACAAAGAGCATTAATAGAACCAGCGTATTCAGCGTGAAAATCGTAATGCGGACTGACCCAGATTTCGTCTAATTCGCCGGCGACATGATGACTGAAGTTGACGCCTTTCATAAAGGTCATTGTTTCAATATCGATATTGAGAATATTACCAAGATATAGTTTCGATACTTTGGCACCCATAGAACGGAAGAATCTACGAATGCCAGGATCGCATGACATACCCATTTCGACGTAAGAAACTACTTGGAACGGTTTAGCAGCATACTCTTTAAAGTCTATCATTCTGAATTTTTCGTGTAACTTAGCATCTTTATTATTCTGATTACTATCGACCATTAACCAGGGCTTGAGGCCCATAACTTCTAACATACGGTAAATGATGTAAACATTTTGAAAGAGACCATTCGCCCAAATATGTTCATCTGGAATGCGAATCGTCGTAAGAATAACGTTGGGCTTGTCGTCCGACTTCACCAGTTCGCTCAATTTAGGCGGTTTCACAGGTTGAACTGAGAGGCCATAACCGGTGCTTATGTTCGGAAAACTCATCGTTTAGATTTTTAGGGTTCTGTCTGTTTAGACCGCTTCAGGTCATGGGGCTTATTGGCAGCGTCCCATATTGGCGATTTCCGCACCATTACACATACAGGTCTGTGTCTGGCATATATCACCATTCTTGATATTTGGAGGAAATACGTAAGCTGTTCCATCTGGATTATTTGGGGCTGTAGAGGTGAGGTATGGTGAGGCTGGGTTGATTAACTTAGTTTGGAAGCCTTCGTACATAATTCTAGGTACAAGTTGAAAACTTTCGTATCTACGAGTCATTTCCCATACAGCCTTATGAGTGAAGTGGTAAATGAGAGCAAAGAGAAGACCGTGGGTAATTGCTATTACTATCTTGGAACCCTTGGGTGGAATAGTTACAAGAATACCGGGTGTAAGCACTACGAACAGCAATGCGGTAAAAAGAGTCATCAAAGGGTGAAACATCTCTAATAAATGTCGCGGTTTAAAATCCGCTGAATCTAAATTAGAAGATTCATAATGTCATCTCGCTCCGGTGGTTTAATGGAACTCGTTGCCAGAGGTAAAAAAGATATCTTTTTTACTGCCAACCCTAAAACCTCGTTCTTTCACAGCGTCTATATGCGAACCGTACCATTTACAAAAGAGATTTATATAACGCAACCACGCAATGCCCCGGATTGGGGTCGTTGGGTAGACTTCGATATAGACCATCGTGGAGATATGGCTAAATACTTCTTTCTTCATATCCAATTACCGACTTGGTTACCACCTATTGCTGCTACTGCGAATCCTACTGGTATTGTTACTGACGCAAGTGGAGTTACGTTCGGTTACACAAACGCTATCGGTTTTCAGTTAATTGAAAAAATACAGATCTTCCAGGACCAAGTTATTATTCACGAATCTTACGGTGAATACTTATCGTGGCGAAATCGTCAAACGGCAGAAACCGGTGCCGTATTCTTAATGAATGAAGAGGTTGGTTCACGTGTGGAAACACCACTTGCTATTGGACGTGCTGCTACCCTCAACGAACTCCGCGTACCGATCCCAGTGATTGGAACCGAAGACGTTGATGGACCTGGTATGCCACTTGTGGCATTAAATCAACAGCGTTGGCGTATTCGCATTCATTTACGTAAACTGAATGAAGTAGTAGTAGCAAGTGACGGACGCCTACAACCTCAGCCCTGGGGCGGCAAACCATTGCGCGTTCAAGCAACTCAAGGAGGCCCTATTGATACTTCGCAAGTGACACTGACGCTGGCGGAAATGGCGACACCACAAATGAGCCTGGAATCCACACAATTATACTTGCCACGTGATGCGAATCTTTGGCTCAAATCGCAGACTTTACGCATTCCTTATACAAATATTCGTCATGAAGAGTTTTCGATTGAAGATAACTCATTTGTTGCCGCTTCACCCCCCTATTCGGCCACGGTTTCACTCCCTTTTACTGTTGATATGATTGGCTCTGTTAGTCGTATGTTAGTTGGTCTTCGTTCTTACGCTGCTACATTGGCCGGTCAGCGACTCGTTTTGACCGCTTACGACGGTTCCGAATTCGTAACCACCTTACGCTTGAACATCTCCAATATTGACCGTATTAAGCAGTGGGAAACGGCTGTTTTTCGTGAAGTTACCGCTTATTGGAAGAACATTCGTATTGGATTAGACTATACTTTTCCGATACCACAAGATGTGTATAATATTACATTTGGTGCCTTTGATACCGAACAACCGGCTGGTACTCTCCAATTTACACGTGCTGTTTTGCCTGTATTATATGCAGTTTTAGGTCCTATTCCTATGGACCCTCGCAATAATAGTCGTAAAACCTATTTGCTCACTTACGGAGAAGCGTGGAATGTGATGGAGATTTCTGGTGGTAAGGGTCGCATGATGTTTGATGACACCTAAAAGTGATTAAAAATTGAAAGATAGAATATAAGATTTTGAGTTTTTAACCCATCCTGTATTTCTAACAAAAATGAGTAAGTCTGATAAGGCTTCTGACGGCAAATTTCCCACGCTTTCTGTGGCTAAAGTGAGCGTAGGTACTCCGATTAAACCACCTACGAATCGGCCGGTTATGGCTTTTACCCTGGCCGATAAGGTCAAGAAGCAGCTTGAAATCGAAGCGATCGCTGCTGCGGCAAAAAAGGTGGAAGAGACACGAGTGGCGGTGGCTGCGGCAGAAGAGCGTGCTGCCAAATTAGCGGCTGCGAACATACCCACTCGCTTGTCAATCATCCGTTCTACCGACGAGTCTGATTGTGATAGAGACAGAGAATCGCCCGAATACGACTCCACTTATGAATATGAAGAACGTACATCGCGCTTTAAAGGCGTCGTCATTGACTATAGCAAAGATCTTTCTGATGATGATTATGAAGAGCGAGATACTAGTTGTGATGACTATCCGCTGGTTTAAAAACCCATCACTGTAAATAAGAAATGAGCAACTATTCGCAGTATATTTCAACCGCAGTTGGAAACGGGGCTCTCCCTCAATATCCCTACGATTTGTCCGGTGTAAAATATAAGACCCTTAGTGATATTTTAACACTACAACGACAATGGAATACATTTGACCGCATACAGAATCTTAACTTTGGGGTTTATCTGAGCAATTTACAGGGCTATCCAACAAATTGGTATTCATTTATTTCTAACCAAGAGGCGAGTGATTTTCGTGTTGGACAACAACTTCATACTAATCGCTTTCCAAATATACCGCCACAATTTTTCCAACAGGTAAGTCTTTTGCCTATACCTACTTCTAGTAATCTTACCGGTCCACCGCGTTTCTCACAGGCTTCGCCACAGATCAACTCACCGCCGCCTCTTACAGAGGGTCAAAAAACCGAAAACAATGCCGATACGGCAATATATACATATGTGAGTACATACAATATTATGCATAGCACGTTTACATATCAATTTCAAAGTCATGAAGAGCAACTCGCTTATTATCGCGCTTTGCGTCGTATATTAATTATTCAGAATCCCAGTGGTTAATTAACCTCTGCGCGTAAGCGTGCCATAACTTCGCGAATATCGTTGCGATATTTCACTCGAGCATAATGAAGACATCCGTTTTGCTTAGACATTAGATGCTTATCGGTATCTGGAATACGCTCGAGTTGTCCAATATATGTAGGCGAAGCAGTATTATATGTATAAACATGCCCTGTTTGGGAGTTAATAAGATAAACGATACCTTGAACGGAAGCACGGATCAATGTATCGGGTATTGGCGAGTCCATAGTGAGTTATAGTTATAGGAAATGGATTTATAGGGTCATCATTTTTTATCCTAAAACTTTGACACTGTCTGTTCCTACGATTGCGCTTCGCAGGAGAGATGAAACTTTACCCCAATTGACTGAAAAGTCTGCGAATTCACTATATATTAAAAAGGAGAATATGAGTATTAACAACATTATAGGAATATTTGCCAATATTAAATCAAATATATTTTTCATTTCTTAATATATAGTTTAGGAAAAAATTGATACATCCTATAATTATTTATAGATAATCACTTCCTCCTTCCTATATTCCTCCTATATTCCGCCTCCAAAAATGTCCCTTTCTTCCTCCGAATCCATTCAAGTCCTTGCCAAATGTATTCAACATATTATTTATTCCAATCCAAATCAAAAAATGCCCTCCACCGCACTTTTGATTAAACTCCAAGATATTATTCAAAATGAAGATAGTAATACTACAAATGAAGTATTTGAAGTTGATGAATCAGCCTCAAATCCTCCACCAGAGATTACTCAACCAGTAGAACCGGTAGTAGAAGTTACTGAGGTTGCTACAGCACCAGTAAACAAGGTTAAACGTAAAACAAAGGCTGCTTTGGAAAAAGAAGCAAGATTGGCCGCAGAAGCCTTAGCTAAAGCTCAAGCAGAAGCTCAAACCAAATCTGTTGTTGCCTCTCAACCTGTAGCTGTTCCTGTTTCTGAACCAAAGCCTGTTGCTAGTGCTAGTACTAGTGCTACCGATCCTTGGAAAACTCATTCCTCACGACTCCAAAAAATAGATGAAAGTCTATGCGTTGCGCGTAGAATTGACGTCAATAATCCATTACCTGGAACCCGCCGCAACGATGAAGGTGCCAATAATGGCATGGTCTTTCCAGAAAAGCAATGTACTAGAAAACCAGCGCCCGGGTCCAAATTATGTGCTGAATGTGCTAAGAAAGAGATCAAGTTCAAAGAAGATCCTAATACAAAAGACGAATCTTGGCGTGGTCGACTTGATGAAACAGTTCCCTATGCTCGAGCAAGAATTGTCGGTTGTCAATATTTCTTTGAGAAATATCCCAACGGTATTCGCGGCGATCCATTCAAACCTGTAGTTGAAACTAAAGTGACTGAACCAGTTACGATTGCTCCTAAAACTCTCCCTGTCAAAGCTGAATGGGAAAATTTCAAACACGAGGGTTACGAACATATTCGCAACTTAAAAACCGGTTATTGCTACCGTCGCGATATACTCAAACTCAGCACTGAAGATAACGCTATTGAAGAACAATATGCCGGTATGTGGGTAAATGGCAAACTCGATTCAACTATTCCATACGATGCGTAAACATTTATATAATATTTATTAACTATTAAAACTAAAAAAACAAAAACAAAACAAAAATACAAAAAACCATAAAAACCAAACAAAAAAAATTTTTAGATGCGGTCTTATGTTTCAAAAACATAATACCGCCAAAATAGTAGAACCTGTGTTATGTCAGGGCAAAACAATAGGACGCTTAATGTGGACACTCTTTTTGTCCGCGATATAGTGTTTAAGGACTTCGCGAACAATCCTATTCCGGCCAATCAGCCACTAGTTAGTCGTGGTGACGGTGGTACATATTTTACGTCATCTCTCACTTCTAGTTTTGCACTTCCCGCTGTAAATGAGATTGATGCTTCTCTCGCCGACGGAGGCTTATACAAATACATAGCATCTAACTCATATAACATTTTCAATCTAGAAGCGGGTGCCGGCAATCAGTTCTTCTCAAATGTCAGCACTGGTGGTCTTATCATTTACAATACTGGCCCCGAACAGATTATCGCTAACGGACAACAGTTACCTTTCTCTAACTTGCCTGTCTATACTAATGGTGGTCGAACTCTCCAGTACGTTGGTGTAGGTGATACAAATTTGTACGTTAGTGATACAACCCTCTTTTTTGATACAACAATCAATTCAAGTTATAGTTCTATCTTTTACCTACAAAGTACAAGTCTTGGACTTGAATTGAATTTTTCAACTGTAAATGGTCAACTTGTTAGTAGTATTGCGTTAATAGATGTTTTATTCTATTCAACAGGACTTTACAATTATAATCTTATCTCTAGTTATTTCTTTACACCTGGTGTCATCAATATTTCGACTGTAAGTACCTCTTTACTCACTCTTGGTGATAATACTATCCAAGATAATGCTCTCAAAAACTCAATTTACGATCCATGTGTTATTTATACCGGTAGTACTCTCATTTCAACAAATACTGATTTTTTGACATTCACTGATAATTTTACAAACATCACATTTGCTATCGATAAAGAATACCTCTACGCTGCATCTTCTCTCTTATATGGTCCATCTACAACTACCGTTACTCAGGCTCAGCAAGTTCAACTCGGTTGGTTCCCTTCACTCTCGACCCAAACCAATAGTATGTCTCTACGCGCCAAATTTGTACCAATTACCCAACAAATACAAGTGATAGAACAAACGGTAAATCCTGATCTCACTTCATCTATAACCAATTATCAGTTGAAAAATATTGGTCGTTTCGACGAAATCTGTAATCCAGGTCAAATCTGGTTGAACTCTCCCAATGTTGTAGCAAGTACTCTTACCAATAGCACTATTAATGGCGTAAATATTAATACAAGCAACACATCAGGTATTTTTCTTAAGCCTGTTCGTAAGGATAATGCTGTAAATGGTAAATGGGTACAATACAACAATGCTACTAATGAACTTGTATGGGGTAATAACGGCGGTAGTAATGGATTTTTACCAACATACGGTAGTAATCAAGGTGATTATCTTTATTTTACTGGTTCAACTTGGGCAATAGGATTTTCAACAATTTCTATCGGTGACCAGGCAGGTGGAGATAATTTACAGGGTGAGGCAGCTGTCGCAGTTGGTGCCGGTGCCGGTACATATCATCAAGGAACTATCGCTGTTGGTGTAGGGCAATACGCAGGATACTCTAATCAGCAACAGGGTGCGGTCGCAGTAGGCTACAGTGCCGGTAAATTTACTCAAGGTCAATCTTCAGTAGCAATTGGTGATTTTGCAGGATTTAGTAATCAAAGTAATTATGCTGTGTCTGTAGGTTACGGGGCTGGATACGTAAGTCAAAAACTAAATACAGTTGCTATAGGTTTAGAAGCAGGTTTTAGTAATCAAAGCAATAATGCTATAGCAATTGGCTCTTACGCAGGTTATCAAAATCAAAACAATCTTACAATTGCTATAGGATATAATGCCGGTAGTAATAATCAAGGTAGTAGCGCAGTTGCTATCGGTTATCAGGCAGGTTATACAAATCAAGTTGCCAATGCAGTTGCTATCGGTTACCAAGCAGGTAATTCAAACCAAAGCACAAGTGCAGTTGCGATAGGTTATAACGCAGGTAAAACAAATCAGCATCAGTCGGCTATCGCTATTGGTTCAAATGCTGGTTCAAACAATCAAGGTTCTTACTCAATTGCCATCGGTGCTAACGCTGGTTCTAACAACCAAAGTAACAATACTATTATTCTCGATGCTACAGGTGGTCCTCTTAACACAACTGTAAGCAATTCAATTTACATAGCACCAATTCGTTACGATAATACAATTACATCTGCTTTCTTACAATATAATTCAACAACTAAAGAAGTCGTTTTTAACACAGGTGGAGGGTTTGTTATTGGAAGTACAATGACTCAATCTCTCATTCCAGATACCGATAATGCTTACGATATTGGTACATCAACACTGCGTCTACGCCATCTCTACGTCGGTCCTAGTTCTCTAACAATAGGTACTGGTTACATTACGGCTGATATGAGTGGAAATCTTTTTACCACTAATACTACTGGGTTGACATTGCCAGTCGGTTTTGGCAGCACAATGACCCAATCTCTTATTCCAGATACTGATAATGCGTATGATATCGGTACATCGACCTTACGTCTGCGCCATCTCTACGTCGGTCCTAGCTCTCTAACAATAGGTACTGGTTACATTTCGGCCGATAATGGCGGAAATCTTTTTACCACTAATACTACTGGGTTGACATTGCCAGTCGGTTTTGGCAGCACAATGACCCAATCTCTTATTCCAGATACTGATAATGCGTATGATATCGGTACATCGACCTTACGTCTGC
>Ga0208379_1000604_pt1 | contig 15379 bp, 37 predicted proteins | sample CryBogCBE02Aug07_FD_184559 | JGI IMG/M metagenome (GOLD analysis project Ga0208379, IMG submission 184559) | Freshwater microbial communities from Crystal Bog, Wisconsin, USA - CBE02Aug07 (SPAdes) | ecosystem: Environmental > Aquatic > Freshwater > Lake | place: Crystal Bog, Wisconsin, USA... | reverse complement strand
GGTGGGGGTGGTGGTGGGGGATATGCATCAGGATACCCCTATGTTGCTGGCGGTGGCGGTGGAGCAGGAGGTCTTCTTACCGCTATTAGTTATGCTGTTGTTTCTGGTTCAAGTATTACTGTTACTGTTGGCGCAGGAGGCAATGGGGGAGGTAGTACTTCAAATGGATCACAAGGTTCCAATTCAGTATTTGGGTCGATTACGTCAACTGGTGGTGGAGGCGGTGCACATTATTCAAGTGGTACATCAACTGGATTAAATGGTGGTTCTGGAGGCGGCGCCTCAAGTGGAGTTGGTCCAGGAACTGGAGTTTCTGGTCAAGGTTTTGCTGGTGCGAGCAATGCAACCAATACTGGAGTTGGTGGTGGTGGGTCAGGTTCTGTGGGGCTTGGAGTTACTGCATACCCATCAGCAGGTGGAGGCGGAACTGGAACCGTTTCTTCTATCACAGGAAGCCCTGTGCAATATGCTGGAGGCGGTGGAGGAGGATCTTATTTTGCTTCTAATTTTACTGCTCCTGCATATGGTGTTGCTGGAGGAGGAAATGGCGGTTATGTTAATGGATCAGCAGTATTCAATCCAACAGCAGGGACTGCCAATACTGGAGGTGGCGGTGGCGGAGGAGGAAATGCAGGAACTTCTATGTCTGGAGGCAATGGTGGTTCAGGCATAGTCATAATCCGTTATCCAACAAACACAGCACCTCCAGCATCAGTTACAGGTGGCCCACAAGTCCTCTACAATTCGGGATATCAGATTTACGTTTTCACAAGCAGTGGAACAATCACATTTTAAGGAGTTAACATGGCACACTTTGCTCACATCACAAATGGAATCGTTGATAACGTCATTGTTATTGATGCTGAAACACTAGCACTCGGTCATTGGGGTAATCCTTCTGAGTGGGTACAAACTTCATACAATACCCAAGCTGGTGAACACAAATTAGGCGGCACTCCTTTGAGAGCCAACTACGCTGGTATAAATTATATCTATGACGCACAAAACGATGTGTTTCATGCTCCAAGACCCAAAGATTCTAAGGGCGTTTCTTGTGATTCATTCACGATTGGCGCACCAACATGGACATGGGTTAATCCAGTAGCTATGCCTAGCGATGCAGGTACAGGAACTCCTCCTAAGATGTACGATTGGGATGAGGCCACAAAGACATGGGAAGTTGTAACTTTGAAAGAATAATATGAGCCAATTCAGTGGAGTCTGGACGCTATCTCAAGTCAGCCAAGCTGTCAAAGCACAGAATTGGACAGGAATAGCACCGCCTGTTGTTGAGTACCTTGTGGTTGCTGGTGGCGGTGCTGGTGGGGCCGCTGTAGGCGGAGGTGGCGGTGCAGGTGGAGTGCTTGCTGGTTTAACGGGTACAACACAAGGAACTTCATTAACAGTTACTGTTGGAGCAGGTGGTTCATCTGTTAGTTATCAAACAGGAAATGTTGGAGCAAACTCTGTATTTGGAAATATAACTGCAACTGGTGGTGGTGGTGGCGGAGGTACAACTGCTGGTTATGGAGCGGCAACTGCACCTACTTCAGGAGGTTCTGGTGGAGGAGCGGGCGCTTATGGTTTTTACACATACAACTCAGGCGCTTCTAGTATTTCTGGTCAAGGAAATTCTGGAGGAAATCAAGGCGATAATAGTAATAACTATTACCACATGGCTGGTGGAGGTGGAGCTGGAACAGTAGGATTGGCATCTACAACTTCAACTTCTGGAAATGGTGGAGCTGGTATTGCTAGTTCAATTACTGGTTCGGTAGTTGTTTATGCTGGTGGCGGTGGAGGTTCTTCTAGTTCATCAACAGGAGCCGCAACAGGTGGCGTTGGTGGAGGTGGTAATGGAGCAACAGGGTCAACTGGATCAAATGGGTCTGCAAATACTGGTGGTGGAGGTGGAGCCGCTTATGCTCAAGGAAACGCTTCTGGTTCAGGCGGTTCAGGTATTGTCATCATCCGTTACCCATCAAGCTATAAACTAGCTGCATCCACTACTGGAAGTCCAAGCCAAACAACTGCTAATGGGTATATCATATATACATTTACCTCATCAGGTTCAATTACGTTTTAAGGAATAAAAAATGGCATCAATCACGTTTGTAGACTATTCAACAGTTATTCCCGCCAGTTGGTTAAATGCTGTTAATGCGTTTGTCTACAGCGGATCAGGTACATCTTATGCTCCTGCAACAACTGGATCAAGCATACTTTATGCCAATGGATCGGGTGGATTTAGCCCAGTTACCATTGGTACTAACTTAACATTTACTTCCGGTGTTCTTAATGCAACAGGCGGTGGTGGTGGTGGCATGGTTTATCCTGCCGCAGGTATTGCAAATTCAACTGGTACAGCTTGGGGTTCATCTTATTCAACAACTGGCACAGGAACAGTTTTAGCGTTAGCAACAAGCCCTACTTTTGTAACTCCTATTCTTGGTACTCCTACTTCAGTTACTTTGACTAACGCAACAGGACTCCCATTGACTACAGGTGTCACAGGAATATTAACAGGAGCACACGGCGGAACAGGTGTTAACAATGGATCAAACACCATAACTGCCGCAGGAAACATTAGTTTTGCAGGTGCTTATCCTCAAACATTTACAGCCCTTGGTAATACATCTATTTCTTTGCCAACAAGCGGAACTTTGATTTCTAGCGCAGTAGCTTTATCAGGGCCAGTTACAGGAACACCATCAAGCACAACATTTTTGCGTGGAGATGGCACTTGGTCAACAACATCTGGTTCAGGTGGCGGTACAGTTACATCAGTTTCTATTAATACTGCTAATGGATTTTATGGTTCTGTAACCAACGCAACTACAACTCCTGCTATTAGCATTAACACATCTGTTGTTGGTATTCTCAAAGGAAACAATGTATCGGTTTCTGCGGCTGTAGCAGGAACAGACTATGCACCGGCTACAAGCGGCTCATCTATTCTTTATGGTAATGGATCGGGTGGATTTTCTAATGTAACCATTGGATCAAATTTAACATTTAGTGGTGGAACATTAAGCGCATCAGGTGGTAGCGGTGGAACACCCGGCGGTTCAAATACACAAGTTCAATACAACAATTCCAGTTCTTTTGGCGGTTCAGCTAATTTCACATTTAACGGAACATCTATAACAGTTGCAGGTAATTCATTTTTTAATACTGTTTCTGTTGGATTGGGTAGTGATATTAATGGTAGCTACATAGCTTCAAACACCGCTATTGGTAACTCTGCTTTATCGTTAATTACATCTGGAAGCAACAACGTGGCGGTTGGATATTCTGCCGCATCAAACGATCAATCAGGTTCTGCAAACGCTTATTTGGGTTCTGCCGTAGCGCAATATAACCTTGCAAGTGGTAATGCCGCAGTTGGATATTTTGCTTTAAGAGGTTCTAGTTCAGGCACTTCTACTGGTGGATCAAATACTGCCGTGGGTGCGTATGCACTTTATTCTGTTACATCTGGTACAGAAAACGTGGGAATTGGTCTTGACTCTCTTTTCTATACTACAACAGGTGGTTTCAATACTGCCATTGGTGCTAACGCAGGATCATCTGCAACAAGTGGTAGCTACAATTCTTTCTTGGGATACAACGCAGGATCAGGTATCACAAGTGGTAGTAACAATGTTATCTTGGGAGCTTTTGCCGGAGGTTCAGGCCCAGTAAGCGCAACAAGCAGTAACAACATTGTTCTATCTGATGGCGCAGGAAATGTACTTGCATACGTTCAAAATGGTGGTGGATGGTATCAACAAAACAATTCTGCTTCTTGGTCTATTACATCTGACATTGCGTTAAAAGAAAACATTGCACAAATTGAAAGTGGTCTAAATGTTATTAACGCATTGAATCCAGTTTCATTTAATTACAAAGAAAACGGAAAATCAGATATTGGTTTTATTGCTCAAGAATATCAAAACGTACTTCCTACTCAAGTTGTTCAAAAAGAAGACGGATACTTGGCAATTCAACAAAATCTAATTCCATTCCTTGTTAAAGCAATACAAGAATTGACCGCTGAAATCAACCAACTGAAAAAGGCTTAACATGGCTAATACTTATACATGGGTCGTTAATTCATTAAAAATATTAGCAACTGTTGAAGATCAAACTAATGTTGTGGTCAATGTCAACTGGACTGCTACCGCAACAGACAATGCTTCTCATACAGCATCAATCACACAAAATACTCGATTGGAGTATCAAAAAGATTCTCCATTCATTCCTCTTGCTAATTTGACAGAAACTCAAGTCATTGAATGGGTCAAAGCAGAATTGGGTGATAACCGTGTTACAGGTTTTGAATCTTATCTTGATGGTCAAATTAACAGTTTGATTACACCGCCTGTTTTGCCATCAGAAACCCCTTTACCTTGGGCAACAAAGTAATATAATACTTTTGGCAATTTTGCCGTTTAAAGGAATTATGATGCTAACACCTGAAGAAATTTTCAAAGATCAACCTATCACTATTCCCGCCAGTTTGATTAATCAAATTTGGGGATACATTGCTTCAAAACCTTCTGCTGAAACTGCAATGCTTGTCATTACATTTCAACAGGCCGTAGGCTCACAAATGAAGGCTTTGGAAGATGCCGCTAACGCATCACAACCTACTGAAGCACCTGCCGCCTAAAATGACTACTCTAGCAGACGTGGATAAAAAAATCGACTCTCACGTTGATGTATGTGCTGTTCGATATGAGGGTATAGATCAGCAAATGCGTGGCGTAAATGCTCGTTTAAAACGCATTGAGACTATCTTCATTGGTGGTACAGGTGCGATTATCTTACTTCTGCTAGAGTTAGTTTTGAGAAAATAAAATGCTTGACCCCATCTCCATTTCAGCCGCATTTTCGTTGGCTCAAGGAGCAATATCGGGGGTCAAAAAATGTGTAGAGCTATACAAAGAAGCCAAAGAAGTTGGCGGTGACGTAGCCGAAATTACTGCTGAAGTTACAGGGCACATTGGTGCTTTTATGGAACACAGCGAAACAATGGCTAAAGCTGTTGAAGAATCTAAGAAAAAACCTCCTGCTAGAGGGGAAAGCCTGAACAAACGTGCATTTGACAATATTATGAAATTGCGTCAATTACAGGAATCGGAAAGAGAATTAAAAAACTTTTTGATCTACCAAACCCCCGGATGGGGAGCGATTTGGACAGAGTTTGAACAAGAAAGGGCAAAGCTCAGAAAGGAGCAGGAGGCCGCAGAGCGAGAGGCAAAAAAGCCGCTCAAGAAGCTCTTAGGAAACGTAGAGCAGTTATTGAAAAATATCAAGTTAGAGCAATCGTCATTATTGCCGTGTTTTTGATAACATTGGAGATAGCCGGTTTAATGTATTGGGTACATCAAGATTATCAAAAGAGCAAATACCATTTGGAGGATACAGAATGAGTTGGATCGAATCAATCGCACCTACCATCGCAAGCGCATTAGGAGGCCCATTGGCGGGTTTGGCAGTAGAAGCCGTATCCAAAGCAATAGGCGTTGATCCTACTGCTGTTCAAGACACCATTAACACAGGAAAGCTCACCGCTGACCAAATAGCCGGCATTCAATCTGCTGAACTTGCATTGAAGGCAAAAGCTCAAGAGATGGGCTTGGACTTTGAACAACTAGCCGTACAAGATCGCAAATCCGCTAGGGATATGCAATCTAATACTAAAAGTTTTATCCCGCCTTTGCTTGCTATTCTTATCACAGTTGGATTTTTTGGAATACTTGGCGGTCTTATGACTGGAAAAGTTGATTCATCAAGTCAAGCTCTAATGATTATGCTTGGATCTCTTGGAACAGCTTGGACAGGTATCATCGCTTTTTATTTTGGTAGCTCTGCATCAAGCCAAAACAAAGACATTCTTCTTCACCAATCAACACCCGCAAAATCATGAATCTTACAGAACACTTTACTCTTGAAGAATTAACAATCACAGAACATCGTGAATTTGACAATACTCCCAATGAATCTGAACAAGCCAATCTTTTGCGTTTGGCTACATTTCTTGAAGACGTTAAAAAACTGTTGGATAACAAACCAGTAATGGTTAATTCTGCATTTCGCAGTAAGGCTGTGAATGATGCTGTTGGTTCAAAAGACACATCTCAACATCGTGTAGGGTGTGCGGCTGACCTGAGAATTCCCGGAATGACACCAGATCAAGTTGTTCAAACAATTATTAAAAGTGATTTACCATTTGACCAAGTGATTCGTGAATTTGATCGTTGGACTCATATTAGCGTACCCAATGACCCAAATGGTAAACCTAGAAGACAAGCTCTTATCATTGATAAAACAGGAACAAGACCTTACGCTTAATTATTTTTCTCCTTCAGTTTGGCTTCAATGTCTTTTGCCATATGCCATAACCCCGTTGCAGTATTTGCATTGATAACTTGTTCTCGCTCATCATCCGTCAGTTTTACCCATGTGCGTTGTGGTGTTGTGTAAAGAGGTATGGTGTATTCGCCTTCTTCACGCTCGTGCTCGGCAGGGCAGATTACATCATAGATAAGACCGTCTGTTTCCATGCCCCACGCCACAGGCTCATCTTTTATTTTTAGTGCTTCTTTAATGGCGTTATGGGCCTCCCATGCGGTATCTTCATCCAGTTTATGATTGAGCCACAATTTCAACGCCTCTAATGCAAGTTTTAATGCTTCATCTTTAGTCATTCTTGTCCCCTTGCTCTGATTTCTTTTGCTGAATCATTGCATCCATTGCGCCATGTTTTATTCATATTGGCTTCTGTATTGCCCATTTCATCACATATCTTGGCACATTCCTCACGTTCTTTTTCTGCTATCATTTTGGCAAAGGCTTCAACATAAGTTGTTATGTCATGGTCTTCTATCCATTTTGGTCGTATTGCTCTATGACATTCATCAATTCTTTCAACTAGCCTAGCCTGTATAGCCATCTCTATGATTTCTTCTTTAGTCATACCGATTCCCTTGCTCGGATTGTTTCAGCAATAACTTTTGATGGATGTGGATAAGCAAGCACCCATTCATCTGCAATCTTTGCACATTCCTCACGTTCTACTTCTGCTATCCATCTACAAAGTTTTGCAAAATGTTCTTGTATTACAAAATAATCAATTTTTTCTTTAGTCATTTTGCATCCTCCCAAATCCATCCCAACAATTTTGTTGTGTTTTTGATTTGTTCATCAGTAGGTTTTGCATACATTGCAAATTTTGTTGTATGTCCACCCCCATACAAACACCAATAACCAACTGGTTTAGGTGGTTTATAAATAGTAAATCCTGTTTTTTGTTCAGTCATTCTTGTCCCCTTGCTTGGATTGCATTTCCAATGTCTTGTGCCGCCCTCATGCGACCAGCAAAATGTTTTTCATCTTGATCAAGAAGGTTTTCAGCCCACTCATAAGTATCTAAACAAATTGCATTACAAGCCTCACGTTCTTTTTCTGCTACCAGTTTGGCAAAGGCAATGATTTCATTCCGATACCCGTACTCCCATTTAATCGTGCCGTACTCGTCGCACAGATCAGCTTGGATTCCCATCTCGATAATTTCTTGGTCTGTCATGCTTTACCTCTTGCTGGAATTTCAACATTAGGCATAAAAATATGCCAACATTTTTTGCAAATAATCCAATATCTCATTGCTGGTTTGCCACAATGCTCACATTTCATGCTGTGCTATTAGTTTGGCAAAGGCTTCAAGTTGTCCTTGGCTGATATACCAAACGATTTCAGGCTCAAGCACAAGGCTGTCATCCATCTCCCAACCCGCCTGTTTAGCCAACTCTATGATTTCTTCTTTAGTCATGTTTCATATTCCTAACAAATGCGGCAAATGATTGAGAAGTATTCCCAAATTTCATTTTGTCAAACTCTTGAGCGACTTCTTCTAACACTTGATTGCGAATAAGATTTGCTAAATCTTCAAATTCTTTATCAGTCAATGGTTTTAATTTGTTGTTAGTCATTTTGTAAATTCTCAATCGTGAGCCAGAAAATAAGAAATATTCCACTAATTATCGCAGTCAAAATAGATAACGCTAAAAACCATAATCCAATGTTGATTAAGTCATTCATTATCTGATCCTCGCAACCTTGGCTTTCTTTAAAGCTAATTCATATTGCTCTTTACCTGCATCGTCAAGTTTTCTCAATGGCAAGTTTTGATAGTATTTCCATTTGTCTTGATACTCTTTAAGCTCAGATGGAGGAACCCAACCCAAAGCTCTCCATCTCTCCATAATGCTTGTACCGCTTGGTGTCCAAACGTATTCATCTTTCTTTTTCATTTTGCCTCCTGAGTTGATAAATCACCAGTTAAAACCAATGCTTGATTAATTTTATAAGTGTTAAATTCCATACCTTGTTTGACCAAATCTAAAATTAAATTAGCTTCAGATAAAGTCATTATTGAATCTTCTTTTTTTTCAAAGGAAATATTCTGATACATAAACATCTTTTCCTTGTGAATTTTTAACTTTGACTGATTTTGAAATAACTTTTACACCAGCATTTCTTAAATCACTAATTCGACTAGCCAATCTAAAACAACTAAACTTATGCAATGCTTCAAGAGCTGTTAATTTATTCCCTTTTTTTAAATAATTCAAAATTTCTTCGTTTTGAGATTTCATGGTTATTCCTCCAAAAGTTTGTTTTCAACTTCAATCAAATCACCGTGACTAAATAAATCAATTACATCTATACCATTAAAAAATATAGCCCAAATGTCTATTTCAGCTTGTTCGGGAGGTTCAGTTAGCAAACCCATTGCATCTCTGAACCCCCGATAAGGAGGGGTATATTCAAAAAGTACTTTGATTTGTGCATCATTCCAATCAAGTATTTTTTCAATCATTTTTTGTCCTTAAAAATCAATGTCATCATTGTTTGTTTCGGGCAAATTTGAAAACTTGTTATCAACAGGTTTTGGATCAAATAAACTTGCCCATCCATCCCAACCACCTACAACAATTGGGTAATTTTCAATTTTAATTTTTTCACCATATTTAGTATCAATAATTACACCAATTCTTTTAAAGCGATTTTTTTCTTCGCCTTGAGCATTGGTATATTTGTCAACTGCTACCATGATTTCTTTTTTAATTTTCGACATTTTTATTCCTAATTGATTCAAGTTTTTCTACGGTTTCATTTACTTCTTCAAGAAACTTCTTAGCTTCTTTTTCTAACATTGCAATCATTTCATCATCACGATGTTCTCGTTTAATAAATAACTGCAATCCTTCAGGCAAACGATCATCAAAACTAATGAAATCGCAAGCAGTTGCACCTGTGCAAGCCATTTGCCATTGCATTTGAATAATGTATCGTTTATCAATTTCTCCAGTTGTTAAAGTTTCAATATGTGTTGAAGTATTAGGGCATTTAATTTCAATCAAAAGATATTTAGAAACAATACCATCTGGACTAGCACCAGACATAGCAATATCAGGGTGATCGACAAATCCAATTTGATCGACCATTACTCTTTGTTTTGTTTCGTATTCAGCTCTAGCTAAAGGTTCTTTTTCAACACCTCTTAACATAGCGGCATTTGAATACGATTCAGCAACAGATTTGGTCATGCGTTCACATACAAGAGTTGCTAACATATTTTTTCGACTTGCTGAGTAACCGCTTTTGGTCGTAGCAATAATGTCAGGAATTCGAGAAGCAGATAGCTTTCCACATTTAACTGCAAACCATTCTGGCGAACCTTGTAATACATTATGAATCATTTTAGTTTCGCTTTCATAGTGTCTTTAGCAATTACTAATAATTTCAACCATTGTGGATAATGTTTAGCATACAGTTTGGCTTCTTCATAAACTTTAGCCAATGTTTCCATATCAGAACAAGTACCGATTTCTGACAACAGGTCAATCATAGTATTGTCTAAAGGTATAGAAACTTCGTGAGTATGTGAATCGGCATCGTTGTCGCCTTCTGTTGGAATAGCAAAGGCTTGAAATGCGGCATATTTATAGGCGGCTGACATCGCTTTGTTAGTTGCCTTATCTCCACTATCCATTGCTTCGCCAAACGTCTTTACGGTGTGTTTTGAGCCGTCCTCAGCGGATACAAAATCGAATTCTGCTTCGACTGTTACATAAAACAATGCTGAACCTGATTTAGACATACGTTCTACAATTTCACGGCTTAACATTCTTGGCAAAATACAAAGACCATGTTCAGCAAGCAAAGGTGACAATGCGTTGTAAACATCGTCAATACCTCGAAATTTGTAACCTGATCCTTGACTATTAGTTCTATCTTTACTAATGCCAATTTTTGACAATGCCGTTTGAACGGAATTAATTGCTTTGTAAACTTTCATAACATTTCCTTTGTAATTTCTTTGAGTTGTTCAATAGTCGATTCAAGTTCTTGTTTTAAGAATTCAACTTCCTGCATTAACAAAGCACATTGGCTTTTGTAATATCCACTTTCAAAAGCATAGCTATCACCTAATTGATATTTAGCCATTGCTTCTTTGCATTGCTTTTCAAGTATGTCAAATTTGTTCATTATGGTCTCCAATATAATACATCTAAGCAAATCACAACTATTGCTAATAAATAAACAATACGTGAGACTTTTTCAAATAGGGAATGTTTGATGGGATGGATTTCTTCGTCATAAAGCATGATTTTTCCTTAGTTAAGACCTCAAGAAGTTCAAGGGCTGAAGTAATTATAAATTCCGTAATATATTAAAGACAACAGGTTTTTCTAATATATTTGAAAATAATTTAGTTGTCGAATTTATTTCTCAGTTTATAATGCTTTGAATCTCGGCTAGGGTAGCTCCCGAAAAGGCGATTCTTCACCGTCCTGCCGTCGATTCTTGTGAAGATGACCTAAGAAGTACGGTTTCAATGCACTACTACCAATTCAACATTGGCGACTACGCCAGCCACACCCGACATCTTTCCCCTATTGAAGATATTGCTTACAGGCGATTACTTGATAACTATTATTTAAGCGAACGTCCGTTCAACAGCAATGTAACAACCGTTGCACGACAGATAGGTTTAAGGGAATACGAAAAAGAAGTTGAACAAGTATTAAATGAGTTCTTTGAGCTTATTGATGATGGATGGGTTCATCATAGAGCTGAGAAAGAAATCAGCAATTACAAGTCAAAGATTGATAATGCTTCCAAGGCAGGCAAAGCATCTGCTGAAAAGCGGTTCAACGCTCGTTCAACGGACGTTCAACTAACCAATAACCATAAACCATTAACCAATAACCAAGAACCAATTATAAATACAGTACCTACGGTACTTGTCAAATCCTCATCGGATTTTGACTTGACCAGCCCGAGAATCAATTGTCCAGTTAATGAAATTGTTGATATTTATCACGAGGAATGTAAAAGTTTAGCTCGAGTAATGATGATGAATACCACTCGAAAAAAACATCTTGTTTCTCGATGGCGAGAAGTTGATGCTGAAGACAATTTACAGTCAAAAGATGAAGGGCTTGAGATTTTTAGAAATTTCTTTAGGCAAGTTAACAAATCTGATTTTTTGAGTGGCAGGACAAACAACAAAAACGGCAGGGTTTGGAAAGCAAGTTTTGATTGGCTTATGTTGCCGACAAATTTTCTGAAAGTGTGTGAAGGTCAATACGATAACGGAAGGAAATGAAAATGAGTTTTAAAAAACAATTGATTCAAAAAGAAGAACTTGAGACTGACATTACTCCTTTGCTATGTAGCGAACCATCATGTTCAAAGATTTGGACAGTTAGGATGGAAGGCAGTAGACCTTATTGTTCTTTTCACCAATGGGGAGACAAAAGTCCAATAACTTTGTTACCTGAGAAAATTTCTGAAGTGCCAAAAGATGCTTGGTGGGCAAAGGATGAACTTTGATCGGTATGTTGAACATTATGCAAACTTGGCTTTACAAAAAGGATGGATTGATTATGTTAGACACCAAGTAAAACAAATGGAAGCAAATCCAATGTTTCAAGGTATCGAAAACGAAGTAAGACAAAGAATAAGAGAAATTCAAAATGAGAAGAGCCGCAAGGAGAGATGAAAACGAACAAGCTATCGTAGAGGCTTTAAGAGCTATTGGTGCGACTGTTTGTATGATTGGCTTACCGGTTGATCTTTTAGTTGGTTACAAAGGGGAAACCATATTGATTGAAATTAAAAATAAAAATAATAGTTATGGTAAACGAGGATTAAATCAAAACCAAATTGATTTTTTGAACGATTGGAGAGGTGGTTTGTTTTTTGTAGTTAATTCTGTAGATGAAGCAATTAAATTTTTAAAGGAGATTCCATGACTGATTTAAAAGAAATTTACAAAGCAATGGATAGTGTTGTTCTTGAATGTGATAATTTTCATCACGAAAAAAAAGATCGACATGGTTATGATGAAACTTGTAGACCTCTTTACAGGTTTATTTTGGCTAAAGATTTATTGGAACAAATAATGAAAGAAAAAAAATGAACGACATTACAAAATCGCATCACAAAGCAGTAGACTTTATTCGTGACAATGCTGAAAGATATGCACAAGCAAAGGCAGATAGAGTTTATACTGAAGAATTCAGAAAAAGTAAAAAAGCATTGTTGATGAAAGATGCTATGTTAAACGGTATAGAAGCCGTAAATGCGCAGGAAAGAGAAGCCTATAGTAATCCTGAGTACGTAGAGCTTTTAAAAGGCATAGCTGAAGCTATATTGATTGAAGAAACTTTAAAATGGCAAATGATGGCGGCAAGTATGAGAGTAGATGTATGGCGAACTGAACAAGCAAATGCTCGAATGGAAGGTCGTGCGACTGAATGAATTCAAAATTAAATAAAGCAGAAAAGGATTATTTGTTTCATGTGAAACAATTACCTTGTGGTGTATGCGATCAAAGTGGACCGAGTGATGCTCACCATATCAAACAAGGATTTCATTACTTATGTATTCCTCTTTGTAAAGATTGCCACCAAGGATCGTTTAACGGTATTCATGGACAAGCTAGAATTTGGTCTGTTTATAAAAAAGATGAAATGTCAGTATTGAATGACACGATCAAAAAAATAAAGTTTGAATAAGTATTAGATTAGCCATTTAGAGAGACTTCGGTCTCTCTTTTTTTTGAACATAAAATAGCCAATATTACATATAAATAGTTACTTTTTTAAGTTTATATGTTGGTTTTCACACCTTAAAAATGCGAAAAAAGCTAAAAAAGCCGTTTAATACATTACAAATATCGCGATAATACTTATATGGACAGCAGAAAAGCAGTTCATACATTAGAAAGGATTTAAAAATGGCTAACAAGTTAACAATTGAACAAGCAGACGATTTGGCTAGAGATGCATCAGAAGATCTCGGATCAATCGAAAGTACAACAACAGAAGATTTTTTAGTTTATTACGAATATGAAAACGGAGTATTTGTAGTGAATTTGAAAACAGGCAAAACCGAAACACATTTTGATGGGGAATAACATGAGCAACAAAGACATTCAAGAAATGATTGACAACGCAGACGCAAGAATGCAAAGACATTTGGCTTCATTGGAAAGCACAGATACTAGTGAACTTTCAAAGTTTATTGTGACTATTTACGATTTGCCTTTAGCTTACACATTTAATGGTAGATCAGTTTTAAAAGCTGAAGTGTGTCATCTTGATAAAGCAAGCAGATTTGAACTTAAACGCGCTATATCACTTGCAAAAGAATCAAACAATGCTAATGGTGACAAAGGACAAGCAATCAATCTTTACGATGCATATATTGCAGAAATTAAAAGAATTATGACTTTTAAAAACGATTTGAAAGATTTTTTAAAAGAACAAAGTGTAACTGAAGAGGCTTGATTAGCCGAAACCCCGAAAGGGGTCTTACACAACTCAAAAAGGATAATTATGGCTTACAAAAAATTTTACGTAGAGGATTCAAAAAAATCGATGTTTCAAGCTCGTGAAGGGTTAGAAGGTCCATTTTTTTACGAATCTGGCGTTGTATTTTATTACGATCCAAAAGAAGGTAAGTATTACGATCCGACAACTGATTTTTATGTTGAGAACGAATATTTTCAAGCAGTTACAAATTGAAAGGATTACAAATGAAACTTAAACTAAAAGATTTATATATAGGAATGCTTGTTGTTACAACTAATGCCGATAACGGTCAAGTTTATACAGTTTCTCATATATTTCCAAATTCAACTCGTGTTGAAATTCAATGGATGGAAGGCGAGCGTCAAAGTATTCAAGGGATAGATTATTCATTACTTATGAAACCTACTTTGAAGCAAATTGAGTATTCTTTGTGGGCTTATGGTCCATTGGTTAGCTTTGATCAAATTTTAAACTTTTAAGGAGATAGAAAAATGGCTCACGAATTAACAATTAGAGAAGATGGTTTTACAGAAATGGCTTTTGTTGGCCAAACACCTTGGCATGGTCTTGGTCAACAATTGAATCAAGAATCAACAATTGAAGAATGGCAGGTGGCGGCAGGAATGAATTGGACAATCAACAAAGCTCCTGTGTTATATGCTCCAGAAGGCTTTCCTGTTCCATTCAAAGGACAAAATGTTTTATATCGTTCAGATAACAAGATGCCTTTGTCAGTTGTTTCTGATCGTTATAAACCTGTTCAACCATTAGAAGTATTAGAATTTTTTAGAGATTTGGTAGAAGAAAATGGTTTCAAAATTCATACTGCTGGAACACTTAGAGGTGGTAAACGTCTTTGGGCTTTAGCAGAAACAGGAAAGTTTGGAGAAGTATGTAAAGACGATGGTGTAGGCGGGTTTTTACTGCTATCTACATCGTGTGATCGTACTTTGGCTACTACGGCTCGGTTTACTACTGTTCGTGTTGTTTGCAATAATACGTTATCAATGGCAAACCGAAATGATTCCAATATGGTTTCGTTTTCTCATATTTCAGAATTCGATCATGCTGGAGTTAAAGCTAAACTTGGATCTGCTGTCGAATCTTTTGGTACATTTCTTGAAACAGCTAAGTTTCTTCAATCACAACAGTTAGGTGCACAACAAGCATCTTTGTTTGTAAAAGAATTAATTAGTTCTAATATTCAAGTTAAAAAAGAAGAAATTGAAAAAAATAGATCTTTTCAAAAGATATTATCTTTATTCGATTCAGATGCTAAAGGAATTGAATTGGTAGGTCACACTAAGTGGTCAATGCTGAATGCAGTTACTGAGTATGTAGACCATCACAATCCTTCTCGGTCAGATGATATGAGACTTGATAGTGCCTGGTTTGGATCTGGTGATAAAATGAAAGATCGAGCTTTACAATTATTGCTTGCATAAAAAACAATATATGTTAAACTGACCCCCATATATGTGTATGGGGGTTTTTTTATGGCTGAA
>Ga0208379_1000603_pt1 | contig 15393 bp, 14 predicted proteins | sample CryBogCBE02Aug07_FD_184559 | JGI IMG/M metagenome (GOLD analysis project Ga0208379, IMG submission 184559) | Freshwater microbial communities from Crystal Bog, Wisconsin, USA - CBE02Aug07 (SPAdes) | ecosystem: Environmental > Aquatic > Freshwater > Lake | place: Crystal Bog, Wisconsin, USA... | reverse complement strand
TAATACGCAACTTCCTCCGGCACCGGCTCGCACACTCGTTCAATTTACCTATGGACCTACGAGTTTAAAAAACTTTGATTTCCTCGAGTACTTGGTTGAATCAAAAGCTAACTTATCTTCAGACATTATTAAACAGCTCAAAGAAGAAGAAAATAATTACCTGCTTAGTCTGGATGACCAATCAAGCAGCAACTTTAAAATCAGCAAGCGTTTAGAACAGTATAAAAAAGATTTAAAGACATATAAGAGATTGTCAGAACAAACTTCCGTGACATTTAATAATCAGCCAATCATTTCAGGTCTTACTGAATTATCAAAAAGAGCAGATTTAATCGCCCACTTTACAGAAGAGGATGCCATAAAAGAAAAGGGCTACTTAAGAGGGCAATATAGCGGTAGCCTTCTTGAAATCATGGAAAAGATTGCGAGTGACTTTAAGTTAAAACTTTCCTTCAAACCTGACATGAAAACGATTGTATTCTCTAATGAGAATGTTTCAGGAAACATTAAATTAAGTGCTGACAAAATTAAAGACACATTCGCTGTTGCAAATGACAGCCAAAAAATTAATGAGATCATTGCAAAAATCAGTAAAAAAAATGACGAGCTATCGGAAGAAGAAATAAGTAGTTACATGAATGAGGTGGAGTCAAAGTCTGCCCAAGTCTTTGTAAGAAATCTCTTGTACCAAATCAATCAAGAGCAAATTTATAGAAAGAAAAATGCAGACTTAAGCGACCTTAGAAAATCAATTATAGCCTTTTCAGAATCAGCTCCAAAAGATACAGCTAAAACTATAGCTACATTTAATCCTGATTTAAAAAATGGCACAGAAAAGGTCATTGAGAAATTTAGTGTATACAACGATACCCCTGAAAACATGGAAAAATTATTAACTAATTATTCTGTTTTTAGAGAAAAATGTGCGCCGAGAAAAGATATCAATGGAAAAAATATTCTTGGAAGCTCAGTCCAAAATATTACGAATAATATTACAGATAATACTCTTACAAACAAAGCCAATGCTTCTGCGAATCTACCATCAACTAAAACTAACACTAATACAATTTCAAATGGCAATTTAACGGCTAACAATATTAATGCTAATTCAGTTATGAATAACGCTATAAGCCCTCCAAATCTTAATTCTAATAACCCAAATAATATTAATAACAATAATCTTCAGGCCTCAATAAATCCAGCTGCACCAAAACCGACAGATAATCAAACTGACAAGCTCATCACACAGTCAGATCCAAGTTTTGTATCTCCTGAATTAACAGGTTGCGTGACAATCAACAAAGACTCGACAGGCATCTTAATAGCTGGCACGGTTGTAGAAACTCAATTAGCTGCTCGATTTATCAATGATCAAGACAAACCAGTAAAACAAGCGCTTCTTGAAATTTATATTTTAGAAGTGAGCAACAACTGGCAAAGCGAACTCAAAACGGCTATTGCCAAAAATTTCCATGGTGGTGGTGCTTTATCCCCCATAAATCTTGACGGGGCTTCAGGCGCCATAAGTTTTTCTACAATCAATTCTAAAACATTTAATATTCAAACGCTTATTAGTGCGCTTGAAACCAACTCCGTTGGTCGCAGAATATCGAACCCTATGATATTAATTAAGGATGGGGGCACAGGGTCCGTAAGCAAAACAATCACAAATAGAGACTATTTAACAACTGCTGGTGTTGTGTCATCGGTTGGAACCACTGGAAATGCACAAACAGTTGGCGAACTTAAAGCTCCTTTAAATATGAAAATTACAGCCAACATCAATAAACATAATGACAATATAGAGCTAGATTTTGATTATTCAGAAACACAACTAGCAAGTTCAAGTCTGACAAGTAATACTACCGAGAATGCTATTGCTGCTAAGCTTGTTGCACAGCCAGGTCAAATAATCGTCATGGCAGGTTTGAAAAAAGAAGATAATGAAAAAGAAATTGATGGCTTGCCAGGTACGACAAACTTAGGCCCACTCAGTACCATTACGTCATGGTTCAACGGACGTCAGCTTGCAGGAAATTCAGGAAGTGAACTATTAGTATTCATCAAACCTACTGTGATTACGAATCTCAACAGCAATAAAATTATCAAGCAAGTAAATTATTGAGATGGTGTTTACGAACGCATTTGCATTTATAAATAAGCATGCTTATTTTTTTATCACACTATTCGGAATAATGGATGTTGCGCTCATTTACTTGCTTATGAAGCCTGCAAAAAAATCATTGAATCAAACCATTATCACAGATGAATTTAAGGCTGCTGTAAAAGGCATTGATTTAAATTTAGACCATGAGGAAAAAGAAGAAAAGGTTCAGGAAGAGATTTCAGTTTTTGATGCACTTGAAGAGCTTTATTCAAAAAAATATATTACAAAAGCTCAATACGATAGAAAAAAGAAAGCGCTACTCAATTAATTTAAGCCATGTCAGAGAATACAAAAAAAACTTCAGTGCAAAAAGGCATTATATTAAGAATCCTCCCAGAAGAATTCTTAATTACATTGTCATATGCGCGCACTAAGAGTCGTATTCAGACAAGTTTTATTCGCTGGAAACTCTCTAAAAAAATAGATCCAAACCATATTGGCCAAGATATAGATCTTTTAAGTGATCATTTACAAAGACTTGCAAAGCTTTATCAATTAGAAGGCAATACTGTCACCGTGGTCTTCCCACAAGCCATTTCAAATGTAAAAACGATAGAGATTCCTTTAGATTTAAGTAAGAGAAATGAAAGGAGTGAGTATCAAACTTTAATCAAAGAACCTTACGAATTTTGGAAAGAGTTTGATGATGATTTAGTGGATTATAAAGATGCTGAAATTAGAGCGAATTATCTTTATACAAAAAAACCTGATAATGAATCAGTGTTGCTCTATTCAGCGACATCTAAAAAAATTATTGATGATTACACCTCCATGGTACTCAACGGTAATTTATATCCCACAAGATTTGTTCCAGAATCGCAATCGATTATTCAGGCTGTTTACACTTCACTTTCTGAAGCTGAAAAGAATAGACCCTTTTGTGTCTTTCATTTAAGTCCAAATAATAATAAGTTAATCTATGTAGGACTTCATGAGCTCACCATTGCTAAAGTGGATATCTCTGACTTAGATGAAACGCTGCTGAATGAGATTCCTAAAAAAGAAGAAACGCAAAACGAATTTTGGGATGAAGTGGCAACAAGAATTTCAGGCAATTTAAAACAAGCATTTACCTTTCTAAAAGATGAGATTCAAACATCCAACTTAAGAACGATTTTCTTGATCTCTGATTATGAGAAAGAAGATATCATTTTTGATCTTATTCATAAGAATTTTAAATTAGCTAACTTACGATCGCTTAAACACCAATTTGAATGTGTGCACCTTGATAAAGGTGAGTTAGATAAAACGTTACTTGAAAGAAATCTACCTAAAGTATCAAAAATTTCAAGTTCTTCAGGCTTAGCTCCTAATATCGGGGCTTATAAGTTAAAGAACATTCGAACATTGAACTCAATCATTCGAAGTTCACAGCTTGATTTGCATCCGCAGTCTCAATTCATACAAATGAATTTTGATTATGTGGACACATTAAAGAAAATAACTTTAGTGTTAACGGTCGTGATTGGAATTCAATTTTTATATGGGCTTTATAGCAAAAGTACATTGATTGATTTAAATAACCCCTCAAATGAATATCGATCATTAGTTTCTGATCTGAAATTAAACCGCTTAAAAGTAGCTGAACTACAAAAAGATACCAATACATATAAATCACAAACACAATTACTCAATGCAAGCTTGCAAGGTATTTTAAATGATGAGGTGTATCGATTAATTAATAAGGAATTACCCGAGGACCTTGAATTAGAGCAGCTTCTTATTAAAGAAAAGAGTTTTGCTATTTATGGTAACGGAAGATCAGTCTCTGAAATTAATCGTTTTTATAGAAAGATGCTTGCCATCAATACATTCAAAGATATCAAAATTGATGTCTTTAAAAGAAATGATGCAGCGCTTGATTATTTTGAGATCACAGGCTCGATAGGATCAAAATAATGGCGCAGAGTAAAAATAAATTACCGTTATCAAAAGAAGCCCAAGCCCTTTTAGATGAGATATTGAGTGAAGAAAAATTAGGAGACATCTTTGATGACACAAAGCCGAAATCAAGTATGCCCAAAGAAGACGTAACAGCGAGCGCTGACTTTGTGATGACAAAAAGTCACACGTTTAGTATCAATACCTACGAGTATTTAGCGTCTGGCCAAAAGGCTGTGATGTGGTTTGTGATTACCTTTATTTTGATTGCTCTAAGCTTAGGCCTTATTTTAAGAGGCGGTGCGCATAGCGCTCAACAAAATAAGAGTGCATCAGAGACTTTAACTTTTAACGAATTAAAGGAAGAAAATTCAAAACTTCAAAAAAGATTAGCTGATATCACAAAGCTCAATCGAGAGAGTCATGAGCAATTTAATACCTTAGGCGCAAAATATCCTAATAAATCAAAAGCTCAAGGCTTTTTGGATGAGGCGATTAGGTTATTTGAGCAAAGCGGACTCAGCATCATCAAGCAAGAAATTAAATTTCAAGCCAAACCCAGTAATGTGAATAGTGAAAATATTGATATTGAAAAACCAGCACTTGAAAAAAATGTATTTATTAAGGATGAGGCCAATAATACAGCTAATAAGATTGCATCCAATGGCACCTCGCTGATCGATCAAATTAAAAATAAGCCAATCATTAATAATTTGATGAAAAAGGTACCGGGTAATTTAAATATCACGAATAATATTTCTTCAGCATTTCAAAATAACAGAAATGATGGGTCAAAACTTAACTACCTTTCATTTACTTTAATTATTAAAGGTAAATATGCGAGCTATCAATTGGCGAGAAATACGTTAACGAGGTTGATCCCCTCTGTTAGTATTCCTCTAGAACAGATTGTGATTCAACCCCAGCAGTCCGATGTTGAAATGAAAGTTGTATTTGATATACCTTTTATTAATCAGTAAACTTTAAATATGAATCCATTTAAGTCATTTCAATGTTTCTTAGCTTTAGCCGGTTACTTTCTTATATCGGTAATAAGCCTTGCCCATGCAGATAATGCATTGCAGGATCCTTTTGCAAAAGGATTAAAACATTCGCCCCAATATGGCACGCTTGATAGTGCTAATTATTCCGTCTACTCAAGACCGGATGATTTAAGGGCTTTAAAAGATGCAAGATATTATCGTGTGGTCAGTATTTTTGACAAAAGAAGTGACGAATACACAGCTCGAAATCAAGCTATTCCTATCATTACATCAAACGCTCAGGGTGATCATAACGGTTTCTTTTTTGACTTAAGCGCTGCTTTTTCTGAAAAAGAAGCAAAACAACAGGCTAAAGACTTTCTCTTTAATTATTCAGACTTTATCAATCGCTCTGTTTCAATCAGAAAACAAACAGATAACAGCAAGCCAATCTTCATCGTGGAATACGGACCTTACAAAACACAAGAACTAGCTAAGGCCGCTTGTTACTTTATGGGTGAAGTCACCAAAAACACAAATCAAAATTGTGACTCCATCACCAAGCACCGCACCAATAAAGATTTTGAATCAAACAACAACGGTGCTTCGATTGGCTTATCCCAGGCGGGTATTCGAGAGTACATGAATATAGACATGGGATTTAATGGTAAATCACTTTCAGATTACGCGTGGCCGGTTAAAGAAGGTGAACCCTTAGGACCTAAGAATTTCTATATCGTGAATATTAATAAATACGGTATTTATTTAGCAAGCTCTTACGGTGAATTAGCTCTTATTCCATCTTCTACTTTACCTATTAATATTGAAGGCAATAAAGAAGAAGTCCCAACAAAAGACGCATCAAAGAATGCTAAAGATAATTCGCTAGACAGCAAAGATAAAAATTTATTACCAAAGTTTATTAATCAAAACATCCAACCTGCTGACAATAGCAAAAAAACAGGTAAGTAATCATGGCAGGCTTTACAGCGCAAACCAGTGAGCGATCGATTAAGGCGATTGTTAACGCAGGTAAATTAGATTCCGCAGTGCTTAACAGTGACGCCATCAAGGACCTTGATTGGTCAAGTAAGCTTATTCACCTCATTAAAAGTAATCTTATTGAAGAAGAGCAACTTCTAAAAGTTTTTTCAAAGGCCGCGAGCCTTCCCAAAGCATTCCCTCTAGCAGAAGAGATTAATGAATCGGCAGTGACCGCTTTACCGTTTCACTTTCTCATTGAAAATACGATACTGCCTTACCAGTTCGAGGATAACTTTTTAAAGGTTCTCATCGTTGACCCTCGAAATATCGAATTAAAAAATGAATTAAAAAATCACACGCATTATGAGCTGATGTTTGAGATGACCACATTGAGTCATTTTGAGAGCCTCATAAATAACCCAAAAATTTCGGGGTATCTAAAGAAATTTACCGCACAAAATAATTTTGCAAATACCAATCAAAAAGCACAGGTCAATCAGTCAAAGAAAAAAACCTTACGAGAGAAATGGAATGTGAATGATCCTGACCTCGTTATGGAGTTTTGTAATCAGATACTGACGCAAGCGATTCAAGAAAAGGCATCCGACATCCATATTGAGTCATTTAGGACGTTTGCGAATGTGCGTATGAGAAAAGATGGTGTCATGCAAATCGTCGACTTTTATGGCCCTTACCTTTTTAAAAATTATGCGGCGGTGACGACACGCTTCAAAATTTTAGCGGATTGCGATATTGCGGAAAGAAGGCTTCCACAAGACGGTGCAATTACCTTGAAATTAGAAGGTGGCCAAGAAATTGATTTCCGTTTTAATACGCTACCTACTAAAAATGGTGAAAGACTCGTGATGCGTATTTTGGCAGGCGACTCTGTATTGTCGCTCGACCAAATTGGATTCGACAAGGCTGATTACGAAAAAGTAAAGGATGCGATTCATGCGCCTCAGGGCATGATTTTAGTTACAGGCCCTACAGGCTCAGGCAAAACCACTACACTTTATGCTGCCTTAAAAGAAATTAATCGACCCGATATTAATATTTTGACGGCAGAGGATCCGGTTGAGTATTACCTAGAAGGTGCCGGTCAAGTTGAAGCCAATGAAAAAATTGGTTTATCGTTTAGTGCTATCTTAAGATCCTTTTTAAGACAAGATCCTGAAGTGATTCTGGTGGGTGAAATTCGAGACCAGGAAACTATTGATATTGCCATTAAAGCGGCACTGACTGGACACTTATTATTTTCAACACTACATACGAATGATGCAATTGCCACGATCAGTCGCATTTTAAATATGGGCGTACCTAACTTTATGATTTCATCAGCTGTATCGTTAATCATAGCGCAACGCTTAGCGAGAAAAAATTGTGAATTTTGCTTAGAAGATGACCCGAAAGCGAAAGACGAAATACTTTTAAAGTTAGGATTTAAACAAGAAGAGCTCCCACAAATTCATCCAAAACATGGTAAAGGTTGTGAGAAGTGTAATGGAAAAGGGCTGGTTGGAAGGCGCGGTATTTATGAAGTCTTAAGAATTACGGATGCATTAGAAGAAGCTATTCTTAAAGGCGAACAAGCGCCCGCATTATTGGCGGCTGCTAAGAAAGATGGTTTTAAAACGATGCAAGAAACAGGCAGAGAATTAATCCGTGACGGTATTCTCTCGATCGAAGAATACCAAGCTAATTTAAACATTGAAATTAATTGAAGCAATTCACCTACAAAGCAAAAGATCGATCAAATAGAACGATCAAAGGTATTATCAATGCGCTGAGTCTTTCTCAAGGGTTTAGACAATTAAGAGAAAAAAGACTCATCAATATTAAACTCAAAGAAATTAAGGAAAAGAAAAAATCTGTTTTAGATATTAATATTACCTGGGGACCTTTTGGTAAAGTGTCCGCTCAAGAAATTTTAGTCTTCACAAAAAAAGTGGCCACCATGGTGCGGAGTGGCCTCACTGTTTTAGATGCTCTTATGCTAGTGAGGCAACAAACAGAGAGCCCCGTATTTAAGGATGTGATTGGCAAGATCATTGATAGTATTAATCAAGGCGTTTCTTTTTCAGATGCTTTAAAACACCACACTCGTTACTTCGATCAAATCTTTATCAGCATGGTGGAGGCGGGTGAGGCCAGCGGTAAGCTCGATCAATTCTTAGACCGCTTAGTGGAGGGTCAAGAAAGACTTCAAAAAATAAGATCCGGTATTAAGAGTGCATTATTTTATCCAGTCACTTTATTGGTCATTACCACAGGCATCATGTATTTCATGTTGACTCAAGTGGTACCTACCTTTGTCAAGATGTACGCAAATTCTAATAAGGCGCTTCCAGGAGCCACACAGATGATTGTGGATGCAAGTAATTGGATACTTAATCCAGTGAATCTTATTTTACTTATTGGCGGCTTTATCTTTTTAAATATTGTTCATAAGCTACTTTATAAACTTGTTTATCCTTATAAGTATGTTTTGCATTTCATAGTATTGAAGCTCCCTCTTTTTGGAAATATTATCGTGAAGTCATCCGTTGCAAGATTGACACTTCTTATGGCAAATCTTTTTGCGGCAGGAGTAGGTATCTCTGAAATTTTAAAAATTGGTACCAAGGTCACCAATAATTTAGTCTTTGTAGAGGCGATGGAAAGAATTTCAGTCAAGATTGTGTCGGGCGCTGATTTATCCACACTCTTTATGGAAGAATCTATTTTCCCAGCTGAAATATCTCAACTCATTCGAGTGGGAGAGCGGACTGGCAAAATGGACGAGATGTTGGCATCGGTCGCCAATTACTATCAGGAAGAATTTGAGAGTGTCGTGAAAGGATTGACAACCGTGATCGAGCCTTTGATGATTGTGATTGTGGGCGGTATGATTGGCGCCTTAGTGATTGCACTTTATTTACCTATATTCAGTGCGGGTGCTACGGTAGGATAATTTAAAAGATTTAAAGGAAAAAATATGGCTTATAAAATAAATTTAAATAACGATACGCTTACATTAAATTTGAGTGGCAACGTGGATCTTTCGGAAACTGGACAGATCAAACAAGACATTCAAGAAAAGTCTTCTGAAAATTTTACGAAGCTCATCATCAAAGGTGAAAACATTTCATACATCGATTCTTCTGCTGTGGCTTTACTGCTCTTTCTTAAAAGATTTTGCGAGGAGAGTGGTGCAATATTCCAAATAGAAAAACTTGCGGAAATTGCACATAGGGTGATCAATTTAGCAGGGTTAGGAAGTTTACTCACTTTAAAACAAGCGCCTTCCCAAACAAAAAATACCACAAAAAATAATATAGACGATTCACTTGACGACCTTTTTTCTAGTGAGTAAAGTTGATTTAATATCAACTTTAGATAGAAAATGGATCAATCATGAAATTAAGACAAGGCTTTTCTTTAATCGAATTACTAGTGGTAGTTGCTATTATTGGCATATTAGCGGCGATTGGCACCGTGGGTTACGGTAATTACACAGACTCAGCAAAAAATAAAGTAACCATTACTAATGCTAAAGCCATAGCAGATTTTTTCAAGGTGTGTATGCATGACCAAGGCGGTGGCCAAATCGCTTGCATGAGTTATACAGGGCAAACAGTGGATTCCTTCGCCCCCCCGGGAGGAGATGCAAAGATTCGTTCGGACTTTAAAGTAAATCCATTTATTGCTGAAGGGGATGGAATCGATCGGTCTTATTTATTTAAAATAGTTGGAAATTGTTCTGATCATACATATAATCTAGGAGAAATTTCATGGGATATCAATTTTACAGAAGTTGATTATTGTTTAGCAAACGGCGATAAACAAATCATCTCAATTAATTGACATATTGATTAAATCAATTTACATTGATCACAGATTTCTTTAGATAACTTTTTTAAATTAAGGATTTTTTATTATGAAAACAAAATCAGGATTTTCTCTAATTGAATTACTCGTTGTTGTTGCAATCATTGGTATTTTGGCTGCAATAGGAACAGTAGGTTATAACAAATATGTTGCAAATGCAGGTGCAGGTGCAAGCACAGCTAACGCTAAACAATTGTCGGACGCCTTAACTGCCGAAGATACCAAATTTAATTATTGTGCAGCTGGTGATACCGCTAGTGCATGCTTAGCTAAGTTAGCCACTCAATTTAATATCAGTACTACTTGTGGTTCGAATGGTGCAGTCAATATTGGCACTACTGGTCAAGTTAACAACTGTGTAAGTCCAGTTCTTCCAGACGGCACTACCTCTAATCCTGATTACAAGGTTTTTCTTAATCAAATCGGAAATAACATTACTTCCCAATAACTTTTAATCATGTTTAGAAAAAGCCACGACAATGTTTGTGGCTTTTTTATTTATGCAATTTAAAATAAAACCCAAAAATTCAAGCTTAATTGATAATGTTTTTAAATGGTTGGACTTTGAAATGATAAACCAGCCACAATATGATGTTAAAAATATAAAAATTGCTTTAGGAGAAGTTTTACAAAATATCATTCGCCATGGTTATAAAAATGATTTAAACGAGGAAAACTTTATTGATATTAAATGTCAACAAGATCAAGATAGATTAACTTTTGTATTGCGAGATTATGCAGAGCCTTTTGATCCAGCATTATTTTTAAATAAAAAATTTTCACCGAGTGAAGTGGGACATATGGGATTATCCATTATACGTAAATTAACAGATGAATTTTCAATTAAACCGCTTCAGGATGGAAACGAAACAAAATTAGTTTTCAGAATTGAATAAATTTAAGATAAAATTTTAAAAAAATTAACAAGGATTTTTATGAAATTTAAACCAATTATCTCCGCAATATTATCTTTTTTAGGTTTTTCTGCATCATTATTAATTGCTGGTTTTTCATTGATAGAACTATTAGTGGTTGTCGCGATAATTGGTATATTAGCAGCGATAGGCACAGTGGGATATAACCAATATGTTAATTCCGCAAGAGATGCTGCGCTTCTTGCAATAGCAAATCAAGTTTCTAGTGCGTTGCAGACGTGTGATACGACGAAGACCTGCTCTCAATATATTAAAAATGGTGAACCTCTAACTGTGTACAACGTTGTTGGAGGAGACAATACTGGAACTGATGGCTTGCTTTCAACTTCGAGAAATCCATGGAATAACTTACCTTGGCAAGCAGCAGTGCAAGATCCTATAACCTATGCTTGGGGTTTTGGAATTATGGGGGCATTTGGAGATGGTATTGGGCAAAATAGTCAAACAGGTTGCAATGGTGCAGGTCAGTTGGTTTTAGCAGGAAATGGTTACTTTACTAATTGGCAAATTAATATACAGAATGGCATTCAGATTATTGCCTGTACCTCAGCAAATCCAGGCGGTGATCCTAATTCACCAGCCCCTTTTGCAATTATTAATACTCCTACTATTAATCAAAACTAAATAACTTTATTGCACTTTAAAATTTAAAAATTTAGAAAGATATCTTCTAAATTCTTTGTAAAAGTTTGAGAATTAAATAATAGACTAGAAAATCTATCTTTATCTAAGCTTTTTTTAATTCTAAGCAGCTTTTTTTTGTTTGTAGCAAGGTCGATTGCAAGAGCCTCATAATCTCTAAAACATTCTACAATTAGGTCTTCATTTAATAGCTTTAGGAAGCTACCACACACTCGGCTAGGAAAAGATTTTCCTATTCTTGTAACAATTGGTAATCCCATCCATAAAGCATCTGTAGCTACTGTGTGGGATGTGTACGGAAATGTATCTAAGAATAGATCAGGATATTGAAACCAAGACAGATAGTTATTTAATGAACTAAATCTAGTAAAAATCAAGCGATTATTGTTTAAATTTCTAGCTTTTGCTTCCTTAATAAGATTCGTCCGTGTGCTATCGTTTTTAATAATAAGCCATAGAACACTATTTTCAACTTTCTTTAATATTCTTACCCAAGAATCAAATATCTCCGGTGTAATCTTATAGCTATTATTGAAACAACAAAAAATGAATGCATCATGAGGCAGACCTAATTTATCTAAACTACTATTATCTTGGATTGATTCACCAATTTTGAGAACGTGATGAGAATTCACGAAATAAGAATCAGGTAGGTAGATAATTTTTTCAGTATAGAATTTTTTTAATTCTTCAGGGATTACAGTTTTATCAGCAATAATATAATCGTAATAAGCAGCTCCAATTGTGCCTGGATACCCTAAGAAATTAATTTGGACTGGCGCTATGCGATAAGCAAAAATACCGATCCTCATGTCTGTAGATAAACCATTTAAGTCGATTGCGATATCAAGCTCAAGGTTTCTGCAATATTTAGCAATTTCGATATCAGACTTTCCTGTGAGATCTATGAGTTGAGATAAATCATCCTCAATATTTTTATAAACTTCGTCTTTTTGAGGTGAGTTAAAGGTAATGCCAATAACTTCAAACTTTTTTTTATCATGGAACTTAAATAGTCCAGATATGAGGTATGTAAGTGAAGACTGATTAAAACTTGATGCAATGTATGCAATGCGTATTTTTTCCTTTTTAGCACGTTTAAAAATTGGACCCAAAATATTATTTTCAGGATACATTTTATCGGCTAAGTTTTTTGAGGTTTTGAGTTGTAATTCAGGATCATCAATTGTTAAAAGTGGCGTGAAGGGGTTTCTAATAATTTCACCCTGATTAATTTTAGTTTTTAATTTAGATACATTTTCTTCGTAATCACTCCAGTCACATATAAGTAGCTTCTCATACATTTTTTGAGACAATAAATGATATTTATTCTCATCAATTTTTTCGTAATCATTAATAGCTAATTGGTGTTCGTTAATCTTAGAGTATGCTTGAGCTCTATAAAAATAGGCTTGATCATCATCTGGATTTAAATCAATGACACTTGAAAAATCAGAAATTGCCTCTTTAAATAAATGAATTTGTAACTTTGTATAACCACGATTGAGAAAAGTATTTGAAAAATCAGGTTTTAAATTTATAGCTACAGTGTAATTACTGATAGCTTCCTTGAATCTTTGGAGTGCATTAAGCACAATACCTCGGTTGTAAAATAGTTCAGCGTTTTGATTATTAATTTCTTCAGCTTGGTCAAATTTTTCTAGCGCTTCTTCATAGGATTGCTTTTGCCCAAGAAGAGTACCAAGTAGTATGAGTATATTAAAGTTTTTAGGCTCGGACTTTAGGGCCTTTTCGTAGTTCTCTTGAGCCTGATTTAAATCGCCATCTTTATGAAATTGATAGCCTTTTTCAATGATTAATTTATTTGTGTCATTCATATTAAGTTTTGTAATACTTTAATAGAGTCGATGCTAGGTAATCAGGACCAAAATCTATTTTTAAGGATGTTATCAAAGACTCGATAGGCTTAATATCAATTTCATAATTTGAGCCTTTTTTAATCTCTTTGTAGATAGCAGATTTTCCTATTACAGTTTCCATTTCGTTTACAATTTTAGTGATCTGATAATTATTAGGATTTGCGATATTGATTGAAGTATTCTCAAATGAATTAGATTCGATAACTTTTTTAGATAGTTTCACTACATCGTCTATATCAATAATATTTCTATAGGCATCAAGCCATAAATCGAAAATTTCTTGGCGCTTAATTTTTGAGCATAGAAAATTTAAAAGGGTATTCTGATTTAGAGATCTGCCTGAAATATTTGGCAGTCTTAAAATTAAGAAGTTAGGATGTGTTGAAATTAATTTTTCCATATCAATTTTATGTTGAATATATGGCGTTATGTCAGAGATATTTTGATTTAAAGCGCTACATGTACTGAAGTAAACTAATTTTGAATTGGCAATATCAACTTTGAGTATTTTTTCAATTAGATGATATTCACGTTTAAAATCATGAGTGTTTGTATTTGATGAATTAGAAGTGCCAGATGCGAAAATATTAATAGACGCATCATTTTGATATAGATCCATGAATGAATTTGCAATAAAACCTGAGCCAATGATCATTTTAAGAATTTTTTCATATTTTAGTTTTATAAAATATCTTATAATGAAGATTCAAGTTTTAATAGGAATTCGCAATTAAATATGATGAAAACATTTATCAAGTTTATTTCTATTTCATTAATTTGTTTAGTTAACCTTAGTTTTGCTGCTGATACAAATATGATCCAGAGCCTTGAGGGAAAGGTTTTAATAAATAAGGTGTCTGCAGTTAAAGGTGCTTCTATTAAATCCGCTGATGAAATTACAACGCTCGCTAATAGCAAAGCTGTTGTGTTATACGAAAACGAAGTCTACCAAATACGAGAGAATACAACCTTCGTTCTTCCAAGTGGCGTCAATAAAGATAACACTTCTAATTTAGTCACAGGCTCAGTCTTGGCAGCCTTTACACCAGGCAAGCCTCGTAAAATGAAAATAGGTGGCCTTGCTACACTCTCGATTCGGGGTACAGGCATATATGCAAGAAGTGATAACGAAGGTGTGCACTACTGCTTGTGCTACGGGCACTCAACTTTGGCATCACACGACCATTCAGTCGATTTAGATACAGCAAGTAAATTCCATAAAGATTTAATTGTTTTAAAGGATGGTAATATCCGTACCCCGAAATTTACTGAGCGAAAACTTGATCATACAAGCCGCGAGAATATTCAACTTGAAAAGCTTCTAAATCGACCCTCTCCTTTTGGTGGAGGCTATCGAGACTTCATGGCACTCTTTGAGTGGACCTTGTAGAAGATACAATAAAAAAAGCCGCTTTATGAAGCGGCTTTTTTAATTTTCAAGGAATATTATTTTCCTGAAGAGAAGTGTCTCACTAATCGATTAGCAGCCACTGCCCATACGGTCCACATGACCCATGTCCAAGGGTTGAATTCTGGTGTTAAACCAAAGCCTGCAAATTGAAGACTAAAACCAAAGATAGCGAGAATAATTGCGTTTAAGTTATTTTCTTTAAACATAGAAATACCTTTCTAATTGATTTAAAAATAGCTCAATTTCAAAGAGCTAATAGAAACTTAGCATAATTTTATTTGGCTAAATAAATTATTTTAAATTTAAATTTCTTAAATTATGATCTTGAAGGTCAAAGATTGACAGCTTCGGGGGGGGGGCTGATAATATTTCGTAAAATGTATATTTTTATCTATAGCTTACAATATATTTAATCCCAATTAACTTTATCTTTGAATCTAGTATGGATAAGCCTGAATACGACTATAAGTTTTTAAAAGAGACGCGCTTGGCTAAAGGCATCAGTAGCGATATCCTAGCCTTTGATTTGTGCCTAGCTGAAAGGCAAATTCATTCGATTGAAAACAATCTACCCAATTACTTTTACTCACCCACAATTAAATTGGCGTGCATAAAAAAAGTGGCTGAGAAACTGGGCTTA
>Ga0208379_1000602_pt1 | contig 15422 bp, 19 predicted proteins | sample CryBogCBE02Aug07_FD_184559 | JGI IMG/M metagenome (GOLD analysis project Ga0208379, IMG submission 184559) | Freshwater microbial communities from Crystal Bog, Wisconsin, USA - CBE02Aug07 (SPAdes) | ecosystem: Environmental > Aquatic > Freshwater > Lake | place: Crystal Bog, Wisconsin, USA... | reverse complement strand
AGCGGGTTATAGTGGGAGCGGTGGAGCGGCACAAAACAATCCTAATTTTAATTCTACTGCTGGAAGTGGTGGAAGTGCTAGTGGTGGCGCACATGGAACTTGTCGTGGCGGCTCAGGAGGTGGTGGCGTAGGACTTTTTGGTCAAGGTTGTAGCGGTGTAGCTGGTATACACGCAACATCTAATGCGTATGGGCATGGTGGAAGTGGTGGAACAAATGGTTGTATTTCTTCTGGCTACCTTGGTGGTTCTGGGGGAGCTTATGGAGGCGGAGGAGGTGGAGGTAGTTATTACATAAATTCTGTGGGAGGCGTAGGAGGTTCGGGCGCTGTGCGTATTGTTTGGCCCGGAAATACACGCACATTCCCATCAACTTGTGTTGGATCGCCTTAATTTTGGAGTAGAAAATGAACTTGTATATTAAAACAGACGGTAACGGAAACACTATTGATCACCCTGCGTTTGAAGACAACTTGCTTCAGGCTTTTGGATCTATCCCATCAGAGTGGGAGCCCTTCATCCGTGTAGAGCGTCCAAATCCTACCGTTTATCAAGTGCTTGCTTCACCAGATCCAATTTATCAAAAAATTGATGGAGTATGGACTGACGTTTGGGCTTTGCGTGACATGACAGATGCAGAGAAAGCTGAAGCGCAACAAGTAGTAAAAGATGCTTGGTCAGCCTTACCAAATCGTGATAATTTCTCCGCATGGACATTTGACGAGGCTACCTGTGCTTATGCGCCCCCAACGCCAAGACCAACAGATGGTAATTATTTCTGGCAAGGCACAACAAATTCTTGGGTTGTTCGTCCACCATATCCAGATGATGGTAAACAATATAAACTTGATTTTGCAACAGCAACTTGGGTTGCTTTAACGTAAGGAAAGACAATGACACAACCTCGTAATTTAGGCGCATTTGCCGACAATCTAAATACATCAGGTCAAGCATCATTGACAACTGGTGTGAGTGGTACGTTACCAATTGCAAATGGCGGTACAAATTCTACTGCAACGCCAACAGCGGGCGCAATTATTTATGGAACAGGTACTGCACATGGAGTAACAGCCGCAGGTACTTCTGGTCAATATTTGAAATCAGCAGGCGCAGGAACTCCTGTTTGGGCTTGCGTATCGGCTTCTAGTGCAAACTTACAAACATTCACCTCTTCAGGTACTTGGACTAAACCCGCAGGTATTACTTATGTTCAAGTGTGTGTTTGGGGTGCAGGTGGTGGTGGTGGTAGTGGCTCTTCATATGCTAGTATTTGCGGAAAGCCCGGAGGTGGTGGAGGAGGCGCAGGCGCAAGAGTTCAATCAATATTTTCAGCGGCTTGTTTAACTGCAACAGTTAACGTAACAATTGGTGCAGGTGGATGCGGTGGGGCATCGGTAACTTGTACAAATTGTGGTAATTCTGGAGTTGTGGGAGGTAATACATACTTTGGATCAACACTTGCAACCGCTTATGCAAAATCTTATGGTGGTGGCGGTGGATTCAAAGGTGTCTTTGCTAACGGATACGCTCCGGGTGGTAGTGGCGGTGGTTCTGGTAGCGCTGGTGTCACTCCAACCGTATCTTCAGCCGGTTCAGCCGGTGGTTGGCCTCGTAATCCTTATTTTGGTTGTACAAATAATCCAAATACAGTTGGGGGCGGTGGTGCCGGTTCACAACTCGGTCTTGGAGGCAGTGCAGAATGGGGTGGCTCTGGTGGTGGTATAGGAAGGGGTGGCGCTGTCCCTTCCAATGCAGGTAGTTCTATTTTTGGCCCCGGTGGTGGCGGTGGTGGCGGTTCAACACTTTGTACATCGGGTACGGCAACAGCCGGAGGTCTTGGTGGCGGCAGAGGGTATATAACTTGTGCTTCTTGTCAAGCAACAGGAGGAACCGCACCCGGAGGAGTAGGACAAAATGGCGTTGTGTTTAAAACTGGTTCTGGCGGCGGTGGTTCTGGAGGCGGCGGTGGCGGTGCAACAAATGCCGGTGGTAAAGGTGGTTGCGGAGCTACACCCGGCGGTGGTGGTGGTGGTGGCGGGGGAGCAGGATTTACTGGAAATTCAAGAGCCAGTGGAGCAGGCGGCAAGGGTGGAAACGGTCAAATTATTGTTAGAAGTTGGTAATCAAAATGTATAAATACGCATTAATTAATAAAGAAACAAATGTTGTAGACAATGTAATTCTTTGGGATGGTGGTGATTCTTGGTCTGCTCCCAATACTCATACAGCAATTAATGTTGAAGGTATAACAATTGGTATAGGTTATACATATTCTAATGAGACATTTGTAGCACCTGTAACACCAACGCCAGTTGTAGATCCTACAATTGCAGAAAAGGAATCTGCAATTGCAAAACTTACAGCACTTGGACTTACAGAGGCTGAAATAATGGCTATTATTGGTCGTTAATAGTATTTATGGTGCATAATCTAACTTCTTGTTAACTATCAAAGGAAGATTATGTTTGACGAAAACTCTGTTGAAATTGTTGGTGAAGTTGAGGAAGTAAAGCAAGAAGCAATTGAACAGCAATTAAATGCTCACTTTTACTTTCCTACAGCCGTATATACCATCAAGAAAAAGGAATTTCTCAAAGATGCCACTGCTGTTTTTGATGAAAACATAAAGTTAATTAAAAAAGAGAAGAAGGGCAAGACCGATAAATTATTGGACAAGTTATACCCAGTTCACATGACTGGCAACTTGTTTGGTGATCCAAGATTGGAAGAGGCTTGCAATTACATTGCATCAACTGCTTGGAACATTTTGCAATCTCAGGGTTACAAAATGGATGATAAGGTCACATTTTTCACTGAGTTTTGGGGGCAAGAGCACCACAGACATTCGGCAATGGACGAGCACGTTCATCCTTATGGGGCACAGATTGTTGGTTTCTACTTTATTGAAGTCCCACCAGAGTCATCAAGGGTTGTAGTTCATGATCCTAGACCCGGTAAGGTCATGGCTCATATCCCTGAGTCCAATATGAACGAAGCAACTCAGGCTAGTAACATGATTAATTTTGTGCCAGAGGCAGGGATGATATTTTTTGCCAGTGCTTGGGCACCCCATTCTTTTACTCGCCATGCATCCTTAAAGCCTTTGAAGTTTATTCACTTCAATATTGGTGTTAGAGTTAATGATCTAGTGACTATTACCACGCCCCCAGAGGCTGAGGTAATATGAAGTATTCAATCAGATTCAACAAATCTAGGGGAGCAACTGGCAGGGGTTCAAAAGACCACTGTTGGAGAGTCTTTGAGGGAGAAAAGGAATATTTATTCAAGAATGTTGAAATAAATGTACCCTCAAAGACAGAAAAAGACTCTAGAAGTGAAGATTGGAACTTTACCTGTGAAGGTAAAATGACTATTAACCGAGAAACATCAACAGCAATCATTGGAGAAGATCATGACTGAAAAGTGGATTCAAAAGGCTATCAAACATCCCGGCGCTCTTCGTGAAGCCCTCCATGTACCAGAAGGTAAAAAGATTCCTGCTAAGAAATTGGCTGTTAAATCCACTGATTCACCAAAAATGGCAAAGCGCAAGACTTTAGCTAAGACTTTAAGAGGCTTTGACTAAAATGGCTGATACTGAAAAAGATCTAGCCGTCCACATTGCTGTTTGCGATGAACGCTATAGAAACATTGAAGCATCGCTAAAGAATGGCGAAAGACGCATGACTAAGATCGAGTATTTGATCTATGCTGTGATGGCCTTGGTCATGTTTGGGCCGGGTGTGGCGGCTCAGTTTTTCCACAAGTTCTTTGGAATCTAATGGATCCAATCACCATCTTTGCGGCGTGTAAGGCGGCTCATGCAGGGATTCGTGAGTGCATTGATCTATATCAAGACTTCAAGCGGGACGGTAAAGACGTTGGTGATATTGTTGGGGATATTGGTAAAAACCTTGGGGCATTCTTTACTCACCAAGAGTCTTTCAAAGAAGCAGAGAAAGAAGCCAAAAAGAACCCATTGCCTAAAAATATCAGCATCAATGAAGAGGCAATGAACAGAATTCTGCGCCAACAGCAGATCGAGCAAATGGAGACTGAGTTAAGAGAAATGATCATTTATCAGGTCGGAATGCCCGGTTTATGGCAAAAGTTCACAGAAATGCGCGAAATTGTGCGAAAAGAGCGAGAAAAAATCGAGCGTGACGAAAAAAAGCCCGTGAGTTGGTTGCCCTTCAGCGCCGCCAATTTATCGATAAATGGAAAGTTCGAGTGGCTTTGGCTACGGGCGTGGTTACATGGATATTTATTTTCTCCGTACTCATGTATGGTATTCATCTAGACTACCAAAAAAGCAAAGGTGTCATTGAATGAGATATGTAATTATTCTCACGCTTTTACTAGTTTCCTGTAAAGATGCTTACAGGTACAAGTGTCAAGACTTTGCCCATTTTAATGAGAAAGAGTGTCAGCATCCTCAGTGCGAGTTTAGTCAGACTTGTCCTGAGTACTTGACCGCGCCAGTGAAATGAATAGATTAACAGATGAAGAAATTGTCACTCGTGTCTGGGCGATTGTTGTCCTATCTATTACTGCCATTTTATTTTTCATTGTTATTGCTCTTCTTTATTCCGTCACTTTTGTGGTTCAGCCTATTAAAGCTATGGCCCCGATTGACCAAGCGTATACAAAGATGCTCAACGACATCGTCCTCCTCCTTGTGGGAGCGATAGGAGGCGTTGCAGGCAAAAAAGTAGCGGGGGGCATAGCAGGTTCTTTGGGATCGATAAAACAAGCCACAACACCTCAGATGCCCCCTTGCTACCCCAATTTCGGACAGCCTATGGGTTTTGGGGCTATGTCGCAACCTTTTGGGGCAATGCCACAGTCTAATGTTCAATTCCAGAATTGGACACCTCCACCCCCTCCGTCAGGCCCACCTGTCTTGGAAGATGACGAGGAAAGACTTAGAATGGCTCATGCGAGGAATAGCGTCAATGATTGAATTTTTCGCTAATATTTTCCTTTATATCGCGTATTGTGTACTCATATGTTCAATTTTGGTACACGTAGTGTCTTACTTGTTTCCGTTGGGTACATATAAGTTCCCAGTACAGATTGTCAGTGTTATTTTAATGATTTTAGGAGGTTACTATGTCGCAGATCATCACGGTTATCAAAGAAGAGTTACAGAAGATCAAGTCGAAATTGAGCGACTTAATGGCGAAGCTCGGGCAAAAGAAGCAGAGCTAACTACAAAAGTAAAAAATTTGAGTAGTTCATTACAGAAGGAAAGAAATGCAATTAATTCAAACAAAGCTCGCCTTGATGCTAGGGCTGACTCTGGTGAGTTGCGCCTCCCCTCCTCCTGTGGTGTACAAGCCAATCCAACTGCCGCCCCTAGCGGAGGAGATACAGCCTCTCCAAGCGAATCTGAGCGAGAGACTATCAAAGCTCTTATCTCCATCGCAACAGAAGGAGACAACGCCATCACAAGCCTCAACGCCTGTATTACCCAATACAACCAAGTGAGACAGACAGTCAACGAGGGTGTCAAATGATCAGTCCTGAAAAGCTCCATGCGTTAGGTATAGGTGCTGAATGGTCAGAACCCTTAACTACAACATTTACCACGTTTGGGATGAATGATGCCAAAAAAATGGCCGCTTTTATCGGACAGTGCTCGCATGAGTGCAACCATTTCAAGACATTGGAAGAAAACCTTAACTACAGACCAGAAACCTTGGAAAAGCTCTTCGGACATAAATTTAAGCCAGAAGAGATTGCCGTTTACGCTCACCATCCAGAGAAAATTGCCAATCGGATTTATGCTAATCGAATGGGAAATCGTGATGAATCCTCGGGAGACGGATGGAAATTCCACGGCAGAGGCTGTATCCAACTGACTGGCCACGATAACTATTGGCACTTTGGCCAAGCAGTGAATCAAAACTTTGTCACTGGTGATACTGCCTTGGTAGCATCTCCCATGTATGCCGCCCTAAGTGCAGGATGGTTCTGGAAGACTCATGGCTGTAATGAGCTTGCTGAAGCCCAAAACTGGGAGGGCTTAACCAAACGTATCAATGGCGGTACATTTGGTTTGCAGGAAAGGATATCGCTTACTACAAAAGCGTTATCAATTTTGTCTTAGATTGTCATAATTGTGCAGTAATGAAACAATACCATTACTGCATGAAAATCAAGCACATAGACGCATCACTTGAAGTTAATAAGGAACTTCTGTTGTCTATGCAGAAGAAGATTCTTCCTTATGACAAACCGTTTGATGTTAGCGAAGGGAATTGGTGGATTGCTTATCAAGATGGCATTCCTATTGGTTTCGCGGGTCTTGTTCCTTCTGCTAGGTGGGCTGATACTGGTTATCTTTGCCGTGCAGGTGTTATTTATTCTGCTCGTGGGCGCGGGGTTCAGAAGAGACTTATTCGAGTGCGCCAAACTTTTGCAAAAAAAATAGGATGGGAGTACTTGATCACAAGTACCTACGATAACCCACCATCATCAAATTCTCTGATTTCTTGTGGATTTAAGTTATACGAACCCCTACATCCTTGGGGTGCTAAAGGCACCCTTTACTTTAGAAAGAAGTTATGAATTATTTATCTGATGAAGAGTTTATAACGCTATTTCAGCTATACGGAAATCCCGCTTCAATGTCAAATGATACGGGATTGTCAATCAGAGGTATACAAGCAAGGCGAAATTCTTTAGAGGGTAGATACGGAATACATTTGCTTACAATTCAAATCAAGGATAGGGTTGATCCTGCTCCCCAAAGATTGGATTTGGGTATTTTAAATGGGACGGTACTGGTGTTCTCGGACGCGCACTTTTTCCCCGGTCTCAGGTCAACAGCATATGATGGCCTTATTTGGGCAATCAAAGAGTTTGATGACCTTAAAGCAGTGGTTGCAAATGGCGATGTCTTTGATGGTGCAGGCGGTATCAGCAGGCATCCACGCATTGGTTGGAGCAAAGCACCATCAGTCATTGAGGAACTGAAAGCCTGCGAATTGGCAATGGGTGAAATTGAAGATGAAGCTAAAAATGTAAACAAAAGCATTAAATTGATATGGCCTATGGGTAACCATGACGCTCGTTTTGAGACGTTTTTGGCGGCCAATGCCCCTCACTATGAGCACGTCAAAGGATTCAGTTTAAAAGACCATTTCCCTGCTTGGCAACCCTGTTGGTCGGTATGGATGAACGAGCAAACTGTTGTTAAGCACCGATGGAAGGGTGGCAATTTTGCTGTATACAACAATACACTCCATGCGGGGACTAATTTTGTGACTGGGCATCTTCATAGCATGAAGGTTATACCGCACACTAATTTCAATGGTACAACCTATGGCGTGGACACAGGAACATTGGCTGATCCTTTAGGCCCTCAGTTTAGGGATTACACAGAGGAGGCACCACTCAACTGGCGGTCTGGATTTGCTGTTTTGACGTTCCACAAGGGTAGATTGCTATACCCTGAATTGGTTTCAGTCTATGATAAAGATCACATTGAGTTCAGAGGAAAAGTGATAAAAGTATAAAAAAAGGGAGCAAAAGCCCCCTTTTTAGGATACAACCTAGCACTTGTAATGTTAGATTATTTGGTATTAATGATAACCACTGTACCTTGTGTACCCTCAATGGTTACATCATCAGCATCATCTTCTACAAAATCAATAGATTCTTCTTCACTCTCTTCAGTCTCTTCAGCCTCATTTTCTGCTTCAGAAACAGACTCATGGAAAGAGTCAACAATGGCTTCAACGGCCATTTGTATCTCAGAAATCAAGTCAAAATCGTCTGCTTCGATGATCAAGTCCAAACCTAGAATCCAATCATTCATTTTCACTTCATATTTCATGGCAAGCTCCTTGGGTTAAAAACTTCATTTTGGAGCAAATTTGTGACAATAGTTTCATAAATACTGGGTTTACACAAAGATTTTATTCTTGCTTGACATTCAAACAAAGACTAAAATTGCAATGTGCAACTGCTAATAAGGGCAAAGAATGACTACGCCTTCTTACGTCTTAACTTACGATAATTTGACCTCTTTGGTATTGCAATACTTAGAGCGATCAGACACCGCCGTTGTAAACTTTATACCTACAGCCATTACTTTGGCAGAGTTCGAGATAGCCCAAGAAATTAAAACCCTAGGTCAAATGGTCGTTGTAGACAGCAATATGAATGCAGGCAACCCAGTCATTGCCAAGCCTGCTAGATGGCGTAAAACGGTCTCTATGACGCTCACAACTGCCTCTGGTAAGCAACCTATCCTATTGCGTAAGTTAGAATATTTGAATGAATATGCTCCTAATGTATCAGTCACTGGACAGCCACTTTACTATGCCGATTACGATTGGGATCATTGGTTTGTAGCGCCTACGCCTGATCAAGCGTATGCTTTTGAGGCAATTTGCTATACTCGTTTACAGCCATTAGCCTCTGATAACCAAACTAACTGGTTAACTCAAAATGCGCCAAATGCATTGTTATTTGGTGTTTTGAAGCAAACCGCACCATTTTTGAAGGATGATCCTCGCCTAGCTACGTGGAACGCCTTGTTTGACCAAGCAATGGCTTCACTTAAATCAGAGGACACCCTACGTATTGGGGATCGTCAAACAGTTGTACAGGACTCTTAAACATGACCACATATACAAATCCTTTTACTGGGCAAACAATTAGCCCATCATCAGTCAGCTATGAAAACTTAACAATTAGTAGCAACACAACGCTACAGTGGCCAATTAATGGAAACACAAACATACCTGCAAGTTCAATTATTGACTGTACTGCAACCACCACAGGATTATTGTTAGAGCTACCTCCTGCAACTCAAGTATCAACTGGCCAAACGGTTTTAGTCAGGAACATAGGATCTAATCCTTTTACCGTTACAGACAATTCTGGCAACACAATTATTACGATTAATAGCGGTATTGCTCAATTCATTTGGTTGACAGATAACACCACAATTAACGGAACTTGGGCTACTGTTACCCTTGGCGCAGGTACTTCTTCTGCAAATGCTTCTGCCCTTGCAGGTTATGGCCTAACAGCACTTGGCACAACTTTAAATCAAAATCTACCCGTTTCATTGGTTTATTCCAGTACGGCTCTTTCGATTACCAATAGAGCATCATTCCAAGTATGGTCTAGCGGTGTGGGAACATTCACACTACCCACAGCCTCTAGTGTAGGCGCAGGGTGGTTTGTTGTTATTAGAAATGCAGGAACTGGGATTTTAACCATAACACCCAGTGGTTCAGATACTATTGATGGTAATGCAACTCAACAATTGCAATTGACTGAGTCTTTGGTTGTTGTTTCCAATGGATCATCTGGATTCAATACCTATGCTTATGGCCGCTCAAATCAATTTGCTTTCACTCAACTAACTAAATCTATCACCGGTGGTACTGTAACTTTAACTTCTGCTGAAGGTTCAAACGTAGTACAAGAATACGTGGGAACCTTGACTTCAAATGCAACAGTTATTTTACCTTCTACAGTTCAACTATACACATTACAAAACGGTACTTCTGGATCGTATACAGTCACTTTTAAGACAGCAGGAAGCGGTACAACATTGGCTGTTGCTCAGGGTACAACTGCTTTTGCAGTTTGTGACGGTACAAATGTTTATAGTACAACATCAAATACAACTGTATCTGGTTTGGTCACGTTATCTCTTGGCTCTGTATCAACCCCATCTTTGACATTTACTGGAAATACAACGACTGGCCTTTATATGCCATCGAGTAATGTTATTGGATTTACCGTCAGTGGTTCGCAGGCGGCAACCCTTTCTTCAACAGGTTTGTATGTTGCCAATGGAATATCTGGGGGTGTATTTTGACCGCTAAGGTTGTTGCCTTACAAATACAGCCCGGCATACAGCGTGACGGGACGCAATTTGACTCGCCCATGTATGTTGATGGGCAATGGGTCAGATTTCAGCGTGGCAGACCTCGTAAGATGGGTGGATACAAAGCTATTTTCTTAAATGCTTCTGGCATTTCTCGCGGTATGTTGATGTCATCCTCTAATGGACTTAACTACCTTGTATCTGGTAACGCCAATGGTTTAGAGCAATGGGTCACAGGAAACAATGATGGAACTGGAACTGGCCCATACGAGTATTCATTAACTAATTTCTCATACAATTTAAACAATCTGTGGCAGTTTGATATTGGATACAACTCCTCTGGTAGCGGTGCCAATACACTGATTGCCCATCCCGGCCAGAATTTGACAGCAATTGACTCTACCGTAAATACGCCTGTTCTGTATGGCTCGTTTCCCGGTAGCACTGGTTCGCTCTCGATGAGCAAAGTTGGTGTTTTTACCCAAACAGCTACGGCCAACGGTACAACCACTTTAACTTTAAGTGCATCCAATATAAGGATTGCATCAGGCCAGACGCTTACTGGAACCTATATGGCAACAGGAGCTTATGTGGTGTCAGTCTCTGGTACAACAGTTACCATGAGCGCCGCCGCAACTGGATCTGGATCCACCACGGTAACATTTGACAACAACATAGCTGTTTCAGGTGGCGCAGTAATTATCCATCCTTACTTATTTGTTTTTGGCAATAACGGATTAATTCAAAATAGTGGATCGGCAGACTATACAGACTTTGGTTCTGCCGTCTCTAACGCCAATAACGTGGCCACAGGTAAGATTGTTAAGGGTCTGCCTGTTAGGGGCGGTACAACCTCGCCATCGGGTCTATTCTGGGCTTTGGACGCTTTAATTAGGGTTGCCTATGCACCCACCTCAATTACGGTTGGAGGCACTACAGCGACCTCGTATTGGACTTATGACTTGATTTCTAGTCAAACATCCATTATGTCTTCAAGTTCAGTCATTGAGTATGATGGTATCTTTTATTGGGTAGGTATTGACCGATTCTTAATGTATAACGGTGTAGTACAAGAGATACCTAATTCTGTCAATCAGAACTATTTCTTTGACAATATTAACTTTGCACAAAGACAAAAAGTTTGGTGTACTAAGGTCAGCCGCTATGGTGAAATTTGGTGGTTTTACCCACGTGGTACGGCTACTGAGTGTACAGATGCAATTGTCTATAACGTCAGAGAGAAGACTTGGTACGATGCAGGTCAGGCTATTGGAGCGCAAAGATCAGCAGGAACTTATACAGAAGTTTTTCCAAAGCCTATTTGGGGAGATACAAACCCAATTTTAGCTACCACTTTTACAGGTAGTATTTCCGGCACAACCTTAACGGTGACTGCAGTTACCCAAGGCACACTCAGTGTTGGTCAGGTTATTACTTTTGCAAGTCAAACCAGTAATCCATACCAAATAAACACATACATCACTGCTTTAGGTACAGGAACAGGAAATACAGGAACTTATACGCTTAATAATTCCTATACTGCCATTACCTCTACGGCCATGTACATTTATGTTTATCCATTGTGGCAACATGAATCTGGTGCAGATAGGGTTTATTTGACCACTGTTGATGCTGTTCGTAGTTATTTTGAGACTCCCGCAATTGGTTATTTGGGATCTTTAGTTGGTACGACACAGCAACCCGGCGATAACCTATGGTCAAGAGTGGAGCGAGTTGAGCCTGACTTTGTACAGTATGGAACTATGCAATTGGTGATTACAGGTAGAGGTTATGCAGATGATGTTGATCAACCTTCTGTGATGTATAACTTTGATCCCGGCACATTAAAGATTGACATGAAAGAGCAACGCCGTGAGATGCGTTTGCATTTTGAGTCAAACACATATGGCGGCAATTACCAAATGGGTAAAGTTTTGATTTCCTTCACAGTTGGCGATGTTCGTGGGACTGGAAACCCATAATGGCCGTCACACTTGATCCTAGAAACATGGAATGGGACTTGTGGTGTGCGCGGACTGCAGAGCAATTTGCGGCCAATCAACTTGGAACCATACCAGAAGATCAATGGCAAATTTGGGCTGATGCAATTAGTGGTATTGGCTATTTTTCACAATCAGGCGTACCAGATTCTAGAGGATTTGAAACTTGGCAAGATTGGGCGTTTGCTTTATCTAATTCAATGAGAGTAACAAGTTCATCATGACAACAACTTCAGACATTGTTGCCCAATATTTTGCGGCTAACCCCACTGCATCAACATCAGATGTTGCCAAGGCAGTGCAATCCAATGGTGGATTAACTTCTGATATGTCCCAAGCTCTTGCACAGCATTATGGGACTGATGTGGGAACTATTGGTAGTAACTACAATTCTTTAACTGGAGCGCCCCCTCTAACCGCCGCCTCAGTTCTTAATGGTCTTTCTAGTGGGAATATATCTCAGGCGCAAGCTCCATCTTATGCAAAACAAGTAGCATTAGGTGGATTACCTGCACCAACGCCTGTATCTCCTGCGATGAGCCAATTTGAAAGCATGGTTGGAAAAGGAAACTTAGTTACTCCTACGCCTAGTCCAACTCCTACACCAACCCCTACACCTACACCTGCATTATCATTGAATGATCAAATTGCAAGTACAGCAAAGTCTATATTGGATAGTGGCGGTACTTATGCTGATGTTGCCAGTGCAATGGACAAGAATCATATTAGTCCAAGTCAATTGGCAACTGCATTGAATATAAATCAAGATTACGTACAACAGCAATACAACATTGCAAGTCCAACTGGATCACAAACTGCTGAATATTCAGGTGCTCCTACTCAAACAGATCCACATACTGCAAGTGTTGTTCCTAACTTTGCTACAACTTACCAAGCTATTCAATACGGCAATACAAAGATTGGAACAAATCCTGTAGTTTCAACTGATCCTGAGACTGGTATATCAACAACAAGTGATACGCCTGCCCTTCTTGGCCCAGATGGTAAACCATTGCCTGTTGATACCATAAAGCCACTTGGCAACAATCAATATGATTTGCAGACATATTCATCTGATGGTGGAATTATCCACACTATTGTATTGGCAGATCCTAGCACTGGAATAGTTTCTCCTATTCAAGATTATGGTAAGCAAGTCATTTCTCAGGGCGGTCAAAGTGGTGGATTCATTAAAAATACACTCAAAGACTTGGGGCCAATTCCCTCAATAGCTACTGCCATCTTTGCGCCTGAATTTTTGCCTTTAGTCAGTGGTGCAACAACAGCCATTGAAACTGGCAATTTAGCCAAAGGTTTGACCAGTGCAGGACTAAGTGCGCTTACGACTGGATTGGGAAATTATGCCTCATTAATACCCGGCTTTGCTGATATGTCAGATGAAGCACAACTTTTGTTGAAAAAAGGTGTTCCCAATACGGTTGGCAATTTTGTTGGTGATACTCTTACTGACATTTTGCCAAACGGTGCAATAGCTAATAACTTGGGTACGATTGCATCTGGTGCAACCAAAGGATTAACATCTGCTGAGATTATGACTCAGGGGAAAGCAGACCCACTCACAGCATTGTTGGCAGGAGGTATAAGTTCTGCTGTACCTTTAGTGGGAGCACAGATCCCCGGCTATAGCACTCTGAGTCCTGCGGCGCAATCTGCTGTTAACAAAATTATTGGTGGAACTCTTGCAGGAGCAAATCCAACACAGACAGCCATCAATGCCGCCATTGCCGCAGGAACTAATGAGGTCAAAGCATTAGTTAAAGCCGAGGCCAATGCCAACACTGAAATGAAGGCCAATGATGCCATATTAGATACTAAGTCAACAAGTGGCAATGCTAACTTGGCTGAAAATGACGCAATTTTAGATACCAAGGTTACACCTAGTAATCAAACTTCACTTTCTGCAGAACCTGTTGTGGTTAGTGGTACTGGTGGAACTGAATCTACAGATAATGTTGTTGCTGACCCCAATGCTTTGAGCATACCAAAAGTTACAGTTACTGGTAAAAAATTAGCTGATGACACAACTGATAATACTGTTTTAAATCCTGTAACAGTTACTGGTCAAAAATTAGCCGATGACACTGTAGATGGAACTTATGTAAACCCTGATGTTACTGAAGATCCTAATGCTGTTAAATTAAAAGATGTCACAATTACAGGTAAAAAGTTGCCTGCAGATACTGTTATAGACAACACAGTAATTGATACAAAACCTGATACAAAGATTGACACAAAAACTCCAACACCTACCCCCACCCCTACACCTACCCCAACGCCTACTCCAACACCAACTCCTACTTCTACAACTAAAGTAACTCCATCACTATCGCCCTCGGCGCAACCAAGTGGTGTAAGTGGTGCTCCAACGCCTTTGGATTTAAGCCCCCATTTACTGCATACATTGATGACACAAGATTCTTTCAAAAATGTCCTAAAAGGACTAGAGGATATCGTTTCCAAAGGACAAACAAGCGAGAAAGCCATGCAAGATAACATTGATCCCAAATTACTCCAAATGCTTCAACAAAGATCCCAAGCTCAAGGTGAACAGCCATATTACAAATATGGGCAGAATTTGCCTTCTGTTGAACAGATGTTGACTGAGAACTATCAAGCTCCTTCTATGGAAGGACAACCCCTCAAAACGGGTGGCGTTCCTACTCCTTTAGGGTCAATACCAAGGCCAGATGGCAGACACGACTTTAGGCATGGTGCTCATGTGGCAGGCCATGGAGATGGCACTTCAGACGATATTCCTGCGATGTTGGCTGATGGGGAGTTTGTCTTCCCTGCTGACGTAGTGGCCGCCCTTGGCAACGGATCTACCAAGGCAGGAACTCAAAAACTGTACGAAATGATGCATTCCATCAGGAACAGAGCTAGGTCGGCAAAGCCTAGCGATTTAGCCCCAGATGCTCTAAAATCACCCTTAGATTACCTGAAAGGTAGGAAAAAATAATGGCAGACATTTTCTCAGGCATTGCACCTCCCAATGTAACTACCACAGGTACATCGCAAACTATTGCACCAACTCAATACTCGGGTTTTTTAAGTGCATTGGGTACAGCAGGAACGCAAGCTCTAAACCCTAAGCAAACACTTGCAGGAAATATAGCCGAAGGTCAGCCTTTAGTTGCACCATTAACTACCTTACAAAATCAAGTTTTTGGAACAGAATTAGGGCAAGCCAATACAGCCAATGCATTACAAGGTGCGTTGAGTCCACTTACATCTGCGGCCAACACAGCAACAAGTGCAACAAATGCATTTAGTCCAACCGCAATTTCTAATCTTTACAACCCCGAAGTAGAAAACCTCAATAAGGCTTTAGAGACTGCAAATACAAATAATATTAACCAAACGGTGTTGCCGGGCCTACAGTCATTTTTTGCAGGTTCAGGCAATGCAGGCTCAAGCCGAGCCTTAAACGCCACTGGGCAAGCTTTGGGCAACATTCAGACAGGTTTGCTAGGACAAGAGGCCACAAACAACTACAACGCCTATAACCAAGCCGCTACTAATGCTTTGCAAAACCAACAAAACCTTG
>Ga0208379_1000601_pt1 | contig 15424 bp, 15 predicted proteins | sample CryBogCBE02Aug07_FD_184559 | JGI IMG/M metagenome (GOLD analysis project Ga0208379, IMG submission 184559) | Freshwater microbial communities from Crystal Bog, Wisconsin, USA - CBE02Aug07 (SPAdes) | ecosystem: Environmental > Aquatic > Freshwater > Lake | place: Crystal Bog, Wisconsin, USA... | reverse complement strand
ACACGTTCCAGAAGAACCGCCAGAACCACCGTTGCCATATGCTCCATAGTGAGAACCGCCAGAACCATTTGATCCTTGCCCGTATATGCCTACACCACCGCCGCCACCGCTGCCTACAAAATTTCCTGACGGCGGGGGCGACACGGTGACGACGGCACTGTAGGGAATTGTGGCTGGCTTGGACGCGGCCGATGCCGCTCCGACGAAAAACGAGCTGGTGACAAGGGCCACCACATTCGTCAGGACCAGTAGGGGGCGGAAGCGGCGCATGGGACTCCTTTGCGTAATGACAGAAGTCTTACCAGCGAATTGGTGAGTTTTCATTTCCGTGGACAAATCTTTAGAAAATGATTACTTCCTGTAGCGCTAGGAAAAATTACGTTGCCGTTGACACCCCAGAAGGGTGGCCGAAGCACCGTCCGAGTGAAAGGGGGCGTTCCTCTTCCTACCGCGCACAAACCACCACCGCGCACCGAGGAGCACTCCTTAAATCAGTCGAGGAGCTGCTGCTCTTCGGCGGGCGTGAGCCACTGCTCGGGCCATTGTCGATCAGCAAACCACGCCGCCGTGTCGTCAACGCTCCCTTCGAGACTCCGCAGCGTCAGCCCGAGCGAAAGGGCCTTCGCATTGCTCATCGCCAGCATGGTTTCACTCAGCGAACCGGTCCAGAGGGGGAATTTTCCACCCAGCTCCATGGCCAGTACTTTCTCCGCTTCAATTTCCACCAGCGTTGTTCCCTCGGGTGCCACGTGGGCCGCGAGCCGCGTCACCATCTCGCCGAATGAGACAACCGGTCCATTGGCGTTGACGGCACCGGCGTACCGGCGTTGACTGAGCGCCACCACGAAAGCTCCCAGGTCTCGGGCGTCAATCCATTGCAGTGCGTTGGCGGAGGGACCGGGGAAGGCTACGCGGCCACCCCGTTGCATGCGGGCAACCCAGTAGGGGAAACGCAAGGTCTTGTCATGTCCACCAATGACGTACGTCGGGCGCACAATCGTGATGTCGTCACCAAAGCGTTCGGTAGCGGCGCGCTCACACTCCGCCTTGAGGACCCCGTAGGTTTCGTTGGTGACCACGGCGTTGGGGTCGCCATCACCGAGTTGGAGCAGTGGGGTGGATTCGTCAGCGCCCACCGCACTGGGCTCTTCGTACGCGGAGATCGACGAGATTTGTACGTAGTGCCCGCCGCGCTCTCCCAGCGCGTCATGAAGGAGTTCTACGTCACGCCGTTGGTAGGCGATGGCGTCAATAGTCGTGTCGAAGGAGTGGCCCTCGAGGGCACTCAGGTCAAGGCGCCGATCGCCCACCAGTCGTTTGATGTCACTGGGCAAGTCTGTGGCAGTCGCTCCACGGTTGAATACGGTGACGTCGTGACCCGCCTCTAGTGCCGCCAGCGCGATGCCGCGGCCTACGAAGGAACTACCACCAATGATGAGTGTCTTCATGAATCTCACCTTAGAGTCCGACGGGGTCATGACGCTTCACCACCCCGCCGCCGAGCGTGTCGTCCCAGTGCCGTCGGTGTCTCTCGTCTCGCCTTCCATCGACCCCCTCACGACTCGTGCGAAGTACCATTGGCGGGGCCAAAAGGGGGAACTTTTGACGACAGAACCAATCCTTCACGCCGCCAATCTCGTGAAACGTTTTGGCGACGCGGAAGCCGTCAAGGGCATCAGTTTTGACATCTCCCAGGGGGAGAGCTTCGGCTTCCTCGGTCCGAACGGAGCCGGCAAGACCAGCACCATGCGGATGATCTCCGCTCGCTCGCAACCGACCTCGGGTACGTTGTCAGTGCTCGGCATGGACCCGCGGACACAGGGGTCAGCTATTCGCGCTCGACTCGGCGTCGTCCCCCAGGAAGACACCCTCGAACTTGACCTCACCGTGCGACTCAACCTCGAAATGTACGGTCGCTACTTTGATTTGCCGCGAGCGGTCGTTCGTGAACGAGCGAACGACCTCTTAGAGTTTGCGCAACTGACCGATCGAGCCAACGACAAGGTTGACCAGCTTTCGGGTGGTATGCGCCGACGACTCACTATTGCGCGGGCCCTCATCAGCCGCCCCGATATCTTGATCCTCGACGAGCCCACCACCGGACTCGACCCCCAAGCTCGTCACCTCCTGTGGGAGCGGCTCTATCGCCTCAAGCGTGACGGTGTGACCCTGATTATCACGACCCACTACATGGACGAAGCGGAGCACCTCTGCGACCGACTCGTCGTTATGGACAAGGGAACGTTCGTTGCCGAAGGTGCCCCGCGTGACCTCATTGAGGCCCACGCCTCTCGCGAGGTCGTGGAGTTGCGCTTCGGGATTGACGACCACAGCCCGTGGCGCGACCAACTCCAGCCGCTGGCCGAGCGGGTCGAAGTACTGCCAGACCGCATTCTGCTCTACGTCAACGATGGTGACGCCACGCTGCAACAGCTGCACGCCCAGGGCATCGTTCCCGACAGTGCGCTCGTCCGCCGCAGTTCGCTCGAGGACGTCTTCTTGCGGCTCACCGGCCGCACCCTGATCGACTGATGACGACCGCAGTCACGACCATGGGCTGGCCACGGTGGCGTCGCAGTTGGTGGCATCACGCGATGCAGTTCCGCCAAACGTGGCAGGGATCGGTCTACTCCACCGTGCTCTTTCCCGTCTTCTATCTCGGCGCCATGGGGGTGGGGGTTGGTCACTTGGTAAGCGCCCACGCCGGGCTGGTGGCGGGGCAGACGTACCTACACTTCATTGCCCCCGGCCTGCTCGCCACCACCGCCCTGCAACTCGGTGAGAGCGAATCGCTCTACCCGGTGCTCGCAGGTCTTAAGTGGGAGCGCAGCTACCACGCTGCCGTCTCCACCCCGCTCGAACCGCGTGACCTCCTCTGGGGCAAACTCACGTGGTTGGCCACGCGTGGGTTGTTCACGGGACTGGTCTACACCATCGCTTTCGGCGCCTTCGGGGTACTGGCGTCATGGTGGGCGCTGACGCTTCCACTGCTCGGGGCCCTGATGACGGTGGCCATCGCCGCCCCACTCGTTGCCTACGCCGCGACCTGCGAAGAAGATACGTCCTTCGCCTACATCTATCGCTTCGCCGTCGTGCCGATGACTCTTTTCTCGGCAACGTTTTATCCTCTGTCGGCCTACCCTTCGGGTCTACAGCCCATTGTTCAGTTAATGCCGTTGTACCACGGCGTCGCACTCACGCGGTCGGCCGCCTTCGGCCAGGGCAGCCTCGGACCAATCGTCGCTCACCTCGCCGTTTTGTTTGCCATGTTGCTGGCCGGACTCTGGTGGGGCCAGCGCACCTTGACCCGGCGATTGGTGGACTAATGATGGGTCGCGTACTTCCCAGCTTCGGTTCGAAACGCGCGCTCCGGCTCGTGGAGCGCAACTTCGAGGTCTACAAAAAGCGTTGGTTGATGTTCGTCTCGGGATTCTTCGAACCTCTCTTCTACCTACTCAGCATCGGCATCGGTCTCAACCACCTCGTGGGCACCGTGACCGTGGGCTCAAAAGTCGTTAGTTACGCCGCCTTCGTCGCGCCAGGCATGCTGGCGACCTCGGCGATGAATGGCGCCATCATTGACTCAATTTTCAATCCCTTTTTCCGACTTAAGGTTTCACATAGCTACGACTCACTCCTCGCGACGCCGCTCGACGCCAACGACATCGCCTTCGGTGAGGCTCTGTGGGCCCTCGCGCGCGCCGCCCTCTACGCCCTCTCATTCCTGCTCTGCATGGCGCTGCTGGGTGACGCGCAGACGTGGTGGGTGATTCTCTGTTGGCCGGCGGCCATCCTCGCCAGCTTCACGTTCAGTTGCCTGGGGCTCGCGGCCTGCACTTACTTGCGCTCCTGGCTGGACTTCGACCTCATCACGATCGTGCAACTGCCGCTCTTCTTGTTCTCGGCCACGTTCTTTCCCATCTCGCTCTATCCGCGATGGTTGGGCGCGCTCGTCGCCTTTTCCCCGCTGTACCAATCGGCCGCCCTCATTCGCGGCATCGATTTTGGACAGTTTGGTTGGATCATGCTGCTACGCGTGGCCTACCTCGTCATCCTCGCCCTCATCGGACTACGGGTGGCGTCACGCCGGTTCGCGCGGATACTCGTCTCGTAGGTGAAAAACCAGCGATTGTTCCTTCATCAAACGGGACGAGCGATCAGAAGTGGTGCATGTCGAAAACGTTGGTGACCAAATGTCGAACCGCGGCAAGCAAACTTTCATCTGGGGCGGCCGATCGCATCGTGGCGAGCACTTCAGTGATGGCACTCTCTACCTCGTAGCCCTGATGCCGGATGAGCCAGGCCATCGCCACTGTGGGCGTTCGGCTTTCAGCGCGAACGCAGTGCACGAAGACCGTTTTATTCGCAGAGCGAAATGCCGCTATAGCGTCGGCAGTGTCGGCCAGTACCCGAGCGGCATTCGCATTGCCCGGTTGATCGAGCAACCAGACAACCTCATGGTCGGGTACTTTGCGGTCATCAACGCCAATGCGACAGAGCGACAGGTACGCGTCGGTGGTCGTAGTCGCCAGCGCGCCGAAGTCACCAAAAATAACGCCCTCATCAACTGCAAAGCGGTACGTCGCCCCTCGAGGTGAGAAGCGCTCGTAGGCCGGTACCATCGTGCTCACCGAGGGCCACCCATCGCGGTCGTCACCACGGGCCGCTCGTACCGCGAGCGAGACGAGATCAATCCCACGAACGTCACGCGGCCAACCAGCGAGGGGATGTCGCCACCCGTATGGGATTGCCGTTACCCCGTACCGAGCACCGAGGAGTGCTCCCGCAATGGCCGCAACCGTATCGGTGTCGTCACCGATGGCAATAGCGCGTCGCAGACCAGCCCCAAAGTGATCAGCCTCGTCGTGCGTCGCCACTATTGCGGACCACGCCGCCTGGAGTGCGTGCACCACGTACCCGTTGGGGTTGAACGTCGCGGGGTCGTTCTGTTCGGCCTCCTCAATCCAGGCTTCCCACTTGCGACGTTGGTCGGGCGACAGTTGGGGCAACCCAGCACGAGGCCCCTCCAGTGATCCGAGCCGGATAGCTCGGTCAATAGCAATCGACCAGAGCACACACGCGTCCTGAGCGTCGGGATGGGCGTGGGTCAGAGCGGATATTGCTCGTGCCGTTCGCGCAATTTGCTCGTCATCGCCGAGGGCGCTGAGCGCCACCGGGCCAGTTCGCATCAGCGAACCATTGCCCGCCGCGTCGGGGTCTTCTCCTTGAACGGCGAGCGCCACGCTCGCCATCTCACTGGCGGTCGATGTTCGACCGAGGACTCGTGCGGTGTGCCTTCCCATGTCACTGGGGTGCGAGTAGTACCAGTCGTGAAACTCCTGGGCCACTGCCGTCTGCGCCTCGAGCGTGTCCAACGTTCGGTACCTCGCCGCACCTCGCAGCACGCCAATCGCCATAGCCGTGTCATCAGTCCAGTGTCCCGCCGGCTCCCCCGTCAGCCTTCCGCGGCGCATCGCAATGGCCGACGCCTCCGGTGGTTGGGCGAACTCGTAACCAGCGCCTAGGGCATCACCAACGGCGCCACCAAAGACGGTACCGAGGACGCGGTCGAGTTGGATAAACGACAGGGTTTCGTTGGGCATGCAGCTCACTTTCTTTCACTCCAATAGTGACGTCAGTGTGTGACATGAATGGTTAGTGCGGAGCGTGAAAAATACCGTCGTCCAGGCCCGGCGCGATCACGGGTAGACCATGTCTCGATGCGACCGCGGCGAGCTGATGGTCGTAGGTCACAAATGCCGTCAACGGGAGTCCGGCCTGCTCTGCCACCAGCTGCGCACTCGCCAGATGCAACGCATCAAGTGAGCGAAGAAACTGGTCCTCGTACTGCGATGCCCGACGCAACACCTCGGGGGTCAGAGAGATCACATTGAGCCCTCGAAGCAACGTGGCAATCGGTAGGGCGAACTCGCCGTTTAGCCTCCGCAACGACCGCGTCAACTCAACCTCGAGAAGCGCCGATGCCACGAGTGGTACGACCGGCCTCTCCCGTAACCACACCACCAGTGAGGCGCTGTGATCTTCGGGATAAATGAGCTTTACGGCAGCCGAGGTATCGAGGTAGATCACTGTTGGCTACCAGCGAGTGTCATTCTCTCGATCGGCCAGCATGGCGCGGAGTCCCTCTGAGCCGCTCGCGTTTTCTTCCTCGTTGAGAATGTCTCTGATATCCGCGCTGGCCGGACGAATAAAGCCGTGAGAAATCAGTGCGGCGAGAGGATGTGGTGTGATCGGCTCAATGACGGCAACGCGCTCTCCGTTTCGAGTGATGGCCAGTCGCTCGCCACGCTCAACACAGGCGATAACGGCAGCCGTGTTGTGGTTCAACTCTCTCATTGGTACGTCGCGCACGGCTTCATTGTACTACATAATTGTCAGACATCAACGCTACAACCCCGGTCGCAGAAGACGGCGGTAGTTACTAATTCCCGAAGAAGACACCATTGTGTGCGTAGGGGGCGATGAGAGCCGCGGCAACGCCGCCTACCGCGAGTGAGCTCAGGCTGGCCCACACCCGGAGTGATGCGCCAGCAATCTGCCGCCGTGTTCGCACCAGTACGTCACGCGGACCCACGAGTGCGGTCTCCTTGAGATGGGCGAGTACGTGAATAGCCATGACGACGAACCACAGCAGAAAGGAGCCGTGGTGGATCTGTGAGAGCTGGGCGTGCCACGACGCCGGCGCCCACACGACCAGACCCACACCCGAGAACAACAACACGACAGTAAGCACCACAAGGACAGGTCCCAGGAGTCGCAGCACGATGAACGGAGGACCTTTTCGCCGATAGGCCGACGCACCCATGTAGTAGCGCACCATGCGCCACGTTGTGCTCGCCACCTTCAAGAGGACTGGGGGATGACGGCCGTCCCCAGAATCACGTGCAGCCGTGTATTGCTGTGGGCCAGCGGCACTGTGAGACCGACCACGAAGAGCGAAAGAAGGAGGAGCACGGCGAGGAATGCCGTGAGTCGTTCGTTCCCTTCGACACCGCCGCTTCGCACCATGGCTACCTCTCCCCTTACGTCGACCTGTAGTCGCCCACTGTACCGAGGGTACGGAGTGAAACGTCTTCATCCACGAAGAACATTGGGCTTTCTACAGTGCGCGTAGAGAACAGGTCTCGTAGAATTTCCCTGTCGCTCCCCCCTCTGCGACCAAAAAGGACACCCTATGTCAGCCTCTCTCGAGCGCGCCTCGTACAAAGTCACCTTCTCGGTGCTGGTACTCGGTGTCGCGGCCTACGCCCTCTTGCAATCACTCGTCATCCCCGCGCTCACCACCATTCAGGTCGATCTGCACACGACACAAAACACGGTCACGTGGGTGGTCACCGCGTACCTCTTGTCAGCGTCAATTTTCACCCCCGTGCTCGGCCGCATTGGCGACATGGTGGGCAAGGAGCGCATGATGGTGGTAGCGCTCGGATCGCTCGCGCTCGGATCCGTCGTCGCTGGTATCGCCCACTCCGTGATGGTGCTCATCATTGGTCGAGCCATCCAGGGCATTGGCGGTGGGGTGTTGCCCTTGGCCTTCGGCATCATTCGCGACGAGTTTCCTCGCGACAAACTAGCGAGCGCCATCGGCACCATGGCCGCACTGACGGCAGTCGGTGGTGGCCTGGGGCTCGTCGTGGCCGGCCCCATCTTGTCGAACCTCGGTTTTCACTGGCTCTTCTGGATTCCGCTGATCATGACGTCAGCCGCCGCACTGCTGACCCACCTTCTCGTGCCCGAGTCACCGGTACGGGTCAAGGGGACCATTTCCTTTCCCGGCGTGGCCCTACTGTCACTGTGGCTCGTTTCACTGCTGCTGGGCGTGAGTCAAGGCCCTGTGTGGGGCTGGCACTCGACGAAGGTGGTTGGCCTGCTTCTCGTGGCCGCCGTTCTCATTGTTCTCTGGGTCATCGTTGAGACGAAGTCCAACGATCCCGTGGTGGACATGAAAATGATGCGCATCCCCGCGGTCTGGACAAACAACCTCGTGTCCTTCCTCTTCGGCATGGGCATGTACTCGGTCATGGCCTTCTTGCCAGAATTTCTCCAGACCAAGAAGGCCCTCGCCGGCTACGGGTTCTCTGCCAGCACTAACGCTTCGGGCTTGTTCTTGCTTCCGATGACCGGCTTCATGTTCTTCGTCGGCCTCTACACCGGCAAGATCGCCGCGCGATTTGGCTCCAAGACCGCCGTCATTCTGGGCTCGTGCGTGTCAACGGGGGGCTACTTGATGCTCGCTCTGGTTCACCACCACGCAATCGATATCTACGGCGGTAGTGCCTTGCTCGGCATTGGCTTAGGACTCGCCTTTTCGGCCATGTCGAACTTGATTGTTCAGGCGGTACCGAGCTCGCAGACGGGTGTGGCGAGTGGAATGAACGCCAATATTCGCACCATTGGCGGCGCCGTCGGTGCTGGCGTGGCGTCCTCGATTGTGACGGCCAAGGTGCTGGCCAATCATTTCCCCGCCGAGTCGGGCTACACCCACGCATTTCTCTTCATGGCGGGCTGCACGGTTGTTGCTGCTCTCGCGGCGGTAGCCATTCCGACCGCCACGCCCGACCAGAACGCCCACGTGCACCACGCCGAACTCGCGGCCATTCCCGGTGGCACGATTACCGAGGGCTAAAGCGAGCGAACTCGGTAGCGTGGAGTAGACCACGTTTGTAGGAGCACCATGACCACGACCACCCCACGCATCGGCTTTGTTGGCCTCGGTACCATGGGCGCCGCCATGGCCCAGCACCTGGTTGCGGCGTATCCGGAAGTGACCGTGTGGAACCGCACTCCCGGTCGCGATACCGCCCTCATCGAAGCGGGTGCTCGACGGGGTGCCACACCGGCCGCTGTCGGCGCCCACGCCGACATCGTCGTTCTTTGTGTCACCGACGCACCTCAGGTCGACGAGGTCTTGTTCGGCACTGACGGGGTAGCCCTGGGTCTGCATCCAGGCACGCTCGTCATTGACTGCTCGACCATCAGCCCACTACGCGCTCAGGAGATGGCCGCGCGACTACGCGACCAGCAGGTGGGATTCGTCGATGCGCCAGTCTCGGGTGGATCGGAAGGGGCGCAAAAGGGGACGCTAACAATCATGGTGGGCGGAACCGACGACGACGTGGCTCGGGCCCACCCCGTGCTCGCGACGATGGGCACCACCATCACTCACCTCGGTGCTGTTGGTGCGGGTCAATGGACGAAGGCCATAAACCAAGTCATCTTGGCTGGTACCTATATCGGCGTCGCCGAAGGTATGACGCTGGGGCTGAAGGCCGGTCTCGACATGGAGAAGGTGGTCGGTGCACTCGTTGGTGGTGCCGCTGGATCGTGGGTACTCGCGAACCGCAGTGGGCGAATGATTGACAACGACTACCCACTCGGCTTCAAGATTGAACTACACCGCAAAGACCTCGCTATTGCCCTTGACCTCGCGGCCACCACCGGGGCTGACCTCGCCGTCGCCTCGTTGGCCGCCACCTACGAAGATGAACTCATTGCCAATGGCCATGGTGGCGATGACAATTCCGCCCTGGCGCGCATTGTTCGAGACCGCAGCGACCTCCCTCATTAGGCCAAAAGATCACTGTTAGAAATTCTTACCTTTCTCATCAGCACTTTTCTAAGTGACCTGAGAAAGTAGAGGTCAGGAAACCCCCCGTTCCTCTTGCAACGCCCCCGTCGCTCCGCGTCGGGGGCGTTGCGCTTTTGTGGCGTGATGTCACAGTGCATTGACATCATGCCAACCTATGGAATTCACTGATCAACTCCTCGCCGCCTTCCCCGGGACAACCATCACGACCGGCCAACCCGTGTTTCACGTTGGCTCGACCGACGATCACAACCGACCTCAGTTCGTCGTCGAAAGTGGCTTCATCGAACTCTTCTATCGAGGTGAATTCACCCACTGCCACGGCACCTTCTTCGCCTACCACCGCGACGACCGCTACAAGTTGGCGGCCATCGCCTACCACCTGCCCCCCTTTGAGGTGATTCGCAGCTTCGAAGACCACGTTCGCACGTTCTTTTTGGTTCGCGGTGAGTCCTGGTGGGCGGCTATCGAAGTCGGTGACGGTTTCGTCACCGCCAGCTTTGGCGCACTGACGGCCATCAAGGCCGAAGAACTGTCAAAGCGGTTTCGCGAGGGCCTCGAAACGAAAGCACCACCCAAGCAGATCACCAACTTCGAGGTGTGGTCCGGCGACGAGTTCCCGACCTCAAGCTCGTTCCCTGACGTCCCATGGGCCGACATTGCCCCCAACTACGCCTCAGCTACTCGTCGCGGCCTGGATTCACTGATGAACCACACCCGCTCTACGGTGACCAAAAATGGTCGCATCATTTTGTTTCACGGCCCTCCCGGTACCGGAAAGACGTGGGCCATTCGCTCGCTGCTGACGAGGTGGAAGCACTGGACCAAGCCCAACGTGATCATCGATCCCGAGAAGTTGCTGTCCAACTCGAGCTACTTCATGAGCATGCTCAACTACCAAAGTGACCACACGCACCGCCTCCTGGTTATTGAAGACGCCGACGACATCGCCGAAAAGAACGGAACCCGAGACGCCAGTCTTAGTCGGTTGCTGAACGCCGCTGACGGCCTGGTCGGAGCCAGCAGTGATGTCTTAATCCTGCTGTCCACCAATGCGCCACCTTCGCTGCTTGACAAGGCCTTGGTCCGACCTGGTCGGTGCCTCGCCTCAATCGAATTCATGCCCTTTAGTGCGACCGACGCCAGCACGCGTCTGGGATGGACCGTTGATTCCGCTAAGAGCTTGGCGGAGATCTACGAGTTGCTCGGCACCGTGTCGAAGGTGACTGCCGATGGCGGACCCTCTATCACCGGTCAGTACCTGTAGTTGCCAACCCCACATAGCGGGGACCAGTTAGTAGCATTAGTCAATGACTTGGCGTACGAACGACTGGCGCCCTTTTGGCCTTCGCGCCACTCCGCGCTTCGTTTTCATTGCCGCCTTCAGCCTGTGTTTCCTCATTCTCGGTTCGTGGAGTTACGCGAGCCCACTCGCCGCCGCGCCCGACGAACAAGCGCACGTTATTCACGCGTACGCCATAGACCATGGTCAAATTGGCACTGCCACAAACCCGCCGAGCAAGGTGTTGGTGAATTTCAACGTTCCAATTTCGATTAATTTCGTCAAGATCGACTTGCACTGCTGGCAATTCAAGGTGTCCGTACCAGCCACGTGCATGCCACCCTGGGATAACTCGCCCGCCCTGATGAAAACGCCGAGTTACGTCGGCCACTACCCACCCCTGTATTACGCCCTGGTGGGTATTGGCGGTCTCTTCAGTGCGGGGCCACCGGGCATCTACCTGATGCGCATTCTCAGTGCGGCACTCGGTGCCGTGATGATGGCGCTCGCCCTGTACACCGTCGCTCGATGGAGTCGCCGACGCGGCATGATTTTTGGCGTGTACTTGGCCATTACGCCAATCACCTATTTCCTCAGCTCCAGCGTCAACCCCAGTGGCTTCGAGATTATGACGGCCGTCGCCCTCTGGACGACGCTGTGCGTACTCGCACTGGAGTACCGCGAGGAGCCCCCCGTCGAACTGTTACGCGTTTTAGTCTTCGAGGCCTGTACCTTCGAACTTATTCGCGGCCTTTCGCCGTTCTGGCTCTTCCTCATTGGATTAGTCACCATTCTCCTGCTCACCCCACGCAAGGCCTTTGAACTCGTCCGCACCCAGCGTGCTGTTCAGTACGTCGTGGCGGCCATCGTCAGTGGTGCCGGTGTGGCGGCCACGTGGATTTTGACGCAGGGCACCCTCAATGTCCTCCCCGTGGGCTACGCGGTCAATCCGAACGACAGTGAGTTCACCGTTGTCTCCAAGGTGCTCACGCACGTGAAGGAGTGGATCCGCGAGTCCGTCGGCGTACTGGGCTGGCTCGACACCGTTCTGCCGAAGGTCATCTATAAGTCCTGGTACTACCTGGTCATTGCCGTCGTCGCCATTGCCCTTGTTCGCGCCAAGAATTCCCAGCGACTGGCCCTTGTTGCGGTCTGCGTTCTTTCCTTCGTTGTGCCAGTGGCCATCGTGACACGCCAGGCCCATATTCTGGGCATTGTGTGGCAGGGGCGAGACTCTCTCCCGCTCGTCGTTGGCGTCGTCGTCCTCGCCTGCGCCTTGCTCGTTCCCGCCGGCGATCCAAGTCGACTCGCTCGCGTGTTCCTCTGTCTCGGCATTGCCGTCATAGCGCTCAATAACATCTACGCCTTCTACTTCAACCTCCGCCGTTACGCCGTCGGTAGCGCCGGCTCCCACCTCTTTTTCCTTCGTAATCAAGGCTGGTCACCGCCCACGGGACAGACGCCAACACTGGTTGTTTTTTGCTTGGCCACTGCGGCCTTCGCCGCGCTGCTGATGGCGTGGACCTGGTTCGCGCAGGGACCGATGCGCACCGCGCATCGTCCCAATCTTCGTCGCCTCGATTAGTAGAATTTGCCGTACGTGCGAGCACTTGGCTCCACGGCGAAGGGACGACCCACCACATGTCCATGCCTGACAACGACGACGCACGCCCCGTTTCCTCCACCCACCAAGCCCACACCCTTCGGGCCAACGAAGTCACCGTCCTTCGTGAACTGGTGAAAATTTACGAGCTCGAGTCGGCGGACAATCAGGTAGTCAGCACGCAGCTTCGCCGCATTACGCAGTCTCGGGTCTACCCATTGATGATCCTGATCGTCAAGATTGTCAACGTCATTGAGGGGTCGCTTCGCCGACGACTAGGCAAGGCCCCGCTCGGGGGAGACCTCATTGCGGTACCGTCACCACGCCCCGCCATGAGTAAGGAAGAGGCGGGACCAGCGGTGGCACCGGTCGCTCCCAAGGGTGGGGCCAATTCGTGGGGCTACCGGCTCTTCTTCCTCAAGCGCGGACTCTCTATTTTCCTCCACGCCTTCAAAGTGCTGATCCGAGGCAACGGCGGCCGTCAGAGCCCTCGCCTCGAGGCCAACTCCTACGCCGCTTGGGCGCTCTACTACCGCAAGTTTTCTGTTCAGGTCCGTGACCACCTGACGCGCCGCATGGTCCTCTTCACCAAGCAGCCCCTGCTCTCCATTGTCATGGCCACCTACAACACCGATCACACCTTCCTCCGTGAAGCGATTGATTCGGTGCTCGACCAGATCTACCCCCACTTTGAACTGCTGATCGCCGACGACTGTTCTCCCGACGCCGAGGTTCGAGCGATTGTCGCCGAGTACGCGAAGAAAGACCCCCGGGTCAAGCTCATTACCCGTGAAGCCAACGGCAACATTTCGGCCGCCACTAATTCGGCCATTGCGCAGGCCACGGGTGAGTACGTGGTCTTTATGGACCACGACGACACCATTGTTCCCCACGCACTCTTTCACGTCGTCCTCGCACTACACGAGCACCCCGACGCGACACTGCTCTACTCCGATGAAGACAAGCTCAATGAGGCCAATGAGGTCTTCATGCCGTACTTCAAGAGTGACTTCGACCCCCTCTTGCTACTCGGCCAGAACTACGTCTGCCACCTCACCACCATTCGTCGCGACCTGCTCACCGAGCTGGGCGGCTTGCGCAGCGAGTTCGATGGCGCTCAGGACTGGGACCTCGTCCTGCGCGTCAGTGAAGTCGTTGATCGCTCCACCATCATTCACATTCCCCACGTCCTCTACCACTGGCGTTCACACGTGGGCTCCACCTCACAGTCCTCAGAGGCAAAGCCCTGGGCTCTGACCGCCGGACGCCGCGCCGTCGGCGCGGCCCTCGAACGCCGTGGCGTCGCTGGCGAGGTGCGAGAGGTCGGATCCACGGGCTTCGCCGACGTGTACTTCGCCCTGCCCGAGAATCCACCACTCGTGTCAATCATGATTCCGACGCGAGACGGCATCTACCTGCAGGACTGCGTCCGTTCGGTACTCGCCGACACCACCTATCCCAACTACGAAATCATCATCATCGACAACGGGTCGGTGAAGACCGACACCCTGTCCTTCTTCGACTCGCTCGACGAACGCGTGCGTGTCGTGCGTGACGACAGCCCCTTCAACTACTCGGCATTGCACAACAGTGCCGTCCAGGCCTGCCGTGGCGAGGTGCTCTGCCTCCTCAACGACGACACCACCGTCATCACGCCCGATTGGCTTTCGGCGATGGTCGCCCAGCTATTGCAGCCCGGGAACGGACTCGTCGGGGCCAAGTTGCTCTATCCCGATGGGCGCATTCAGCACGCCGGCGTACTGCTCGGCCTCAACGGCTTAGCGGCCCACGTCGGCCAGTTTCACGCCGGCAACGACCTCGGCTACTTCGGACGCATGGCGCTGGCCTCGGAGTTCCAGGCCTGCACCGCGGCCTGCATTGTCGTGCGCCGCGCCACCTGGGACGCCGTCGGCGGTCTCGACGAAAGCCTGCAGGTCGCCTTCAACGACGTGGACTTCTGTCTCAAGGTGCAGCGAACGGGGCTCAAGGTTTCCTACACCCCCCACGCACAGCTCGTGCACTACGAGTCGGTGTCGCGTGGTCTCGACATCGTTGATGACAAGTACCGCCGCTTCATGGGTGAAGTCCTGACGGTTCGTGACCGTTGGGGTCTCGAAATTGCCATGGACCCGTACTACAACCCGAACCTGTCGCTCAATCACGGCGTCTGGGAACTGGCCTACCCGCCACGGTGCTCCCCCTGGTACACGGGCGTTGAATAGGCCCTAGCGGGCCGCCCAGTAGTCCGCCGACTGCTTGGAAGTCGAGAGTTCCTCAGCCGTGGCGAATCCGGGCGCCATCGAAGCGTCGGTGCCGGCGAGCACTTGGTGGTGATCAATGTTGAGCAGCCGGAGCCAACTCTGCTGCCCCATGGTCAAGGTGATGAAGCACGCGAGCTCGACGAGCTCCTCTTCGTTGAAGTGGTGATGGAGTCGTTCCCAGAATGCGTCGTCCGGCGTCAGCCGCCACGTGATGGCCTCGGCGTAGGAGAGGGCCGCCTTCTCTCGGTCGCTATAGGACAGCGAGGACTCGAAATTGACGAGTTCGTCCAACTTGCCTTCGGCGAGTCCGGCCGACCGTGCGGCGTCGGAGCGCTGATTCCCGCAGTACTCACACTTAACGGACCGTGAGACGTAGACCCGGCACAGTTCCTTGAGGGTGTGGTCGACAACCCCTTCACGAAAGAGACGGTTCCACGCGAAGTCAAATGCCCAAAAGGCCCCGGGTGAGTGGGCCCGAACCGCGGAGGACTCCGGTCGTGGCGTGCCCTCAACGGCGCATCGTTCCAGTACCGCCCGCATGTCGTCATTCATTGATTCGACAGGTACGTACGAGATTCGTTGTGGAGTGTGCGACATTGTTCCCCCGGTTCGCAGCCTGCTGTCATCGTACGACGACGCGGAGGGGTGGACCTCTAAAGTTTTTTCGAACC
>Ga0208379_1000598_pt1 | contig 15529 bp, 12 predicted proteins | sample CryBogCBE02Aug07_FD_184559 | JGI IMG/M metagenome (GOLD analysis project Ga0208379, IMG submission 184559) | Freshwater microbial communities from Crystal Bog, Wisconsin, USA - CBE02Aug07 (SPAdes) | ecosystem: Environmental > Aquatic > Freshwater > Lake | place: Crystal Bog, Wisconsin, USA... | reverse complement strand
CCAATGGTTTGAGTATCTAAGCATTGACCGGGGATGTGCCGGGGAGGGTGCGTGGAAAATGTGTGTATAGCACCCTCACACAGTCCCCTCATTTTCCCTTCAAGGCAGTGAGGTGGGTCGGTTGGAGCTTGCATCCCTCATTCGGCCACCTGGGGGCCTCTCAGGGACAGCTACAACCTCCTCTGAGCGCAGGGTCGAAGACCCGAGCACGGCAACGAGCAAAGCGAGGCGGCAGTAATCTGTAATCTTATTACCCCGGTAATCACCAACCCTGAATAAGAACCTTTGTTATTAAAGGTTATCCGAGGCGCATCCACCCGCTGAGATATCTACGATCCGTGATATCTCCTACCTTCCTTGTCAAGCTGGTCAGTGCTTGGGGAAGTGGTCCGGCCTAATGGACATAACAGGCTGTTACCCTGCAACGGGGATCAAACCGGCTACCACACCGGCCCGGAACGAGGGGGCAAAGCGCCTAGAAACACCAGCCGCCCGGTGCTTCCTCCCTGACTGGCTCAAGGCCATTGGGTACACGATACACCATTTCTGGTGACGCGTGTGTTGACAAAGTGCTACCATTTCGTCAGCGTCCGATAAGGGGGGTTCCCGTGGTGATTCTTGAGTTTGTGATCCTTGGATTTATCTTGGTTCTTCTGGGCCTGACGCTGTACGATTTTACCCACCCGTACATCCAGGAAGACGATCCGCTTGTGTCGTGGACCTGCGACAATTGTGGCTACCACGTTGAAGCTATGACCATCGAGGGCGTTGTGGAAGGTATGCGTATTCACGAGACCTCTTTTGAGTGCCCACTGTTTGACGATGATATTTGACCACCGAGGATACGAGAAGAAACCCATGACTGACGAAACTGTAACCATCTCCAAGGACGAGTACCACAAGCTCCAGGTAATTGCGGACATCATGCGCCGGGATTACATCTTTGCCCACACGTCGCCCACCTCTGATGAGTACGAGCAGGCAATGAAGAACACCGCCTCCACTGCGGAGTGGAAGGCCGCCATTGAGGATCTAGATGGTCTTGGCTCCTGATCCCCTGTACCTGCCCCCCTCTCAGCCGTGGGAAGACGATGACGACGCCGAGCCTGAGTACGCTCCCGAGTTCTGCCCCGACCACAAGATTGAGACCGATTGCTTTGGCTACCTGGCCTGCCTCACCTGCCGGAGAACTAAATAGGCACCCCGTGCCGTAAAAATTTTTTGAGCACCTCTGGGCGTGAGGGGACCATCTGCTTTAACAGGGTCCACGCCTCACACCAAGGGAGGTTGGTAATCAAATGATAGCATCTCTAGTAGGGATATGGCTGTAACTCCGATTCAAAAAGAGAAATATTGGGCGCTGCGTCAAGCAGGGTTTTCTCAGCCGGACGCCGCTCGCTCGGCTGGGTTTGCTGTTTCCACTGCTCAGCGTCTTGAGAAACAAGCCCGTGAGCGTGGGCAGAACCGTGTCATCGAAAAACAGAATGACGAGTTCCCCAACCCCAAGAAGTACAACGAGCTTTCGGCAGAAGCCAAACGTGGGCTAGAGGATTTCGGATTCTTTCAGGAACGGTACTTTGGTCGTATTGCTATGCCGTGGCAGCAGGAAGCGGCCAACGCCATCGCCCACTTGCTTGACACTCCCAACGAGGAATATGTGGTTGTCAACGCTCCCCCTGGGTCCGGTAAGACCGTTACCTTTGTCCATGACATCCCTGTTTGGCTGACCTGCCGGAACCGGGCTATCCGTGGAATGATTGGTTCAGCCACTATGCAGCTTGCCAAGCGCAACGTGCAGCGCATCAAGCGAACCCTAGAGCGGCCTGACTTGGTTAAGGGCGAGGCTATGGCCCTCAAGCGTGGGGATGCCCTAGACGGTACAGGTGTCCTTGCCCACGACTACGGGCGATTTAAGCCTATTGACAAAGAACTGTGGACCGGCGATGCGTTCGTGGTTATGCAGCCGGACGAAACCGGAGCCATTACCGAAAAGGAACCTACTTGGTCTGCCTACGGTATTGACACCTCGTTCATCGGTGGACGCTACGACTTTGTTATGTGGGACGACCTTGTGGACCCCCGCAAGATGCGTACCCTGGAACAGAAGGAAGCGTTGCAGGATGTCTACCAGGACGTGTGTGAGACTCGTCTTGAGCCTGGTGGCCTCCTGATCCTCCAGGGCCAGCGCATCAGCTCGGACGATCTGTACCGATTTGCCTTGGATATGAACGCCCCCATGCCCGAGGAGGACGATGACTTTGAAGCCGAGGAATACACCTCACGGTACGGGGAAGGTCGAGATGGCAAGAAGTACCACCACATCATCTTCAAGGCACACTACGAGGAAAAGTGCGATGAAACTCAGCACAAGAAGTCCAGTGCGCCCTATCCAGAGGGTTGTCTCCTTGTCCCACGCAGAATCCCTTGGTCCAAGATCAACACCCTCCAGTCCAACCGTGGAGAGCGTTTTACAGTGCTCTACCAGCAAGAGGACGTTGACCCCACCGAAGTCCTTGTCCCAAACGCTTGGGTCTATGGTCACGACGAGTTTGTCGGCTGCATTGACAAATGGCGGGACCGCCTCGAAATACCTAGCGGACTTGTGGCGGCGGACTGTATCTCGGTAGCTACTGCCGACCCGTCTCCCACGAACTATTGGTCCGTGCAGTGGTGGATCTATGATCCGGCCTCTGAGACCCGTTACTTAATTGATTTGCTGCGTAAGAAGATGGACGCACCGGATTTCTTGGACTGGTCTGCACCCGAGGGTAAGTTTGTCGGAGTCATGGAAGACTGGCAGGATGCGTCCCGCACGTTGGGCTTTCCGATCCAGACATGGATCATTGAAGCAAATGCAGCGCAACGGTTCATGTTACAATATGACCATGTGCGTCGTTGGCGCTCATTGAACGATGTTGACATTTTGCCCCACACCACGGGCAAGAACAAGAGCGATAAAGACTACGGAGTTGAAACCATAGCTCCGCATTGGAGATTCGGTCGTGTTCGTCTGCCAGGTAAGGGCGATGGCAAGGTCGTTTCAATGCGGCTCATTGACGAGGTAACTAAATACCCGCATGGCAGAACGGATGACTGTGTAATGGCTGAATGGTTCTTTGAATGGAATCTTCCGAACCTGAGCGCCCCTAGCGCCACCGTTCCTGTCGCCTCGTGGCGTCCCTCTTGGATTGCATCGTGAAAAGCGCAGAGGACATTGTAGCACTTCACACGCAGCGCAAGTCTGCTCGTGGCGATTACCTTGCTCGCATGGGAGACATCTCCCGTCACTACAACAACGAAGTCACCGTTCCCCTCCCCGAGCTGGACCAGAATGAGAAGCCTGCCGTAGCAAACCTGCTGGCGCAGGGCATTGACCAGTATTCGTTGCGGGTTGCCTCGGTGATGCCAGATGTCAGCTTTCCGTCCCTGCGGCCCGGAATCCAGGCGTCTGAGGAAAAGGCTCGTGCCCGTCGCAAAGCAACGCTCGGTTGGTTTGACATGAACTCCATGAGCATGAAGATGCGTCAGCGTGCTCGATACCAGACCGCTTATGCTTCCTCGCCCGTTTCCATCCACCCGGTCAGCCTGAACCAGAATGACAAGCGTGAGATTCCCTTCTGGCGTATCCGGAATCCGCTTTCCACTTTTCCGTCTGACACGGTTGACCCGTACAACATGGAGCCGGATGACTGCATCTTTGAGGATGCCCGAACCCTCCGTTGGATTAAGGACAACTATCCCGAATCCGCCAATGTCCTTTACACCGGCAAGACTAACGACTCTTCCCTGTTCACCATCCTTGAGTATGTGGACGCTGAGGAGACGGTTCTGGTGGCTATTGGGGCTAAGCGTGAGTCCCGTGGTTACATGGCCGGAGAGGACCGTACAGGGGTCTCTCAGATCGTTCTAGCCCGAGTCCCCAACCGTGCTGGCATCTGCCCGGTGGTTGTGCCCAGCCGGATCGCCCTTGACAAGATCATGTCCAAGTTTGAGTCCATGATGGGCATGTTCCACCGGCAGGCCAAGCTTGACGCTCTTAACACAATCGCTGTTCAGCGTGGCGTGTTCCCTGACGAGTGGCTTATCCCGCACCCCAACGCAAATGGCATGGAGCCCAAGATCGTTCAGAACGCCGATGGCAAGCTGGGCGTGCGAGGCATCATTAAGAACGGTCAGATTGTGGCTATGAATCCTCAGCCTGGTCAGCACTCTGAAACGACACTTGATCGGCTAGAAAGGTCCGCTCGGCTCTCCGCTGGTATTCCTGCAGAGTGGGGCGGTGAATCGGGTTCGAACATCCGCACAGCTCGCAGGGGCGATTCTGTGATGTCGGCTGCTGTTGATCCTGATATTCAGGAGACTCAGGAGATTTTTGCTGCCTCGATGGAAGCGGAAGTACGGCGCGCCATAGCGATCCAAAAGGCTTATTATGGTAAGAAGCCAACGCTGTTCCTCCTCGGCATGGATGGTGAAGTCGGCAAGTACCCCGATTATACCCCCAACGAAACCTTTGAGACTGATCTGTGCAAGATCACTTACCCCCTGCCCGGTTCCGACGCTAACCAGATGTCGGTGATGATCGGCCAGAAAGTCGGCATCGGTGAGATGTCGGTGCAGACCGCAATGGAGATGGACCCGCTCATCCCTGACCCCGAGCTTGAGACTGCTCGAATCCACATGGAAGGTATTCGCAAGGCGCTGCTTTCCGGCCTTGAGCAGCAGGCAGTTCAGGGACAGTTGGACCCCGCTACCATTGCAAAGATCGCACTTAAAACCTCAGACGGCAAGACCACGCTTGAGCAGGCCGTGGTTCAGGTTCATGAGGAAATGCAGAAGGAACAGGCGGACAAGCAGAATGAGCAAGGACAGCAGCCCCAAGGTATGCAAATGCCCGGACAGATGCCTCCAGGAATGCCACCCGGTGGACCTCAGCAGGCAGAAGCGCAGCCCGAAGACCAGGCTGGTCTTGCTGCCGCAATGGGCGGTGCGGGTACTCCGGAAGGAACGCCCCCCGTTGGTCCGCCGCCGCAAGGACTAGGCAACTTGTCTCAGTTGCTTGGACAACTTCATTCATCCGGTCAAGCGCCAATAATGTCACAGTGACCGAGTGTTGGATTTGTCGTACAAAACTAGCGTTTCACTTTGACCCTCTTATCACTTCTGATGACTTTCCCACACTTTGCGAAGATTGTTTTGGACGCAGAGTATTTCGTCAATCTGTTTATCAAAGGTTTTTAAGGAGTCGAAATGCCGAGAACGGGTAAGGGTGGCAAGCGTCAGGGTGACGCACAGACCGCATACTCTAACAGGACTGACCTTAACAACCGTGGGCCACAACCTATCACCGCTGCGCCCGGACAACCTTACGGTCAGCGTCAGATGCTTGAGGATGCTCAGCGTGCCGTTCCCATGGCAGGCACATCCGTTCCCGCTGCACAGATTTCAAAAAGCAATTTGCCAGCCGTACAGCAAAATCTTCCGGGGCCAGGTGAAATTCCGTTTCGAGAGCCTATGCCGCATCCCGATCAAAATGTACCGCCCGCAATTTCCAACGATCCAAACACGGTGAGGAATATTGCCGACATTCTCTCCGAGGCAGCATCTTCAAATTACGCCACAGAAGCAGTAAAGAATTTGGCTTCGTTTGCTAGGGCAATGGTGGTTTAATGCCGGGTATTGTCACTTCACTTGGTATGGGGTTTGTACCCAACCAGCAAAATGATTATCAGGCAATGAAACTGGGTCATGTTTTAGAGGCAGCACCTACGTTTGTAAATCACCCCGCCCTTGCGTTGAGCATGGCAAACACCCAAGGTAACTTGGCACAGAACGCTCAGACGGTTGGTGGATTTCACATCGCTTCCGCTCTTCAACATCAAGTAGGAGCTCTGCTCAGTGACCCTAGTTACAGGGCAAGCGTTGCTGAGTCGCTACAAAATCAAACCAACCCTAATTACTGCGTGTTGGGTAAGAACGATTATTACCCATTGACCAATAAGCCGCATACCCCTAGTCCCGCCCAGTCAAACGGAGTTGGACCCGCAATCGTCACCCCAATTGCAACAAACGGTTTTTGGGGTCCTCTTGGTCATTTGATTCATAGTGCAGCACATTTTGTCAATCAAAATGTTCTTAACCCAGTTGAACACGGTGCTCATGTTTATTGGAGCGATTTTGCCAATGGTATGAGCGGAGCAGTAAGAGATTTGAATTTTGTCTCTGGTGCTCACTTTGACCCGCTTCACACTTTCCACAGTTCAACAATTGGTTCAGATCCTCAGGATAGAATCAGCACTCAAATTTCAGAACAGTTTGATTACTACAACCATCTGTATCGTTACACGGTTCTTATGTACCGTAAGTACGGTTGGATGGGTGTTGCCCGTGCATTGGCTCCTGCGGTCCTTGGGGCTCTTGCCACAACCGCTCTGACTCTAGGAACCAGAGGAGCCGCTGCTGGCGAGGCTGCCGCAATTGGAGCTGATGTAACTGGTGCGTTGGGGGGAGAGGCCGCTTCTGCCGCAATGGGTGGAGAGGCAGGTGCAGCAGCCGGGGAAACCGCTGCCGCTACGACAGGAGAAGCCGGAGCCGAAACAACAGGAACTACTGCCGCTGAATCCGCAGCTCGTACAAACATGGGTCCGTTTGGAACCGCAGCACGAGCGGTTGGACAAACTGTTGGCGGTGTCTTGCGAGGGACGGCAGCAATTTCCTCACGAGTCTCACTTGGTTCGTGGGCTGGCTCTGAAGCATTTCACGATCAAAAGTTGTGGGAAACTTCTCGCAATGCAATGCCAGGTCTAAGCACGATTGGCCGTTGGGCGGCACAAGAAACTGGTTTGCAGAACACTTGGCTTGGATCTGCAATGTCCGGGACCATTGATTCAATCACCGCACTGACAGAACCATTTATGATGGGCGGTCGCCTTGCTCCTGAAATCAGAGGAGTGCTCCCATTCGGCGCAAGCAAGTCAGTTGCTCTTTCTACTGCCGATCATTGGGTGTCTCAATACAGGTCAAGTGCTGGAGCACAGGCAACCCTCAAGCAAATTTCTGAGTGGGGTTCTGCGGAAAATTCCAATCTTAAAGACATCATCGGCAAAATCATTCGAGCCTACCCAGCCCTTGAACCCATCTCCATTGATTTGGCACGAGAGTCAATGCGGGTTGGTCACAACACCGCTGACGATCTTTCTCGACGCATTTCAGAAATTCTTGACAGAGGACAAGAACTGCACGCCATCAAGTTTCCCAGCACCGGGTTCTACCAGATGCTCAAGAACGCCAAGGTTGGTGATGGCAAGCTAGCCGGTTTTGTGTCCGAATTGTTTGGGCAGAGCGCAATGCGTTACGACGAGGAAAGCCGAAAGATCGTCACTGATGTCATTGAATTCGGAGACAAGAACGCTGAGCACGCTTTTGGTCAAGCCATGCAGCAGGCCGGGTGGAAATCGTCAGACATCAATAGAATTCTTGGCGAATTGAAGCTGGCATCAAATCCTGAGGTTTGGAACAACATTTATCGAAATGTTCTTACTGAGGGCGCATTGCGTAACGCCACCAAGCAGTTTGTCAAATTTGTCATTGATCGTGATATTTCAACGCTTACTCATTTTGACCCCTCCGAACTCCAAGGCATCAGCAAAAAGTCTTTGAGGGCTGATATTAAAACTGATCTTGACACAACGGGAAGATTGTCAGACGCAACAATCTCAAAGCTTGAGATGTTCAGTTCAGACCTTGGCAGCTTGTACAGCCAACTTGAAAAGTCAATCAAGCAAGGCATTGATGATTTTGTTGGTTCAATTCACGCTGGCAAAGAGGGAACCATGGGAACCTCTGGCCGGGGCGAAAGTCTTGCCAACCTTGGAGATCAGGCCGATGTTAACGCCGCCCCGGTAGATACTCAGCTAGCGCCGTATGTGTTTCCCAATTACGTTGAACTTGGAAACATTGTGCGAGACGCAATGGACATTGTTCGTCGTGGATCTGGCATTGATGCGTCTTTCTCTGAAGCCATGGCGGCCAAGGCGGTCAAGGCCGGTCATTGGATCAACACCAACCTTAACGAGATGTGGTTCAAGCCCCTCGCACTTCTTACGCCAGGTTGGGCAATGCGAGTATCCATTTCGGAACTTGGACTTAACACTTTCAGGATTGGACCACGCAACTATTACGCAGGCCGTGTTGCTAACGCTTACCTCAAGCGTCAGGGCAACGTTGCCAAAACCGTTACCAAAATCCTGAATGACAAAATCAAGGAATCAGATCAGTATTTGCTTGACCTTGAGCACCGAATCAAAAACCCAATTACGGAAGATCCCAAAGTTCTTCAAGAAGCATTGCTTGAGGAGCAAAATTACAACGCTTGGCTTAAAGGTTTTGATACTCGAAACGAAGCTATTGATCTTGGTGAGTTTAAGGATGTTGGTAGAACTCAACAAGAAATTGACAGGTTGTTGCAGTCTGCAACGCCGCAGCAGCTTGAACTTCTTTACAATCAATTTCCTCACCTTGCCGAAGATGAACTAAATGTTGCCGAAGGTATGGGCGCAAACCTGAACAATATGGGCTACAAAGTCAATCGAACCGTGGCGCAGAATCTTGCTATTTACTGGCGCACGATCCGAGCTGGTTTTGACAAGACCATGCTTGATGCTCTTGGTTGGGACAATGTTTCCAAGTACGTTCCTGAATTGCTGTACAAGCATCAGGGCGGGACTTGGTTGCCGGAAGCGATTGGCGCAAAACACTCCGCTTCTTTGCACGAGCAAGATGTTGCTATTGACAACATGGAAGTTGACAGTCTTAAGAAAGACGGAACCCTTAAGACAAAGATGCTTCACAATGTTGCCAATCCTGAGTTCGTACTTGCAAAGTACGGGGAAAAAGGATTCTTTGACGGTTGGTTTGCACAAGCCGTTCATCTTTCAAACAGCCCAATTGTCGGACGTAAGGCCGTTCAAATCTATCGTGATCTGTATGTAGGCGGATTGCGTGAGGAATCACTTCACGATGCGGCTGTCACAAAAATCAGTCAGATGCTTGATACCATTCATTCAGATGATCTGATGAAGTTCCAGCGTCACTACGACGCAGCGTATGGTCATTCCATGTCACCCCATCAGTCTTGGGCTCATGTGCTTTCCGACATGATTGAGGGCGTGGTTTCACGTCAAGACAAGATCATGCTTCCATCTGGTGCAACATCGTACTTCTGGCAGCCCGTCAAAGAAGATTTGCTCAACCAAATGGCAGACGGTGAGCTGCCCATTTCACTCAACGCTTTTATCTCAGAGCACGCAATGCGTGATGGCAAGCTTCTTCCCAAGAACGAATTGCCCATCACCACAGTCGCTCGTCGCCCTCGTCAATCTTTTGAAGGACGGGGCGTAAGCCAGATTTGGCATGGCGTGGGTGACATTGTTAACAAGATGTCAATGTTGGGCCACGACAAGGTGTTGGGCAACATCGTCAACAACCTTGTTCGTGAGCCGGTTTACATCTACGAGTACGTCATGGCTCGTAAGGAACTTGAAAGCGCAGTCCAAGCTGGTCGCATTACTGCGGATCAAGCATCGGTGATGGCGGAAACCAATGCTTCTCGGGAAATGATTCGATTCATTCACAACCCCAAGGACAAGACGAAGTTTGAAGAGTTAATGCGAATTGTCTCGCCGTTCTATTTTGCCAAGAATCAGGCATGGCGACGGATGGGCCGGTTGTTTGCCAAGAACCCTGGTGCGTTCATGCAGTACGCAAGAAGCATGCTTGCAGTTGTTGACTGGGCTCAATCTGCAACTAACAAAAACGGTCAATCAGTTTGGGTTCTTCCGGGCGTTTCAGATTGGCTTCCTGCAAACCTTACTGGTTCGCTGACTGCCCTTGCTTCAATGGACCCATTGGCATCGGATCAAATTGCCAATGCTTTTGGGGGTACGACTGGAACGTTCCTAGATTATGTTTTTCCTGCGTTTGGTCCAGCTGCCACCATTCCCCTCTACGGCATTTCTGAGATTCCAGGAATTCGTGAAAATCCCACGGCAGCAAAGTTGTTTCAGCAAGCCCTTGGGCCGATTAACTACAACGAAAGTTTGTCCCAGTTTTTGTACGGCGTAGCAATGCCCAACTCAATGATCCGTCAAATCATTGGCGCTGTTGACGGTCATTTCTCTTCGTCCAATGCACCGGCTGATGTTTTGGACACCTCGTATCGAAATGCAGAGCTTGAAGTACAAAGTGAAAAACTGGATCAGATTATTCACGAAGCAGCAGTCAAGGTTGAAAAAATGGGGGTTAAACCAAACGACCCCAAGTTTGCCGGACTTCTTGCAGAGGAAGTAGGAACCGTATTTCATCAGGGCGGAGCAACCAATCCAACGGCATCTCCTGATGCAACAAACTTCCTTAACGGAGTCAGGTTTGGTACTGACCTAGTTATGTTTGCCAAGTTTGGTCTTTCGCTTGTTTCACCAGTAGCGATCAGCACCGGCTCTAAAATCACTCCTGAACGCAACCTTTTGATGAAGTATGTCAAGCAATATCAAAAGCAGGGCTACTCCGCTGCCGTGGATCATTTCATCACCGATCACCCTGAAATGGCAGCAGCTCTCCTGACAACTTCAAAATCCCCCAATGGTTACTACCCAGCAACCAAAACAACGCTGAATTGGGTGACAGTCAATAACGGAATTGTCAACGATTACCCACGGGCTGCGCTTGCGTATGGTCCGGACATGAGCAAAGACACTGCCTATTTTCAGCAGGCCGAAAATTATCTGACCGCTCAAGGACTGTCAAAGAAGCAGACTCCTGAAGAGTTTCTGCAATCTTTCTTCACAACAGTTGGAAACATTTTTGCTTACAATTTTGTTAAACCCGTTTATGCAACGGCAAAGAAAAACAACGTTCCTGGTGCTTACCAGTGGGAGAAGGATGCAATCACTACATACGGCAACAAGTACAACCCATACTGGTTGACTAATCAATACAATGCTATGCCTTCGGTTGCCAACAAACAACAGGCATACATTCAGCTTGTCGGCGGTGGCAACTATCGAGGTCTGATTAACGATTCACGAGTTGCTGGCACACCAGAGCAAATGGGTAGGTTTGCTTCCGTTTTAAATCCTCTGATCGGCTCAAAGGGAACAATGAATTCAATTTCCCAAAAAGATTTTCAACGTGCCGCTCGGGCCGCTGGGGTTTCTGGCGATCTTGCGAATAACATGCTGTTAACCTATTACTACAAGAAAATTAATTCTGATTTTGTTCCTGCATTAAACAACTATTTGCAAGCAGCGGCAAAACACCAATACACTTACGAAGATATCAAGCTCTGGTGGGACGACACAATGAATCAAATTATCAAACTGGTTCCTGCGCTACAGTCAGGTATTGAAACTGTATTTAGGGGGCTCGGATGAGCGACACCATGACGCCCGCACCTGAACAGGAAATTTCAGATGTTGAAACTTCTCCTACGCCCGATATGCAGGGCTCTGATGTTCAGGCTCCTACAGAACCTTTGAAGGTTGGAGAATCCAACGTCAATATTCCGGGAGCAGAAGGACATGCGGAAGCTCCCATTGCTCCTGGTCAAGAACCACGTCACAGCGGGGTCAAAGGAGAAATTGAAAAAATTGTCAGCGATTATGTGATTCCAATGTCGGACGAAGCCATTGCAAATTGGGCTAAAACGTCAACGCCAGAAGAATTTAAGAAATACGCTGAGCAAGTTGCAATTGGATTGTACCCCACATTTGCTGTTCAAATTCAACAAGGAATCACTACTCGAATTCTTCTTGATCCTTATATTCAAGTTGCGATTCAGGTGCTTGGCGCTGTGGATCAACCGATCAATTGGTCCGATCCAAAGTGGTCGGCAGCTCTTGCTGGTGGCATAGACAGCAAGACGGGTAGGCCGGTGCCAATGTCGCTTGACGAATGGCGCAAGCATTTGATGTCAGATAGATCCCACGGCTGGGAATACTCTCAGCAAGCGCATGATCGTGTTCAAAAATTTCTTGACATTATGCACCGTGGATTTGGTGCTACTCAACAAGGACGGATGATTTAATGTCTAACGGAAACAACGTTAGTGTAACTCAACCAGGCGGAGGTTCAACTCTCTATCGAATTGGCGCTGACCCTTGGTTGGCTGCAAACTACCCCACGGCTGGGCCGCCAATGCCCGGTCAAGCTGTTGGTGGACCCAACCTTTCAGGTTCTGACCCCGGCCAAGTTTATTTGAAGATGCAAAATGCTCTTGGTCTTAATGGCATCCAATCTCTCTACACCCACCTAACGGGTCAGACCGCCGATGAGGCGCACATTGAAACCGCCATGAAGGATTTGATTTCTCAGGCGGGCGGATCTCAGAACGGTGTATACGGCGGCTTGATGACAGCCGGTTTGCTCGGAAATTACGATGTCAAGACCGGGGGCAACGCAGCAAACTCTGTTTCGCTCAATGCACAAAATGAAGCGTATCTGGCTTCAATGACTGCACAACAGGAAGTTTCTGCTTATTCGTCGGTGACGCAAGCTCTTGACTATTGGGGTTTGATGGACCTTGCGCCGACCGCTTGGCAAATGATTTCTGATCCAGGACAGCACTACAACGCCGATATGGTTCTTCAGCAGATTCGCAACAGTCCTCAGTACCAAGCCCGCTTTCCCGGCATTAACAACATTCTTGTGGGCGGTGGCCGGGTGATGACTGAAAACGAATACATCACCCACGAGCAAGACGTTAAAGCTCAGATGGCTAACTGGTCTGTTCCTTCTGGATTTGTCACTCAACAGGAAATTGGAAATCTTATTCAAAACGGTATTTACGGAAACAATTTAACAGCTCGTCTGCAAAATGGTTATGACGTAATGAAGAACGCCCCGAAGGAAATTAGGCAGGCGCTCAAGCAAAATTACGGAATTTCTAACGGCGGACTTCTGGCTTACTACCTTGACCCCAAGAAGGGGCTTGACCTTCTCAACAAGCAAAATGTGACCGCCGAGGTTCAAGGCTACGGACTTGAAACTGGTATTGGAAAGATTCAAAAATCAACCGCAGAAGCCATTGCTGCTTTGTACCCAGGTCAGGCTCCGACCGCAGGAGTTTCCGATGCAGCCTCAATCAAAGCTGCTGAATCTAGCGTTTCGGGTTTGGTGCCGCTGGAGACCGCTCAGGTTGGTATGCGTGGTCAGGCAAGAATCAACCAAGAGCAAATCCTGTCTCAAGCTTTTAAGGGCCTTGACGCTCAGGTTGGCACCACAGTTCCCAAGACTCAAGAGGCTATTCGTCTTGCTGAGGAAGCCCGCAGCGCAGGGCTTCGAGGCGGTGGTGGATTTGCTGAAACCGCCCGAGGCGTTGAAGGTCTTGGTCGTACCTCTACTGCGGGTATGGGTCAAGCATAACTGTGGTACACTTATCAGTAGTGGAGCTTTGGCCGGTGTGGACACCGTGAGCTAAGGCCGCTGCCCGGTAGGGGTGTGGCAACCCCGCTGTGTAGATGCCAACAAACCCAATCAACTATCCGTGTTCACACCTCCGGTGGGCATGCGTAACGGGATGGAGAGATCAACATGAGTGATTCCAACGAGTTCTATGAGAACGAGGACACCGACCACCTGGACCCAAACATCCGAGCAGAGCTTCGGAAGTCCAAGGAGCGGGCAAAGGAAGCAGCAGAGGCCAAGGCAGAAGCCGAGGCGCTGAGGCGAGACCTGGCCTTCACCAAGGCAGGCGTCCCCGAGACTGGCGTAGGAGCCCTTCTTCGTAAGGCATACGATGGAGACACCGACCCCGAGGCAATCCGCAAGGCAGCCGAGGAGTACGGGATCTTTCAGAGTCAGCCCGCCGAGCAGGCACCTGACCCGGTTCGACAGGAACTTGAGACCCACCGCACCATTCAGGGCGCAACTGGTACGAACCAGTCTGGCCCCACGGTCTATCAGGCCCTTGAGGCCATGATTGAAGAGGCGGGTTCAGTGGAAGCAATCATGGAGATCATCTCTAAGCAGGGTGCCGAAGGCGGCATCTACACTACCGGCCAACGCTGATCTACCGGGGTAACTTCCATAAGGAGAAAACCCCGTGGCTTACACCACTACTTCCCTCGGGCTGGCGCAGGCGGCATATGACCGTCTGGCACGCTTCGCCCTCCGTCCTGAGCTTTACTTCGACAACGTTGCCGATGTCAAGCCCACCAACCAGAGCATGCCGGGTTCGTCCGTCACGTTCCCGATCATCTCGGACCTCGCCATTGCGTCGTCTGCGCTGAACGAGTCCACTGACGTGACCCCCTCGGCCATGTCCGAGAGCACCGTTACGGTGTCGCTTGCTGAGTACGGTAACGCCGTCCTTACGACCGCCGCCCTGCGTGGTGAGTCGTATGTTGAGATTGACCCCATCGTTGCCAACGTGATTGGTTACAACGCTGGTGTGTCCATCGACACCGTGGCTCGTGACGTTCTCAAGGCTGGTACGAACGTTGCCTACACCGGCACCGCTACCTCCCGTGCGACCGTCAACAACACGACCTCGCTGCTCAAGGCTGCTGACATCCGTAAGGCCAAGGCGTTCCTTCGCTCAAACAACGTCCCGACCTTCAACGGGTTCTACACGACCTACATCCACCCGAACGTCGCCTACGACTTTACTGGTGAGACCGGTTCCGCTGCATGGCGTGACCCGCACACCTACTCGCAGCCTGGTGAGATCTGGGCCGGTGAGCTCGGTGCGTTCGAGGGTGCTCGTTTCATCGAGACCCCCCGTGCCCCGGTGTTCGCCTCCTCGGGTTCGTCGCTGACCTCCTCCACCAACGTGGATGTCTACGGCGTCCTCATGGTGGGTCGTCAGTCGCTGGCTAAGGCATGGTCGATGATGGACGGCAACACGGAGCAGCCGCACGTTGTTCCTGGTCCGATCACCGACTTCCTGCGCCGGTTCGTCCCGTGGGGCTGGTACTGGCTGGGTGGTTACTCCATCTACCGTCAGGCTTCGGTCTACCGCATCGAGACTGGTTCGACGATCACCTACGCCGACCCTGCTATCGACAAGTAATCGCTAGTCCCCTGAGGAGCCACTGATGGTCGGTCATTGCGCACACTGCGGTTCTATGGAATTGATCGCTGGTCAGGATATGTACCAGTGCTTGATCTGTGGAAAGCACACGCACAGTGATGGATCGTTGGTGGCTCCTTGGGAGGACAACGCACCACTAACCACTTGGTTTGGTCGCCGCAATGTTGACGGTGGCCGTTACGATAGTCAGGAGTAAGTATGGGAGTTTCATCCCCGACAGGGATGGGTGAGAAGCGAGGCATGGAGTTCGCCGGTCAGCCCGGTACTCCGCTTGGGCTTCGTCCCGAGCGAGCCAAAGCCAACCAGGCAGCTTCGCCCGGATCGCACGACATGGACAATGAGATGGCCGATCAGGGCTACACCATGGAGATGCGTGAGGACCCGACCTTCACCCCCGTCCGCAAGTACGTTGCCCACCACCCTGCACCCGACCGTGCCCACGAG
>Ga0208379_1000596_pt1 | contig 15555 bp, 14 predicted proteins | sample CryBogCBE02Aug07_FD_184559 | JGI IMG/M metagenome (GOLD analysis project Ga0208379, IMG submission 184559) | Freshwater microbial communities from Crystal Bog, Wisconsin, USA - CBE02Aug07 (SPAdes) | ecosystem: Environmental > Aquatic > Freshwater > Lake | place: Crystal Bog, Wisconsin, USA... | reverse complement strand
CGACCCGAACCTCACCAGCCTCGAGCAAAAGCTCCTCCCACCCTCGCCGTCCCACTGGCTCGGCACCGACAATCTCGGCCGCGACGTTCTCTCGCGGATGCTCCACGGCGCTTCCATTTCACTGACCGTCGGGTTGATCGCCGTGGCCGTCTCACTCGGGATCGGTGTTGTGGTGGGTGCGGTTGCAGGATACTTCGGCGGAAAAGTGGATCAGATCCTGATGCGTTCTGTTGATGCCCTTCTCTGCTTCCCGACCTTCTTTCTGATTCTCACCGCAGTGGCGCTTCTGGGCCCGAGCCTGATCAATATCGTGGTCGTCATTGGACTCGTCAGTTGGACCGGCACGGCACGGCTTGTCAGGGGCGAGTTCCTGACTCTGCGCGAAACGGAATACGTCAAAAGCGCGCGTGTCCTCGGTCAGCGTGCCTGGACGATCATCACCCGCCACATCCTTCCGAATGCCGCGGCACCGATTCTCGTCACGGCCGTCCTTGGCATTCCCGACGCCATTCTCTCGGAGGCGGGACTCAGCTTCCTGGGCTTCGGCGTCCAACCCCCGCAGGCCACGTGGGGAAACATCATCGCCGACGGAAAGACCTACCTGCTGGACGGGTGGTGGCTTATTCTCTTCCCAGGCCTCGCCATCCTCGTGGCCTCCCTGTCATTTTACTTGGCGGGAGATGCACTGAGAGAAGCCGCCGAAAGCAGGAGCTAAGGATGAAGGAAAAATGTAGAATGAAGAATAAAAATGCTGCGGAACCTCCTGCTCTGACGCAGCGCACCAAGAATTTTGCTCTTCGTATTATCAGGATGTATTCGTCCCTCCCGAAATCCTCCGTAGCACAAGTCTTGGGAAAACAAATCCTCCGATCTGGCACATCGGTTGGAGCCAATTACCGCGAGGCAAACAGGGCACGCTCCAAAGCGGAGTTCATTGCCAAAATGGGCGACTCCTTGAAGGAACTCGACGAAACATGTTACTGGCTGGAATTACTCTCCGAATCGGGAACTCTCACTGCGGCAAAATTCCATGATCTTACAGGCGAGTCCCGGCAGCTTATGGCCATTTTTATCACCATCATCAAGCGAGCAAAATCATCAAAGGAAAGCTGATCTGTTTATCATTTTTCATTCATCATTTTTCATTTTCTGATGCTCTCCATCCGCAACCTCAAAATCGCTTTCCGCTCCGGCGATTCCCTAAACTCCGCCCTCAAGGGTGTCTCCCTGGAACTCGGGAAGGGCGAGACACTGGCCGTAGTCGGGGAGAGCGGTAGCGGAAAGAGCGTCACCGCACTGGCGATCACCCGGTTGCTTTCCTCGCCTCCGGCGTTTTATCAGGAAGGAGAAATTCTGTTTCAGGGACAGGATCTTCTGAGGGCCTCCGATGCCGAACTCCGCAAAGTGCGCGGGGGAAAGATCGCCTACATCTTTCAGGAACCCTCCACCTCGCTGAATCCCGTCTACTCGATCCGCAGTCAGATCGCCGAGATGATCTCGCTTCATCGCCCGGATGTCACCGACATCGACGCCGAGATCATCCGCTGGCTCGATGCCGTCGGGATCGTCGATCCGGCGAAGCGCCTCCACGATTATCCCCATCAACTCAGCGGCGGTATGCAGCAGCGCGTCATGATCGCCATGGCCCTTTCGGCACGCCCCGATTTGCTGATCGCCGATGAACCGACGACAGCCTTGGATGTCACGATCCAGAAGCAGATCCTCGACAAACTCCGCGAACTCCAACGTGAACTCGGGATGGCCGTCATGCTCATCACCCATAACTTTGCCATCATCCGCGGCCTTGCCCGACATGTGGCGGTCATGTACCGGGGCGAGGTTGTCGAGTATGGGGAGACTGATCAGATCCTTAAGAATCCGCAGCATCCCTACACCAAGGCCCTGATAGCCTGCATCCCGCGCCTCGGCGATCATCGCAAACGCCTCCCGACGATCGATTCCATCAACGCATGATCACCCGATACACGGACCTCGCCGCCAACGAGCGGACCTATCTGGCTTGGATGAGGACATCGTTGGCCATGATCGCCTTCGGATTCCTGCTGGAGCGATTCGATCTCCTCGTCCGTTCTTTGGCCAAGAGCATGATTCAGGAAAAGATTCCTTCCATCTCACCGCTCGGAAGGGAAGCAGGCATCATCCTCGCGCTTCTAGGTCTTGTGATCATGTTGATCTCGACCGTCCGATTCGTTTTTACCACCAGAGCCATCAGGAGTGAGAACGAGGAGGTCTACGGTATCCGGAGTGTTCTTGTTCTCGGTGCCATCTTCATCGCGCTGGCCGTCTTTGTCCTTCTCTTTATCACGAAGCTGATTTCCTGAGATCCCCCCCGGTTCATTCTTGTCGAGGCCTAGAATCAGTCTCTGAACGCGGCGAGCGCTTTTTTTCGGGAACGGAATAGATTTCCCTCGCCGAATCCCTCCGTCAGTCCCTGACGGTCCATGTCCCTCCTTAGTCCCTCCGTGATCCGGGTCAGCGCGAGCGTGACTCCCCTTCCGGCCAGATCGGCCTGAAGTTCCGAAAGAGCCCGCCCTGCCGTGAAATCCATGGAGGTGATCGGTCCGCAATCGACGATCACGACTCTCACCCCCGGAGATCCGGCCACAAGGCGGCGGATCTCGGAACAGAAATGAGGGACGTTGGCGTAGTAAAGATCCGTCCCGAACCAGTAGAGTATCACACCGGATTCGACGAAGATTCCCGGCTCTGTCTTTTCCATGCGCCAGTGGATCTCGGGATCCCGGACCACGACGGCGGTACGGGGTTGGTATCCGCGGCGGACATGGTCGAGCAGGGAGACCACCAGGGCCAGGACAATGCCGTATTCGACGCCCAGGGCAACAACGCAGACGGCGGTGAAAAGAGCCACATAGAACTCCTTGCGCCCGCAGTTCCAGAGTTCGCGAAATCCAGCAAGATCGATCATCCGGACTGCCACCAGAAAGACGACCGCACCCAGGACGCAGAGGGGCAGGAATTTTAGAGGGCCGGTCAACAACAGCAAAACCGTCCCAACAGTCACGGCGGTGGCCAGGTTCGCAAGCTGGGAACGTCCTCCACACGACTCGAGCATGGCGGTCTGGGTGGGACTTCCGTTGACAACGAATGAGCCACTGATACCCGCCACGGCATTGGCTACCCCAAGACCGAGAAGATCACGGTTCTCGTCAGGCTCCATGCGGTGCTTCACGCCGAAAGCCCGCGAGGTCGCGGAACTCTGCGTGATGATCATGACAAAGCAGGCTGCGGCAATGGGCATGAGTTGGCTCACATGCTCCCAGGATACTTCGGGGAAGGCGACCGGGGGGAGTCCACCCGCGACCGGACCAATCAGCAGGATGCCGCGATCAGCGAATTTCAACAGTGCGCTGAGTGAGATTGTTCCAAGAACCGCCAAAAGGGCGCCCGGAAAGCGGGGAAACCAACGACGGGATGACAGAATGACCGCCATGACACCGAGCGAAACGAACAGAGTCGGGAGATGAACTTTGACGAGGCTGGTCGCCACGGTCCAGAGTTGGCACAGACTCGCGGAGCCGTTGACGGTGATGCCAAGCATCTGACCAAGGACGGCAATCGCCACCTGCACGCCCACTCCCGAGAGGAATCCGATGAGGACGGTTCTCGAGAGGAAGTCGGCGAGGAAACCGAGTTTCAGGATGCGGGCAAGCAGGAGCAGGCCTCCGGTCATGAGTGCAACGACCGAGGCGTGGGCAAGGAAAAGTTCCGTTCCTCGATGAGCCATCGGGGCGATCCCTGTGGAGAGGATCACGGCCGTGGCGGAATCTGCCGCCACGAACAGATAGCGTGCCCCCCCGAGGAGCGCGAACGTGATGACCGGAAAAAGGAGCGTGTAGAGACCCGCGATCACAGGCATTCCGGCGAGGCGGGCATACCCCATTGCCTGCGGAATATTCATCGCAGCCAGCGAAATACCGGCAAAGATCTCGGGAAGGATTCGGGCACGCTCAATGGGAAAGATACCCGGGATCAGGCAGGAGAGACGGGTGCGTAAAGAGGGAGACATGAGGTGTCGTATTACTGGACGGGATTGGAAAGGATCCCGATTCTCTCGATCTCGACCTCCACCCGATTGCCGGGATGGAGCCAGCACTGTGGAGTACGTCCCATCCCCACCCCCGAGGGGGTTCCGGTGAGGATGACGCTTCCCGGTGCCAACGTGGTGTCTCCGCTCAGGAATTCGATCAGGGCGGGCACATCAAAGATCATGTCAGCCGTGCTGGAATCCTGGAGCACCTCGCCGTCGACCCGTGTGGTGATCCTGAGGGAATTCGGATCAATGATCTCGTCGCCCGTTACGATCCAGGGACCGAGCGGACAGAAGGTATCGAAAGACTTGCCCCGGCACCATTGGGAACCACCTCGATCTTTCTGCCAGTCCCGGGCACTGACATCGTTGGCTACGGTGTAACCGAGGACATGGGAAAGGGCGTTTTCGCGGGTGGTGTTGCGGCATGCACGGCCGATAATGATGGCCAACTCACCCTCGAAATCAACCTGCGTGGAGGCGAGCTTCCTCGGAATCAAGATCGGCTCTCCAGGGTGCTGGAGAGCCGAGGGATTCTTGAAGAACAGAACGGGCCATTGCGGGATCCGGGCCTTCATCTCCTCGGCGTGTTTCCGGTAGTTCAGCCCGATACAAAGAATGGCGGCTGGAACGATCGGGGCAAGCAGGGTGAACTCCGTCACGATCTGCCCGGTGGGATGGACTCCCTGGTAAGGATCCCCGTCGAGCAACTCCATCTCCCTCACCTTCCCTCCGAGAGGACGTGCGTAGCGCACATCCTTCTCGCCGTGATCGATACGGATCCGCGCAATCTTCATGGATCTAATCTAATCCCTAGGAATTTCATCAGGAAATCAGGAAAAGCCCCCCTCTACTTCCCCTCCTCCATCTCCATTGCCATGCCGTGGAGCTCAGGGCCGAGGTAGCAGTGAGAACCGACGGATAGGAAGCCATGGCTCCGGAGCAGGGACCGGTAATAGGCGGCTGTTTGGAGACCCTTCTTGGGAAAATCCCCAGTCAGGGAATCCTGAGCCGTGTAGAGTTCCAGAAAGGCAACTCCTGCGGTTCTGGGGGCCAGTGAGGAAAGCCCAAGCTTCAGTTCGGCAAGATCGAGATAGAAGAGAGTATCGCTGCAGACGATCAGATCGTAGGAGTCGGCGAGGCGCAGTTCCTCAAGGGACGAGAAGGAACCTAGGCGGATATTGCGCGAATTGCCGTAGCGCTCCACGGCATAGCGGCTGGAATCGACCCCGGTGTAACGGAGTCCCTTTCTCAGCGAACGGAGTGCCGGAAACCAGTTCCCCTCGCCGCAGCCAACATCCAGAACCGTGCGAACCGGTCGCTCGAGATAGTACTCCGCCACCGAAAGAGCCAAGGCTGCCTTCCTCCGGATCGCGGCGGTGGATTTCACCCGTGTCTTGGGATCACGATACCAGCGGTCAAAGTACGCCCTGTCGTAGCGCTCTGGTGAAGACCGATGAGCATTCATTTAGAATCCAGCAAATCAACGGGAATTCTAAGGGTAAAGGCCATTCACTCCCTACAAGGGATTAAAAATCAGAGCCACTTTCACACCACGAAAACACCCAGGCAGCACCAGGGGACATCCTGGACCTTTAGAACTTGTAACCCAGACTCCAGAAAATGTTATGGCTCACCAAATCACTGTTCCCGGCGGCGGCATTATAGAAGAGTCCCATGTGCCACCTTTTCCTATACTCGAGAGTGACACCGATTCCGGTATAGAAAGTATCACGCAGGGGTGCCGAACTGGAGTTCGAGACGGGGATCCCGGATCCGGCCAAGGTTCCGCTAATGATATAGGGGTTCTGGAGGAACTCATGCTGCCATGCCAGATTGATCTGAGGCACGACCATGAGATTCTTCGTTGCCTGCCAGCTGTAGGCGCAGTTGCCTCCAAGGTTGTAGATCATGCTGGAGCTGTTCCAGTTAAGTCCCTGGTAATCGAGGCTCTGCGCTCCGGTTTCATTGAAGGAGTTCATCCCGAAATAGGTGTACTGGAGGCTTGAAACAGGACCAAAGGCCCAGTTCCCCTCTCGCCAGTTGTAGCCCGCGGCAAGAAGGCTATCGAGTTCACCGGCTCCGGGGGCACTGTTGGCGGTGCGGTTGAGTCCTGGGAATGAGATGGCTCGGTTCACATTGTAGTTGTGGTAAGAGCCGCCTACGAGGGCATCACCGTAGAAGCCCTTTCCGCTGGGATCTCCGAATGTGGAAAGGAGGCCGAATCGGACGGCATTGTCGATGACACTGCTACCTGCGTTGTAGCCGCTGTACTTGGCAAGGGTCCCCTGATAGCCGGAGTAGATACCGGTCAGGAACTCGGGATTCCACTTGTAGGTGAGACCGGCGATCACGCCGCCGCTCTCGGCATTGTAACCGGGTAGCATGTTGCCACTGTTGGCTTGGGCGAAGATCCCGTTTCCATCCACGAAAAGACCCCAGTGGTTATCCTCACCCGGACGCAGGATGTCTTTCTTGGAATCAAGAACCCCCACTCCGTCTCCTTGCCCCTCCAGGATCGGCGTATTGTCACCGAATCCGCTCATGCTGAAACCGGTTCCGGCAACCCTCATTCCGAACATCTGCTCCACCAGGTCATTGTATTGGGCATTCGCCATGTTGAAGGCGATCGTCGCCAGCGACTGGTAGAACTGCGGGGAGATCGCATTGAATGCCCGCTGCATCTCGCCCGGATTGTTTGTCAGTGCATTGAGCGCATCGATGACGGTGCACTGGTCGCTACCCTCGGTAGCCGGGCTGAATCCGTTGAGCGAGGTCGCAACGCTCACCTGATTGGGATTGGCTGCATACGGCACATAGCCCCCGACGGGCGCATAGCAATAGGGATTCCCCTCAAGCCAGACCGAATTCGCGTAATAGACCACCTTCAGATGAGGCGGGACATTAGCAGCATTCAAGAAGGTGGTCGTGATCGGCGCCCCCTCGTTGGTCAGGAACATGTATCTGTTGGTCGTCAACCCAGAATAGGTGAACTGAACAGTCCCGGATGTGAGATTAGCATTCCCCGTGACCGCAAGCACACTGGAGGAATTTCCACTCAGCAGGATGTTGAGCACACCGCCGGTGAAAGATAATCCTCCGACAGTGAGAGTTCCGGGCGTGACTCCATTGCCGGGACGAATGGTGCCACCATTTCCCGCCGCAACAGAAGCAGTGGTGGTACCTGTTCCAAAAAGCGTTCCTCTGGTATTCACGGTATAGAGAGCACCGCCCGTATGGGTGCCATTGAGCATGATGGCACCTCCATTGACGAGGGTAGTGCCCGTGTAGGTCTGATTGCCCCAGATTGTAATGGTTCCCGTACCAGAGCGAGCCAGCGAAAGATTACCACTGAAAATTCCACCATTAGTTCCAAAAGACGTGTTGGTTGAACCATTCAGGGTGAGGGTTGGGGAACCCACCCCCGAATTGGTGACAACGTTGGTCGCGGGACCCGCATCCAGGATCGCCGCGATCGTCTGGTTGTAACCATTCAGATCAAATCGGTTTGTCACTGATCCGTCAGTCAACGATCCAAGGGTCACAACGGTGTCCAGCGGGAGTGCATTTTGAATGCCAGCCGTTAGACGGGATCCGGTCGTGATGATCGTGGGGCCGAAGTAGTTGTTGTTGGCCCCAGTAATGACAACATCTCCGACTCCCAGCGCCGTGGGATCTCCGTGGAGCAGTCACTTGAGGAAGCTTCTCAGGCGACCTCCCGACGGGACTTCCTCCGCACCACGGCCCTCGCCTCCGCCGCACTGATGACCGGCGGACTGACCCGGGCTGCGGCTGCAGCAGTCAAGGGTTCCTCGGCCCGTATCGCCGTGGTCGGAGCCGGTCTAGCCGGACTGACGGCAGCCTATCGTCTGAGGCAGGCGGGTATCATCGCACAGGTCTTTGAGGCCAATAGCCGACTGGGGGGGCGTTGCTACACAAGTCGCGGGATCTTCGCCGACAATCAGATCGCCGAGCATGGCGGCGAACTCATCGATCAGGATCACACGGCCATCCGCCAACTCGCTCAGGAGCTCGGCCTTCCGCTGGATAACGTTCACGCCGCGGAGGTGCCCGGAACCACGGAACTCTACTACTTTGGTGGTTCCTCCTACAGCGTTGCCCAGGCTACGAAGGATTTCACGGCAATCTGGCAGCAACTCCACTCAGACTCCGTCGCCTGCGGTTTCCCCATCACCTACAAAAACTACACCCCGAGGGCGGCCCAACTCGACGCCATGTCCGTAGCCGACTGGATCACCCGCTATGTGCCGGGTGGACTCTCCTCGAATTTCGGGAAATTGCTCAAGGTCGCCTACATCGGCGAACTCGGTGGGGAAATCGAGACGCAGAGCGCCCTCAACCTCATCACCCTGATGGGCGCGAACAGCCCCGGTCAGTTCACTCTCTTCGGCAAATCCAACGAGAAATACCATGTTCGCGGGGGGAATGACCTGATTGTCTCCGGTCTGGCCGCCCTGATTCCTTCACAGATCCAGACAGGGACAGCCCTCACCGCGGTGAAACTCAATCCCTCGGGAACTTACACTCTCTCCTTCCAGAGCGGCGCCTCGGTCTTCAGCAACACCTACGACCATGTTGTCTTCGCCCTGCCCTTCTCGATCCTCAGCTCGAGCGTCGACATCAGCCAGGCAGGATTCAGCAATCTGAAGAAGACCGCCATTAGCCAGCTCCCGATGGGTACCAACTCCAAGCTGAATGTGCAGTTCACCTCGAGGCTCTGGAATTCCCGCGGATGCAACGGGGAGACCTATGCGGACACAGGCTATCAAAATACCTGGGATGTCTCGCGCGGCCAGGCTGGTAAATCAGGTCTGCTGCTCGATTTCACCGGCGGCATCGTGGGAAATTCCTTCAGCACCGGTACACCCGCCACCCGTGCGGCCCTGTTCCTTCAGCAGCTTGAGCCAGTTCTCCCCGGCATCACCCAGGCGTGGAATGGCAAGGCCACCGTGGATTACTGGCCCGGCAATCCCTATTCCAAGGGCAGCTACTCCTATTACCTCAGGGGGCAGTACACCGGATTCTGCGGAATCGAGGGCAAGCAGGAGGGCAACGCCCACTTCTGCGGCGAGCACACCTCGCTCATTGCCCAAGGCTATCTGGAAGGCGCCGTTGAGACCGGACAGCGCGCGGCCTCCGAGGTCGTCTCCAACCTCCTTGGTAAGTAACCGGCCTCTGCTAAGGGTCCCCATGAGGGGCCCTGCCACCTACCTCACCCCCGCCGTTCAGGCGAGGAATGAGCAGATGTAGTGGCAGGGATCGGCGGTCACCGTGATGGTGAAGCCGGAGTTCGCCGGAACCTCAAAAGACTGACCTGTGGTGTAGGTCAAGGTGACATCAGTGCCGTCGAGCACCACGGAAGCAGATCCCTCGACGAGCTCCATGAGTTCCGCCTTGCCTGTGCCGAAGTGGTAGGTGCCGGGGAGGATCACCCCGACGGTCTTGTGCTCATCGGAGGTGGTGATGACGGTATGTGAGATGACGCGGCCCTCGAAATAGACGTTGGCCTTGGCGTGGACGGTGGCGTTGGTGAATTCCATGCATGGGTGATCGTTTCCCGGGGGATTCTTTGCAAGTGGAAAGATCACCGTCATCAGGTCAAGATCGCCTCGTCATGAGACCCCTTCTGCCGTTGCTATGTCTGGTCATCCTTCCATTACGCATGCTGGGTGCGATCGGGGAGACGCCCGAGCAGTCCGTCTCACGCTATGGAAAGCCCGAGCGCGATGCCATGAAGGAGAGCGGATTGCTCTATTTCCGGTCCGGGGGGCTCTGCGTGATCGCCCACTTCCACCAGAACCGATGCGATGTGCTGAGCATCTTCAGGCCCGAGGTCTCGGGAGGGCTGCATGAGGAACTCTCCGAGGAGCGCATCAAGGAACTGCTCCTTCATGATGGCGGCAATGCGGATTGGCAACCGCTGCCAGGGTTCACGATCAACCGGGTCTGGGGCTCCGCGGACGGAAAGACTTTCGCGATCTACGACACGATGAGGCACAAGCTGGTGATCATGACCCGCGAGGCCTACCGCCGGGAAAAGGAAGCCAAGAAGGAGGCACTCAGAACAATCGGGATGGAGCAAAAGGCAACAAGATGAATGATCTCAATGCAGAAGAAGTGAGAAGGTATAAATTGGGATGAACTCGGCGGGGGACTGCGGTGGCTTCCGCCGCTGATCAGGGATTTCCTTGATGGGGGACGCCCCTGCCGGTATTTTCCTGATCTCCTTTTGGGGGGTATAGCTCAGTTGGTAGAGCGTCTCGTTCGCAATGAGAAGGTCAGGGGTTCGACTCCCCTTACCTCCACCAAGGAGAGTCAGGCGATGCCTGTCACGGGTTCCCTGCCGCGCCATCCTCCACCCAGATGTTTTCCCTCTTTCTCGGCCTGCTTTTGCTCGGCGTTGGCGATCCCGTCGCCCCGGCGCAGAAGCCCCTCTCCCCCTACTGGGACTCCTTATCCCAGACCCAGCGCGATGTGCTCGCCTCCGGGAAGCCCGTGGTGATCGAGCAGGAGGTGCCGGGCAATCCGTGGCCGCGTTTCATCATTTATCAGGGCGTGAAGGTTCCTCCGGCCGTCGTGGCGGCCGTGTTCTGGGATTGCGAAAAGGATCCCGAATACATCCCCAACTGCCTGAAGGTCACCACCCTCTCCCGCCCCTCCCCCTCGATCGTGGAGGCGGAGTACACGCTCAAGATGCCCTTTTTCCTGCCCGATGAGGTCTATGTCTCAAGGAATGAGATCCGCCGCGTGCCCGGCGGCAGCTACGCGGTGAACTGGACTGTCCTGCGATCCCGCTACACCAAGAACTGCTCGGGCAACCTGATTCTCGAGGGGCATGACGGCAACACCCTGATCCGTTACTCCAATCTCGTCGAACCGGGGAGCAAGATCGCCAAGATCATGAAGGCGAGCGCCGAAAGGCAGGTCGTCGAGTCCGTCCAGGCACTCGTGGACCGCGTCGGCGATCTGGTGGTGCGTCCCGGCAGTTCACTGACCAACAAGATCAAGGCGATGGAGGCGGCTTTGGGCACGGCCGCCCCCGCGGCGACGGGCTCCGCTCCGAGGTGATCCCGACTTTCACCCCGATCCAGTGGGTCCTTGCCGCTTGCGCGGCCCTCTGCATCGGCCTGACAAAATCGGGGCGGGATTCGGCCTGCTGATCGTCTCCCTGATGGCCATGATCATGCCGGCCAAGGAATCGACCGGAACGGTACTTCCGATGCTCCTCACTGCCGACCTGATGGCCGTGTGGGGATTCCGCCATCATGCCAACTGGAAGGAAATCAGGGCCCTGCTGCCTGCCACGTTTCCGGGACTGATCGCGGGGTGGTGGTTTCTCAACGCCGTTCCGGCAAAGGTCTTCGGTCATGTCCTCGGGTGGATGATCCTCGTCATGATGGCGCTCGTCGTCTGGCAGCGACTCGACCGCCGGGTGCTTGCGGCCGTGATGAGCCACCCTGCGCTGGCGTCCTTCTCGGGATTCCTGGCCGGGCTGTCGACGATGATGGCGAATGCGGGCGGTCCCGCCATGACCTTTCATCTGCTGGCGAGGCGCTTCGACAAGATGTCGTATGTGGGCACCTGCGCCTGGTTCTTTTTCATCACCAACATGATCAAGGTTCCCTTCAGCCTCTCGCTGGGACTGATTTCCCGCTCCTCGCTCCTACTCGACCTCTGGCTGATTCCGGTCATCGGGGTAGGATTTCTGCTCGGGAAGGCCCTTCTGGGGAAGATCCCTCAGGGTCCCTTCGACCTGATTCTCCTGATCATGTCCCTGGCGGCAGCCCTGAAGCTGGTGATTTCCTGACGCGTTCCCAGCGAATCCCTTTCACTTTTCGCGTTTCACTTTTAACCTTCCTTCCCATGCCACGCATCGCCGAAGAAAGCATCCGCAAGGTCGCCGATTCCAGCGACATCGTGGAGGTCATCGGCGGATATTTCCCGCTGAAGCGCGCGGGGACCAGCTACCGGGCGCTCTGCCCCTTCCACAAGGAGAAGAGCCCTTCCTTCCATGTGAATCCCACGCGGCAGAGCTTCCATTGTTTCGGATGCGGCGCGGGTGGCGGGGTGTTCCGCTTCGTGATGGATTACGAGCACCTCGACTTCCCCTCAGCGGTCCGCAAACTGGCCCAACGCGCGGGCATCGTCCTCCAGGAGGACAATGACCCCGCCGAGCAGAACCGTCGTGACCAGCGCAGCCGCCTGATGGAACTCCACCGCGAGACGGCCGCATGGTTCCATCTCCATGCCCGCGATTACCTGAAGAAGCGGGGCATCACCAAGGAGACCGCCGTCACCTGGCAGATCGGCTACGCGCCCGCGGGATGGGAGACCCTGCGCGCGTGGGCCACGGAGAAGGGATTCACCCGGGAGGAACTGTTGCAGGGCGGTCTGCTGACCGCCAGGGAGGGCGACAAGAGGGGGGGCTACGATCGCTTCCGTGACAGGCTGATGTTCCCGATCCGCAACGACTACGGGGAGGTGGTGGCCTTCAGCGGCAGGATCCTCACGGATAACCAGAAGGAGGCCAAGTACGTCAACTCGCCCGAGACGCCCGTGTTCACCAAGGGGCGCGTCCTCTTCGGCCTCGACCGGAGCAAGCGCGCACTCATCGAGGCCGGTGAAGCCGTCGTCATGGAGGGGCAGATCGATCTGATCTCGGCCTTCGAACACGGAGTCACCAATGTGGTGGCCCCGCAGGGCACTGCCTTCACTCCCGATCAGGCGAGACTTCTGCGCCGTTTCGTGGAACGGGTGGTCCTTTGCTTCGACAGCGACACCGCCGGACAGAACGCCGTGGAGAAATCGCTCCCGGCCCTCATGGCCGCGGGCATCGGGGTCAAGGTGGCCACGCTTCCCCCCGGAGAGGACCCGGACTCACTGATCCGCAAGCAGGGAGCGGAGGCGTTCCTCTCCTTCCTCAAGGGATCCGTGGACTTCTTCAATCATGCAATCGACCGCGCCGAACGAGATGCCGACCGTTCCGGAGGATTCGGCCCGCGGGAGAAGGCGGCCGTCGGCGCCCGCCTTGCGGGGTTCATCGCCCTCCTGCCCGAGGCTGTGCTGCGCGAGACGACATCGGCCCATGTCGGTGCCCGCCTGGGGCTCTCCCCGGCCGCCCTGGCCGAAGCGGCGGCCCGCTCCCCGGTCACCCAACCGGAGGAGGCCGGGGATCCCGTCGCCGCAAGCCGTCCCATTCCCCGCAAAGTCTCCGCCTCGACCGAGTTGATCTGCAGGCTCGCCCTCGTCTCCCCCGAAGTCCGCGAGTGGCTGGAAACCCAGACCGATCCCTCGCCTGTCTCCCTTGACCCGGACCTTGCCCTGCTGGAGGAATTGCTCCCCCCCCTCCGCGGCTTGGGTTCACCCTTACTGGCAGAGATCCTCTCCCTCATCCCGGCTCATCTCCAGGGGTTGGTTAGCTCGTGGGAGTTGGAAAAAATGTCCGCTTCCCCTCTGGATGCCGCTAAGGATGCCATCAGGAACCTGCGGCTTCTCGATCTGAAAAAGAAACAGCAGGAGGCCGTTCTTCAACTCAAAAACCCGGCACTCAACAGAGAGAAAATCATCTCCCTCCAGAAAGAGATCCTTGACCTTCAGGTTAAGTTGAACGATCTTTTCGCGCCCGCGATTCAGGCTTCACCCGCGATCCGTTGAAAAAACCATCCAAAACTTCCCCGGCCCGGAAATCTTCCGGAAAGTCCTCCAAATCCGCAGCCTCCGTCAAGAAGAAGGCCGCACCGAAAAAACCGGTGCCTAAGGTGGTATCCAAAGTGGCTGCAAAGACATCAAAACCGTTGTCGAAAAAGACGGTGAAGCTGATCTCCAAGAAAAAGGCTTCCAAAGCTGTTGCCAAGGCTTTCAAGAAGGCTCCGGTCAAGAGTCAGTCGGCAAAAAAACCGGCCGCCAAAAAGCCCATTGCGACAAAGACCGCCGCCAAAAAACAGGCTCCGGCCCCTTTGAAACCGGTCGCCAAGCCCTTGGCAAAGACTCCCGCGCCGAAGGCCCCTTCCAAACCTCTCTCCAAGGATTCCGGTAAATCCGGAGCCGCTCTTTCCCTATCCGGCGCGGCACCCGCCAATGCCTCCGAGGCGCAGCGTCTTCTTCAGGAAAAGATCCGCGAACTCCTTAAGCTTGCCAAGGAACAGGGGTACATCACCTTCGAGGATCTCGACGAACATCTCCCCGAGGGGATGAACGACGCCGACACGATCGACTCCATCATGGCCCAACTGCGCGCCGTCGAGGTCGACATCATCGACGCATCCGAGGTCGACAACGTCAAGGGCGGCGTCAAGAAGGAGGATGACGACGAGAAGGAGAAGGAGAAAGACGAGCGCGACGAGAAGGTGGACGGCCGACTCGACATTCTCGACGACCCCGTCCGCATGTACCTCAAGCAGATGGGGCAGGTCCCCCTCCTCACCCGCGAGCAGGAGGTCGAGATCTCCAAGCGCATCGAGGAGGCGGAGAGCCTCATGCAGGACGTCCTCTACCGCTTCGGCTTCATCGCCCATGCGCACATCGACATGGCCCAGCGTCTGCTCGATTCCCGCGAGCGCTTCGACCGCGTCATCCAGGACAAGAAGATCGAGAGCCGCGAGCGCTACCTGAAACTCCTTCCCCGCCTCACCCAGCAGCTGCAGCGGCTGGCCGACGGCGTTTCCGACCACTACGTCAAAAAGATCGCCCCGGCCGGCAAGAAAGGCGCCCATCCCAAGGAGCACGCCCACCACGTCAGGCAGGTCGAGGAGCTGGTGAAGATCTATCCGAAATTCTACTTCAAATCGAAGATCGTGGAGGATTTCGTCACCCACGCCGACGATCATCTCAGGACGCTCGCCTCGCTGAAGTCGGAACATCAGAAGCACGCGGCCAAGAAGAGCTCCGATCCCAAGCACAAGCGCCATGTCGGCGCCCTCGCGGCCCAGATCGACGAAGCCCACCGCAGGAACTGGATGACCATCGACCAGTTCCACGAGAAGCACCGGGAGCTCAAGAAACACTTCCGCTCGGCCCTTCGCGCCAAGACCGAGATGGTCGAGGCCAACCTCCGCCTCGTCATCTCGATCGCCAAGAAATACACCAACCGCGGCCTTTCCTTCCTCGACCTGATCCAGGAGGGAAACATGGGCCTCATGAAGGCCGTGGAGAAGTTCGAGTACCGCCGGGGCTACAAGTTCTCGACCTACGCGACCTGGTGGATCCGTCAGGCCATCACACGCTCGATCGCCGACCAGGCCCGCACCATCCGCATTCCGGTGCATATGATCGAGACGATCAACAAGCTCATCCGCGTCCAGAAACAGCTTGTCCAGGAATATGGCCGAGAGCCCTCCCCGGAGGAGATCGCCGACGAGATCCAGCTTCCCGTCAACCGCGTCCAGCAGGTCCTCAAGATGGCCCAGCAGCCGATCTCCCTGCAGGCACCCGTGGGCGACAGCGACGACACGAGCTTTGGGGACTTC